>JACCDN011101815.1_pt1 | contig 10164 bp, 8 predicted proteins | sample 7441691 | NCBI WGS metagenome assembly JACCDN01 (sample SAMN15323439, study PRJNA562643) | freshwater metagenome | isolation source: river surface water | place: USA:Blue River Watershed | collected 2017-08-16
CCCTTCACCCACCCCTACAAAAATAGGCATTTAGGGGAAAACAATAACCCCCCCCCTCCCGGAGGGGTAAAAAACATGGGGGTTTGTGAGGGGGGGGGGGGGGAATGTTTTGTTTTCCCTCCTTAACATCAACAGATCATACTGCTCGTATTAAAAAGCCGATACATGAAAAATTCTCACTTTAAAGTACTGGCAGTATGCACTCCCTCTCACTGCAGGTGAGACAAAACATCAACTGTCTGCGGGTTCAGGCTGCAACATCAATTTAGCAATTAATCTCGCGACTTTTTTACGAATATGACGACGGTCGACAATCATGTCTATGGCTCCATGCTTTAACAAAAATTCGCTTCGCTGAAACCCGGGCGGCAAGGTTTGACGCACAATTTGCTCAATGACGCGTGGACCTGCAAAACCAATCAATGCCTTAGGTTCAGCAATAATAATATCCCCCAACATTGCCAGACTAGCTGATACCCCGCCCATAGTAGGGTCCATCAAGATAGGAATAAAAGGAATGCCTGATTCAGAAAGCTTAGCCAAAGCAGCGCTCGTCTTCGCCATTTGCATCAAAGAAAATAAACCCTCTTGCATGCGTGCTCCACCGCTAGCAGTAAAACAAATGAGCGGAAGCTTTTCACGCAATGCAACGTTTACACCTTGCACAAAACGTTCGCCCACTGCCATACCCATTGACCCGCCAATGAAATTAAAATCAAATGCCATCGCGACAACAGGCATATGCAGGAGCATGCCTTTACCCACCACTAGCGCATCTTTTTCTTGTGTTTGTTTCTGAGCAGCGCTCAATCTATCTTTATATTTCTTAGTATCTTTGAAACGCAAAATATCTTTAGGTTGTATTTCTTCAGCGATTTGTTCATATTTTCCGTCATCGAAAAAATAATTCAGACAAAAACGAGCGGTAATGCGCTGATGATAACCACATTTCGGACAAACCTCTAAGTTGCGTTCAAGCTCAGCGCGATATAATACAGCATTACATTCCGCGCATTTACTCCATACACCTTCTGGGACACCTTTTTTATAAGTAGTGTCCACTTTAGAAGGGAATAATTTCTGAAACCAACTCATAATCGATTATTGCTTAACGCTGATTAGTTTCACTTTAAAAACCAAAGTCTCGTTTGGTCCAATCAACCCACCTGCTCCTTTTTCGCCATAAGCAAGTTCGGGTGGAATATAAAGCATCCAGGTAGATCCGGTATTCATTAACTGTAATGCTTCCTGCCAACCTTTAATAACACCAGAAACCGGAAAAGTTGCAGATTGACCACGTTTATAAGAACTGTCAAAAATCTTGCCGTCCAATAATGTACCCTCATAATCCACTGTTACAACGTCGTTTGAGGTTGGTTTTTTGCCATTCCCTGCCTCTAAAACCTTATATTGCAGCCCGCTTGGCAATGTCACAACACCTGGCTTGGTTTTATTTTCTTGCATAAAAGTTACTCCATTTTGTTTAGCCTTGTCAGCAGAAGAAACTGCTGATGCCTGAGTGGTTGAAGACTGAGTTGAAACAGTTTCATCAGATGCATGAGCTTGCATACAAATAAAACTTGCAATGCTTCCAAAAAAAATGCCGTGTATCCATTGTGATTTCATAAATTTATGGTCTCCCTTTGGTAGATAAAGAAGTCTATTGTATCATAAAAAAAACGTACTACAATCTTATCTTATTTGCTTGTACCAGCCACTCATACTCCAGCATAGGTCTAAAATACAAGGTTTCCGTTTACTTTCCTTACAAAATAGGAACAGTTGGCAATTTGCCAGATCAAACAGAAATCGTCAATTTTATTGAAAATAATCCCTGGTTTTCACCCCCTTCGGGGGTCGCTACGCGTGTTCTACTTTGTTCCTGACAAAGTAGTTATGGCAGGTATAGGTAGAATTGGCAACACACCCTACTGTATTGCACGCTGAGTATGACTCTGCAAATATGTTGCCTTCAATAGACCTCTTTCGAAACTAGATATTTTATTTGAGTGCAAGGCGCGCGAGCGCAACGCAGCAATCGAATAAAAGATAACGTTTCGAAAGAGGTCTAATAACTTCCGCTACAATGAAACTCCTAAAACACTGAAAAATTCACCTATGCCTATCACTGACTGGCCACTTAAAGAACGACCACGCGAGCGTCTATTAAAATTGGGTGCACACGCCTTGTCTAATGCAGAACTTTTAGCAATCTTCCTGCGAACCGGGATAAAAGGCAAAACCGCCCTGGATCTGGCGCTCGAATTACTAAGCGGGTTTGGCAGTTTGCGAGTTCTTTTAGAAGCGCCGCTTGAAGTTTTTTGCCAATACTGTGGGTTGGGTGATGCCAAATATGCGCAACTACAAGCAGCCTTGGAACTAACCCGTCGTTATATTCAGGAAAACCTTCAAAGTGATCCTATTTTCTCTAATGCTCAACAGGTAAAAAATTTTTTGCTTTCACAGATGTGTCACTACAAACGCGAAGTGTTTGCTTGTTTGTTTCTAAATACACAACATAAACTTATCTGTTTTGAAAAAATTTTTTATGGTACTTTGAACAATGCAAGTATTCATCCGCGTGAAATTGTGAAACGAGCGCTTGAACTAAACGCTGCTGCGGTTATTCTGGCACATAATCACCCGTCCGGCAAAATTGAGCCTAGCTTGGCTGACAAGGAAATTACGCAACAACTGATTAAAGCGTTGGCATTAGTAGAAATACACGTGTTAGATCACATGATTGTAGGCAATAATTGCGTGCTTTCTTTTAGCGAGTTAGGGATAATAGCTTGAGCAATTCCCGCCAACAGGTGTTACATTGCTTCCTTGATTTTGCTGCGCGTAAGAAAAACACGCAGAAACCTTGTATTTTAGGCCTCTACGTCGGGCGGAAATCGCTGGCTGCCGTAGAATTTCTGTTTGAATAAAAAATTCCAGGAAGTCCTCTTATGACTGAATCACATCTTAATTTTGTTGATTGGTTTATTATTGCTGTATATTTCGCGTTTGTCCTTGGGATAGGTTTTTATGTACAAAAACGTTCACGCACAGGTAAAGAATTTTTTCTGGCCGGCAGAAATAATTCATTCTGGGTCGCAGGCATTGCTTTTTTAAGCGCCAATTTAGGTGCGTTAGAATTATTGGGTATGGCGGGTCAATCGTATCAATACGGCATTTTGGTAGCTCACTTTTATCTGATCGGCGCCATCCCTGCTATGTTATTCTTGGGCATCTATATGATGCCTTTTTACTATCATAGCGGCATTTATTCTGTTCCTTCCTATCTTAAAATTCGATACAACGAAGCGACTCGCACATTAAATGCTATTGGATTTGCCTTGATGACATTGCTGGTGAGCGGAATTAACTTGTATGCCATGGCATTAGTACTGCATGTATTTTTAGGTTGGAACATGGATGTATGCATGTGGGCTTCATCGCTTACAGTGGCTCTATATGTTACGTTAGGTGGTTTAACTTCAGCCATATTTTCTGAGGTACTGCAATTTTTTCTCATTTGGGCAGGTTTGTTTCTAGCTGTTATTTTAGGACTAACGGAAATAGGCGGTTGGAGTCAAATTATGGGGCGCATTCCTGAAGGGTTTACTCATCTATGGTCTGCAACTGGCAATGCGCATCAAAATCCAATGATGGTAGACTGGTTTGGTATTACCATGGGTTTAGGCTTTGTCCTATCTTTTGGTTATTGGACAACAGACTTTTTGGTTGTACAACGCGCTTTTTCTGCCAAAGATTTGCGTTCAGCGCAAATGGCTCCAGTTCTGGCTTCGTTTTTCAAAATGATAATTCCCCTGCTTGTCATTGGTGGAGGCGTAGTTGGCCTGGCGCTTGTCAAAATGCAGACCATCCCTGCCCCCGATCATCCCGATGCCATCTTGATGACATTAATGAAACACTATTATCCCAATGGTTTGCTAGGACTCGGTGTTACTGCTTTATTAGCGGGATTCATGTCAGGGCAGGCGGGCAATATCAGCGCATTCAACACGGTCTTCACCTACGACATTTATAAAGCGCATATTATCAAAAATGCTCACGACGGCCATTACGTCTACGTAGGAAGATTAGCCACTCTATTTGGCGTTCTCATCAGCATTATAACGGCTTACTGGGCAATGGGCATGCCAAGTATTATGGAATATATGCAGGCTTTATTTTCTATCGTTAATGCGCCTTTATTTGCAACCATCCTATTAGGCATGTTTTGGCGAAGAGCCACCGGAACAGGCGCATTTTGGGGATTGCTGATTGGCATGGCAGTTTCGGCAACCATGTTTTTGCTTGTAAAATTCAAACTGATGGCTGCAGCAGATTTCACAATTTCTGCTGTCGCAAGTCCCATGGCTGCGGATTTTTGGCGAGCCATCTGGGCATGGACACTCACGTTTGTATTGACTATTATTATTAGTCTGGTGACCAAACCTCATTCGCTCGAATCACTTAAAGGCGTTGTAATAGGGCTAGAAACTACCAAAACAGAATCCTCTTTCATGTGGTATAAAAGCCCTAAAGTTTGGGCAGCGGTTTCATTGGCTGCACTTATTTTAATCAATGTTTTATTTTGGTGATTTAGATTATATACCGCTCGTACTTGAAGATGCTGGTTTTTTTTGAAAAAGAGGTTTTTGGATACGAGCGGTATAATCTATTGAATTAAAGGAGGAAACAAACCATTTCCCCCTTTAAAAACCCCCTGGTTTTGTTTCAACCTGAAGATACAAAACCAGTATCTTCAGGTTGCATGAATATATGAATTTCAACACCGTGTTTGATGTTATTGTTGTTGGCGCAGGCCACGCAGGCACAGAGGCTGCCTTAGCTGCGGCGCGTTTAGGCGCAAAAACACTGTTACTCACGCATAACATCGAAACATTAGGCCAAATGTCCTGTAACCCTTCTATTGGCGGAATTGGAAAAGGGCATTTAGTAAAAGAGATAGATGCACTTGGCGGTGTTATGGCCTTGGCAATAGATAAAGCAGGCATTCATTTTCGTATCCTGAATAGCAGCAAAGGACCGGCTGTAAGAGCTACTCGAGCTCAGGCAGATAGAGCGCTATACAAACAAGCCATACGTCACTTTCTTGAAAATCAGCCTAATTTAACTATTTTTCAACAATCCGTTGATGATCTGATTATTACAAATGGTTCTGTTACGGGTGTTATTACCCAGATAGGATTGTCAATTAAAGCAAAAACAGTCGTATTAACAGCAGGCACTTTTTTAGGAGGATATATCCACATTGGTCTCAGCCACTATCAAGGCGGTCGCGCCGGCGATCCTCCTGCCAATGCATTGGCAAAGCGCTTACGGGATTTGCCCTTTCGGGTAAATAGATTGAAAACAGGCACGCCACCACGCATTGACGGACGCACCATTAATTATACTAAGCTGGCAGAACAACCTGGCGATTCGCCTACCCCTGTCTTTTCTTTTTTAAGTAGCCTTGAACAACACCCACAGCAAATTTCCTGTTTCATCGCTTATACCAATGCGAATACCCACGAGATTATTCAAAAAGGGCTTGATAGATCTCCTATGTATACCGGACAAATTGAGGGTATAGGTCCACGTTATTGTCCCTCTATCGAAGATAAAGTAGTGCGTTTTGCCCATAGGGATCGGCATCAAATTTTTGTTGAACCTGAAGGTCTAAATACTCATGAAGTCTACCCTAATGGTATCTCCACTAGCTTGCCTTTTGATGTACAAGTAGATCTGGTACATAGCATTGAAGGGTTTGAACATGCACATCTTACTCGCCCGGGCTATGCGATTGAATATGATTTTTTTGATCCGCGAGATTTAAATCCCTGGCTGGAAACTAAAGCTATTGCTGGTTTATTTTTTGCGGGACAAATTAATGGCACAACAGGATACGAAGAAGCGGCTGCTCAAGGTTTGATTGCCGGACTAAATGCAGCGCTACAAACCAAAGGATGCGACCCCTGGTATCCGCGACGCAATCAAGCTTATATTGGCGTGCTGATTGATGATTTGACGACTCATGGCACGCAAGAGCCTTATCGTATGTTCACAAGCCGCGCCGAATATCGTCTAACTTTGCGTGAAGACAATGCAGATCTGCGCTTAACAGAAACAGGTTATAATCTTGGCCTAGTCAATGAAACGCGTTGGCAAGAACTTTTAGAAAAACGCACTGCGGTTGAACGTGAAAAACAACGTTTACACGCCATCTGGATTCATCCAAATACCGCCTGCAGCGAAAAGATTACAGCTAGCACAGGGAACGTTTTAGATAAAAGTTATCGTGCAACAGAATTATTACGCAGGCCAGAAATTAATCATCATTTTTTATGGCAACTAGATAGCCTTGCATCACCACAGCCCGTGACAACAACAATCGCCGAACAGGTAGAAATTCAAATTAAATATGAAGGGTATATACAACGGCAGCAGCTTGAAATTGAACGACAAAAGAAACACGAAAATGCTAAACTGCCTGTCACATTAGATTACGATACCATTTCCGGACTATCTGCCGAAATCAAACAAAAATTAAAGGCAACAAAACCTGTTACAATAGGTCAGGCATCCCGCATTTCTGGCATCACGCCAGCGGCGATTTCTATTTTGTTGATACATACCTCGCACAATTGAGTTTTAAGTTCATCATTCACGCTTCGCCGCGCCGCTTAGCAAGTCCTTCTAAATACTCTGCAGTAACGCCGCCAGTCACATAGTTTCCTGTAAAAACTGAATCATCAAATCGGGATAACGTCGGATTTTCTTTTTGAGCAACTTCATATAAGGCGGACAAATCCTGAAAAACTAAATAATCTGCTCCAATTTTTTCGGCTATCTGCGACAACGTGTTGCCATGTGCAATTAATTCGCTAGCCGCCGGCATATCTATTCCATAAACGTTAGGATAACGCACTTCCGGTGCAGCGGATGCAAAATATACTTTGCGGGCGCCAGCCTCTCTGGCCATCTGTATAATCTCTTTTGAAGTAGTACCTCTAACAATAGAATCATCGACCAAAAGCACATTTTTATCTTTAAATTCCATAGGAATGGTATTGAGTTTACGCTTGACGGATTTTCGACGAGAACTTTGTCCCGGCATGATAAACGTTCTGCCGATATAACGGTTTTTTACAAACCCTTCCCTATAGGGCAAATTCAACGTCTGTGCCAATGACAACGCAGCGCTGCAGCTCGTGTCAGGAATTGGCATCACAACATCAATATCATGATGAGGAAATTCAAGTCGAATCTTGGCCGCCAATTTAGCCCCCAAAGAAACACGGAATTTGTAAACTAGCACTTTATCTAAAATAGAATCAGGTCGCGCAAGGTAAACATACTCGAACAAACAAGGAGCAGGTGTTTTTGCACAGGCTAAAATATGTCTAAATAATTGTCCATCCTGTTGAATAAAAATAACTTCTCCAGGAGCAATATCATCTATGATTTCATAACCCAAACTATCCAAAGCAACGCTTTCCGAAGCAATCAGGTATTCCTTTTTGCCTTCATTTTGACGCACTCCATAAATTAAAGGACGTATTCCATAAGGGTCTCTAAAGGCAACAATTCCATGACCTACGATCATAATAATCACTGCATAAGCACCACGACAACGTTCATTAACACCTATGACCGCCTGAAAAATGCGCTCTGGAGTCAGTTGTGCCTGAGAAATCTTTTGTAATTCGTCTGCAAAGACATTTAATAAAACTTCTGAATCTGAATGAGTATTAAGATGGCGATGACCGGTATAGGTCAAATCTTGTTTTAGTTCTTCGGAATTAATTAAATTACCGTTATGAACAATAGCAAGTCCATAAGGGAAATTGACATAAAGAGGTTGCGCTTCAGCTGCACTGGCGCTGCCTGCTGTAGGATACCGCACATGTGCTATACCAATGTTGCCTTTTAACTGCAACATGTGTTTTTCTTGTATAACATCACGCACTAGACCATTTGCTTTTCGCAGAAAAACGCTTGTTTGATCTGAGGTCATAATGCCTGCTGCATTTTGGCCACGATGCTGCAAGACAGTTAGTGCATCATATAAATCTTGGTTTGCGTTTAATTTCGCGACCGTACCGGCAATTCCACACATAATGTTCTAACTATTTTTAGCAGGCGTAATGGTAATAGATGAATCTTCAGGTTGTAATTTGATAGAAATACCTGAATTTTCTGATTGAGCGCTTTTATCTGCTTTAGGCAGATCTTCATTCGAAGGCTTTGAACTTGGCGCATGGTTTTCTTCTTGCATCTGCCCCGGCGCAGCATTCTGTTTCTTTATGTTTTCGAGCTTTTCTACTTCCTTCGGTAAAAAGCCTTTTAACCAATCACTCACTCCTTCAAACAAGGGTATCATTTGTGATTCCTTCCACCACGATTTCTTGTCAGCCTGTGTAACTTGTGAAGCTAATATCAATACAGCCACAAATAAAACACCTCGAGCAAATCCGAACGCCATACCCAAAGTACGATCTATCACAGATAGCCCACTGATATGAGTGATGTTACTCAAAGAATAATTGATAAAAGCACCGAAAAGCAATACTGCAAAAAATAAAATAGCTGACCCAATCAAAGAACGAGCTTCTTCAACTTCTATCATCCTCAAGTAGTGACTGCCAAATTCATGGCCATATTTATAAGCTACCCAGGCTGCCAATATCCAACTTGCCAAAGAAATCGCTTCTCGTACAAAGCCTCGCGTAAAACTGGCAAGCGTCGAAAAAGCTAAAATGCCAAGGATAGTCCAATCTGCCCAATTAAATGCTGATATATTCATTAGTCCTCCTGCATAACCTGCGTCTTTTGCCTGAGGTCTCAAGCGCTCACTTTTGTAAGAATACCTTTCATATTAAATTGTTTTTGAATATCTGCCTGCGTTTTTGCTGCATCGCTTTTATTAAGATGAGGTCCCACTAATACTTTTAAAAGTTCCCCTTTGGATGTCTTTGCAGCATTTAAATAAGCTGAAAAACCCTTAGATTGCAAAGTTTTCATCAATTTTTCAGCATTTTGCTTAACATAAAAACTGCCAACTTGTACTGACCAGGCTTGCACATTCGAAGGCAGCGACGGTGGTTTTGAATTCTTGACCGTTTTCTTCACAGGCTCGACTGACTCAGAGATATTTGTTAAATCGGAGGTTTTCTCTGTTTTTTTGGCAGTCTGCACTGCGGATTTTCCTGTAGCATTACCATTCATTAAAATAGCAGGTTTCGTTTCGCTAGTAACAGATTTTTCAGAACCTGAAGTATTTTTAGACGAATAAATAACAGTAGGCGGAATCATTTTATTAGCTGGGTTACCTCGCGCTGCTTTAGCTCCTGTAGCAGAAGCAGATGTTGGTGCAGTTTCCGTTGCAGGTAATGTTACAGATGATGACACATCAGATGTTGTTTCTGCGGTAGTCACGCCAGGCATAGCAGATTGAGAAGCAACAGATATCGGAGGCGCTGATATGGAAACGCTTGTTTTCGCTGATTCTTGACTGTTCGGTGTAGAAGCGTCTGCATTAGTAGGGTTAACAGTGGCAACAGCCGCCGTCGTTTGGACAGTCAGAGGCGAAATAGTAGGTTTTATAACTTTAGACACAATAGTTGGTGCTTCACTATTATTCACTGATTGTTGTATCTGAGTAACGCCAAAAGCGGGTGAATTTGAGTCGACAGAAGTCGTGCCTGTTAGAGGCGCGACAGTTTGGACAGTCGACATTGTTGTAGCCTGCTGTGGTGGAATAGGCATATGAATGGCGCTGGGTTTGGCCGGCGTAGGAGGTATGTTTGCAGATAACTTTAACTCATCCACTGGAATGGAACGGCCAAAAAAGATAGGAATGATAATGAGCACAATGCCCACCAATAGCAAAAAACCAACAATACGTTTTTTTAATCTGATATCCATGTATATACTCCCCGCGTTTGAAAACGCGAGTTTATTGAAAAAAAGTTTAATGTCGCGGGGAGTATAATCTGTTGATGTTAAAGGGGGAAAACAAAACATTTCCCCCCTTAACAATCCCCGGTTTTGTTGCATTTGAGCATTGCAAAAACCGCAATCTCAAACGCGGATACTATATACCTCTCACAGTTGAATTTTAGGTTTTTGGCATCTCATCTTACATCGATCTTAGAACGTTCTTCA
>JACCDN011096160.1_pt1 | contig 10163 bp, 8 predicted proteins | sample 7441691 | NCBI WGS metagenome assembly JACCDN01 (sample SAMN15323439, study PRJNA562643) | freshwater metagenome | isolation source: river surface water | place: USA:Blue River Watershed | collected 2017-08-16
AAATAACTGTATTATATAATAAATTCAATTATTTTATTTTATATATAATAAATATAATAACAAATACAACTTCAAATGAATTTTATTAATAATTATAATGATTTATCTAGAGTATTTGATAAATATAACGTTGCTACTACTGATTTTAAAACTAAATTAACTGTTGTTTTACCAACTGTAGGGGATGTTGATATTTTATTGAGACAATTTTTAACTAATGTAGAATTAAGCAGACAACATGAGTATACAGGTTCTAATGGTTTTGATGTAGCAAATGTAAATAGATTTGACATATTTAATAATTTACCAATGTATAATATGTTGTTAGATGCAACATCAGTATCAAATGATTTAATAAAGAAATCTAAAATAGAAATATTAAATACAAATAATGAGTTATTAAATGTTTGGAAAATTTATATTGTTGATAATTTAATGTGGAATTTACCTTTTACTTTAGGTCAAGTAATTTTTATTCCATTAAAAAAAATGCAAAAATGTTTAGATATTGATAGTTATTATGAATTATCAAAAACTTTAATTCATGAAAGGATACATGTGCTTCAAAGATTAAATCCAAAAGAATGGATTGATTATATTTATTACAAAAATAAAAATTGGGTTATTGTTCAATTTGATACACCCTTATTTAATTTTTTAAATGATTATAAAGTTGATAAATTAATGGATTATATGATAGTAACAAATCCTGATACAGTTTATACAGATTTTAAGTACGTATTAAGAAAAGAAAATAAATTATATTATGGTGTTTTATATTTAAATCCGGATAAAGAAGTAAAAATTCAATGGTTTCAAATTCATGATAAAAAAAATAATCAATATGATAAAGAAAATTATTCTTTTTATTTAGAAAAACTTGACAAAGAAATTTATAATTATGAACATCCTTTTGAAGAATATGCTTATAAAATTTCGGAAGAAATAACTAAAGTTAATTCTTAAGTAAATTAAAAATATTTATTTATTATTTATAGAGTTTTTTCCAAATCTATATTCATAAAAGTTTTGTTGGCTGTTTTTTTATTTATATACTCGATAACTAAAAATATAACAATAACAATGATAATTAACCACAATACAAGTGCATAAGGATTTAATGGACTTTCTTGGATAAAACTTTGTTGTGATAAATTATTATTAATACTATTTAATTCACCATTAATTTGTTTATATTTGTTAAAAATCTCTTTAGGTTTAGTATTTGTTGAATTAAAAGAATCATCTGTTGAATATATTTGATTATACATATTGTATTTTTGTAAACCAGTATAAAAAGTAGCTCTATTAATTTTTTTTAAAGAATTTGGTATAATATTTGTACCAAAACATTTATTTTCTTCTTGAATTCCAACATATTTATAATTTGAATTTTTACCTTTTAAAATACATGTGTTAATATCCTGTGTTTCTCCTAAATAATCAGTTACTAAAGGGTTTTGGCTATCTTCCAAATAATATCCAACAAATTTATTATCTAAATTAGAATCAGGAATATACTTTAATTGTTCTACATTATTTTTATTATCTTGATTATCTTGTTTATCTTGATTATCTTGCATACTATTTATTAAAGATTTATATAATAGATTTATATAAAATTTAAGAATAAAAAAAATTATTTATTGTGTCTAATAAAATAAATTACAATTAATACACATAAAATAGTTAAATAAACTACATTATAATTTTGTTCTTCTTTTTTATTTTCATCTTCCAAATTAACATTTTCTACAGATTCAAAACTTTCATTTTCACCTGGATTATTTGGTCTTAATAATGGGTCTTGAGTAATATTTGATATTTGTGAATTTTGATAATATTTAAGTGTATCTGACGGTTTTGAAAATGGATAAAGTAAATTATATGTTGTCCAAGGATATATTGTATTTAAACTTGATGGTGAAAAAGTATATAAATATCTACCATCATACCAATTTCTATTAATATCATTTTCGCCAATTCCATATTGAGAATTTGTATCACCATCAATGTTATTATAATCACTTGGTTTTGTATTTTTAATTGTGATATTTGTAGAATTTTTATTATTTAATTTTCCTGTAGGTTTGGTTGTTACTAAAGGAGGTGGTAATTTAATGGGATAATTTGGATTATTAGTATTTGAATCACTACGTTTTTTAACATCAACTTCACCCATTTGTTGAGTTGTATAATAATATTTGTCAATATCTGGAATATAATCAACATAATCATTTTGATTTAAATATCCATTTGTATTTTGTTCATCATTATCCCAAGTTCTAGGATAAAGAGGTGGCATATAAACTATATCATCGTGTAATGTTTCTTTTACTGTACCTGTAGTGTGATTAGAGTCTTGAGGAGGTCTAGGAGTTAAAACACCTGAACCTTTAATAGCTTTTATATTTTGATTATATTTTGTATAATATTTTGATGGATTAGTAAACATAACTATTATATATAATACTTATATTAAATATTTATTTTTTTCTTTTGATTAAATAAATAATTAGTAAAACCACTAATATAAAAATTATAATAGTATCTGAATTTAAATTAAATATTTCAAATCTTTCTTTTGTATTATCTTGAATATTAATATTGTCTGGAACATTGTTTATACTTATACTTGATTGTACAATTTGTTGGTTTGGTTTTGAAATTAAAAAATTTGATTGAGTTGTATTAATATTTAATCCATTGTCTAACGGTTCAGTATCCACAGGATTAAATTTGTTATTTTTTATTTTAGATAAATCTAATTCAATACTAGAACAATTTGAATTTAAATCACAAATTCCAATAGAATTAGCAGATTTTGTTGTTATAACATGATTATTTAATTTTGTAACATTATTAAAACCATTATAATCTTCATAATGATTTTCAGTTAAATTTGTTTTGTTATAATTATTATAATTTATATCACTCATTGTAATTATATTTTTACTTATATAATAAACATTATATAATTAAAATTTAATTTATATTTCAATATTAACATTTTCATTTTTATTATTTTCATCAATTGAATATTTATAACCATAATAAATTAATATAGATGTTAAAAAAACTATTCCTAAAATTAACATTGGGTCAAGTTTATATACATATTCGTTTATTGAAGGTGTTATTTCATATTCCGTTTTATAATTTAATTCTGTTAAATCATGAGGTTGATAATTAGGTAATAGTTCCTTATTATTTATAATTTCTTCAATTAAATTTTTTGATTTATTTTTATTTGATTTTGACATTAAAACTTTTAATTTTATATATTTATTAAATAAAATATTTTTTTATTAAACTTTTTATTATCTAAATAATTATTTTTTTAATATTATTGTTCTTATTGTTCTTCTTGTTCTTCTTGTTCTTCTTGTTTATCTATTTCTTCATTTGCTACTGCATTTCCTGCAGGTTCTCTACAACAAGGACATTTATGTGAATGTTGTGTTAACCAAGGGTCTATACATTCATTATGAAAAACATGTTTACACTGAAGAATTCTTACTTTATCATTATTATTAAAATCTTCTTGACATACTGTACAAGCAGTATTTGTTAACTTGATATCAGATTGAACATCTTTAAAATTAATACTTTGAATTTTTTCAAGTTCTTCATTTGATAAAATCATCTTTACATCTTCTAGATTTTGTGGAGGATTCATAAAAGTATTTAAAAAACCAATTATATAACTTCTCCTTAGAAATAATTGTAATTCTCCTTTTAATATATCATTTATAAGATAGTAATACTTTTCAAAAACAGCATTTAATCCACTTAATCCAAAATAAAATATATTTGCACAAATTTCTTTTATATCAAATTCTTCAATTTGTGATAATGATGTTCTTATTGTGTATTTTATTCTATCAATATCATCCATATCAAATTGAACATTTTGTAAATAATATATATTTATTTTTTCAATCAAGTCAATATTTGCATTATATGTATTATTCCACGCCCATTCCATTATTTCCTTAATTTTAATATTTATTTGTTCGTTTATTTGATTTAACATTTGTGGACTAAACATATGTTCTTCTTCATGTTCTTCTTCATGTTCTTCTTCATGTTCTTCTTCATCTTCATGTTCTTCTTCATCTTCATGTTCTTCATCTTCATGTTCTTCATCTTCATGTTCTTCATGTTCATGTTCTTCATGTTCATGTTCTTTATGTTCATGTTCGTGTTCATGTTCATGTGTATAAGAACAATCACATCCATTTTCATTGTGTTCATGAGTATAATTTTGTTCCATATCTGAATTTTCGTTTAAAATAAAATCTGAATCATGATAATGTTCAATATTATGTCCTAAATTTTGAATAAAATTAGAATAATTAGTATATTGGATTTGATTGGGTACAATTTCAATATTATCAAGTTCAGTAGATTTTTCCATATTTTCTGATGTATTAGTAGTATTATTAGACATAGTTTAATATATAATATTAATAATTTATTAATAGATTTACTATATAATTTAAAAATCAAATTTTTGTAAATTTAATTAATGTGTAAAATATATAATAAAAATAATAATAATTTATTTGATTAAAATTAAAAATACTTTTATATATATAATTAATTTATATATCACCAAAATAAATGACAGATTATGATATAAAAATAGATTTAAGTCCATACTTACCAGATTCATATTTAAAAGAAAATGTATATCAAACAATGGACAAAGTTGATTATACATCAATAATTCCAATTTATTCAACAATATTTATATTTAATATAAATTGTTCAACAGCTGATTTAGAATATTATAATGACCCAGGTTATTTACTTTATGGAATTAAAAAACAAGTTAGTTCAAGTCCAACAACATATTTTGATTATAAAGTTCCTTCAACATATTTTTTTGATTATCCAATTAATAAAGATAATCAGATAATAAGTCCATATACAGTTGTAGAAAGTTATGATGCACCAAATCCAGTAATTAATGATTTATTAAAAAAGATAGGTTATGATATTAATTTATTAAATTTAATAATACAATCAAGTCCAAATAAAATAATAAATTTTTCATATAAAGTATTAAATTGTGTAGCATCAATATCAAAAAATTTAAAACAAGTAATTTATATATTTTTTAATATAAAAAATCTAACTGAAATAAATTATAATAATTATAACTCAGTAATTTATGCAAATTCAAATTATTACAATACATTTATTTATCCATATATTAATACAAATCCCCTAATACCTTTAGTTTCATTAAATAAGAATTTAAATTATGGTTATGATAGAAATAATTTTTTAGCAACATCAACAAATTATATAGAACCAGTAGATTTTGATGATAGAGAAATAATTAAATACTATGAAAAATTAGATTATAAATATATGGAAAGAAGAGAATTTTTTATATCTCAAACAAATAAATTAGAATTATTAATATATTTAAGTAAAAATCTTAAAGTGTTTGAAAATTTTTTTATAAATAATAAAATTTCAAATAATAATATAATGATTTCAAATAATGAAATATCGAAAGTATATTTTTCAAATAGTGATTATGAAAATAAAAATTTAAATTCATATACATTAACAAAATTAAATAATAATTATATTAATAATAATATTTCTTATTCAGGCAAAGAAAAATCATACTCTTTTACTTTGGATAATAAAATTTCATATATACAAAAGTTAATTAAAACAAATGAATTCAAATATACTCCATATAATGATTTTATTATAAATACTCCATCAATATATCAAATGTCAAAAAATTACTACATAAACACATATATAAATATTAATATTAATGAACAATATAAAGAAGATATATTATTTGAAACAAATGCCTTGTTATATAAGACTTTAATTATAATAAATCCATATTTAATAAATTTAGTTTATTTATTATCACAAGATATTAAGTTAAATGTAACAAGTTTGTTTAAGGATTCAAATGAATTAAAATTTGGTTCTTCAACAGATAAAATTAATTTATATTTTGTAAATCCTATTAAAAAAACAAACACATTTTATACAAATAAATATAAAATTGATTTTAGTTTTAAAATTGAAAATAAAACAGTAAACTATATTATAATTTTAGGATTATGTTTTATCAGTGGTAATAATATTAATATTAAAAATGTAGATGTAACAAGATATACTGATACTAGAACATATATTTTATTTACAAATAAAGAATGTTCTGTATCACTTTGTCCACAATTATTTAATTTAACAAATCAAGTTGATGTTTTTGAGCAAAAGGATATAATAGAATTATTTGATATAAATATATTAAATACATTAATAAGTTTTAATAATAAAACTTTTCCAACAAATAATTTTAGAGATGTTATATATTCTAATTATTACACATTAATTACTTTAGTAAAACCATACACTAATAATTTAAATTTAACAAATATTTTAAATATAAATATAACAAAAATAAATAATTTTATAAAAAATTTAATTAATATTTCAAATAATATTTTAAACATAACAGATAATAATTTGTTATTAAATTTTACAAATACATTAACATATGACTCAAATTTAGAATTAGAAAAATATATAGAAGACTACAATTATTTTCCTCAAGTACAACTAGAAGAATTTTTACCAAACACAATAAATAAATATAAATTATTTACTAATATACCACAAGATAATAATTCATTAAGTACACTTCCTGCTGGAAATTATAAAATAATAAAATATAAAAATTTTTATCCTGAATATGATTTTTCAGTAACTTCAACACAAAATGATAAAATTGTTTTTAGTATTAATAATATTGATGAGTTTTTAAAAAATAATTTTGTTTTATTCATATTATTACCAAATAACTTAGTTACAGATGATAAATTTATAGTTGAATTAGAATCTGAAAATAAAGAAGACTATCTATACAAAACTAATTATTCTTGTAATATTGGTTCTAGTCCAACAAAATTATATTTAGTTGTTTCAGATTCAGAAGGAAATCCTTATGTAAATACACAAAATACTATTATAGGTTTTGAGTTATTTAATTTTTATAATAGTGAAAATGGAACAAATATAGCAGGAATTAAGTATAAAGTAAATTTAAATTTATTTTATTGCACATATTTAAATTTTTATCAAATGATTTTTTTAACAACTATTTTTAAAAATTATACTGAGAATAATAATAGTATAATAAATATTGACAATACTAAATTATTATTACACAGTAAAGATATTTTAAAAGATATTGTATATTATGATTTTTTAAGATTTAATTATCCTGCAGATTTAACCTTAATTAAAAAACAGTTTGATACTTATGATCAAGAGATTACTGATTTACTTTATTTTAATAAATATTTTACAAATTTACTTAAAACTGATATTAAAAGATTAATATTTATTTATAATACAAATAAGATAGTAATTAGTTTAAAAAAAATATATTATTATTTAAGCAATTATTTAATATTAGAAGTTAAAAATCCCCTATATTTAAATATTATTAATTATTTGGCTAATTTGTGTTTAGATATTTCACAAGTAAATTATCAATTAAGAACAACTTTTTCTAAAAATAATAATTATTGTCAAGATTTATTAAAAGTTTTATCTGAAATAACAATTTTAACTCCATTTGAAACTATAAATTATTTAATTAGTGGTACTGAATTTATAAAAACATATTTTCAAGATAAAATAGATTTAACTATAAAAGAAATTGTATTTGATATTGATTTTATTGAATCAAATCCTGATGCCAGTTTAGAAATATCTAACCAATATAAAATAATAAAAAACTTAATAAAAAAATTTACATTAAATCAATTAATATTAGATCAATTAACTCTGGATATTAATCAATTAGATTCAGAAGGTATCGTACATATTATTACAAATTCATATCCAGATTTAATAACAAGTACAGCAAGATCATTAATCAAGTCAATAATAAATTTTGTACATTTAATATCATTAAATTCCAAAAAAATTAATGAATTAATAAATACAGTAAGACTTATATCAACAGATATTACAGTTGATTCTATATTTCTAAATGGTTTAAATAATAATGTTGTTAAAAATATGTTTGTTTATAATAATTTATATTACAATAGTTTAGGTATAAATAATTTTAATATTGAAACATTTTTAAATGATTACATAACTTGTATAAATTATTTTTCAAATCCAGCGAATAATTCACCAATTTCTTATTTATTTTATGTTAAGTCAATTGATGAGAATATTATAACTTATATCAATAATACTATTAAATATTTAAATTTAATAAACAATTATATAGTAGGTATTTACAAATATGATAATAATATTAATATAGGATTGTTACCAAAAATTAATATAATGAATCCAAGTGCAATTGGTAATTTTTATTATTTGATAACAATGTTTAAACAAAATTATATAAATATGGTTTCAGTTGTTAATCAAAATAAAATTAATATATTTCAAGAGTTTGATTTAGTTATTAGTTTTTTTAATAATTATATTGGTTCAATTGAAGACTATTTATTTTATATTGAAACTCAATTATATTTTACAAATCTTGTTTCATATAATCAAAATATATTTGGAGATATATTAAAAATATTAAATATCACAGAATTTTATACAATGATAAATCAAATAATACAATTAATAAACCAATTATCTAATGGTAATCAAACGGTAATAAATGAGTTTCTACAAGTAGCATATAATAATTTTAATAAAAATAATTTTGTATTAAAAAATCCAAATGAAGAATTAAAAAATTTTAAAATGATTATGAAAAATTTTAATTTTAATAAAAACAATATTTATTCTATTTTAAAAAATTATATTTTAAATTCTTATATAGTAACAACAGAAATACCTGATTTAAATGACATTATTAACACAATAACTTATCAAGGTGATGATATAGTTATTATTAGAGATTATAATATATTATATCCTGAATTATCAATTAGTTCATTTAATTTTTATTCAGAATTACTTTTATTAGTTAATAATTCAATTCAAATTCAAATAGATATATTAAAACATTATTATGTAAATGATTATTCTTTTTATAAACAATTAATAAACTATAATTACTTAGATATTAAAAATATTGTAGTAAATATAACAGGAATAAATATTTCGTATGAATAATTTATTTATTAAATAAAAAATATAATTTTTATAATTATTTACTAATTAAAGTAATTTTGATACTTTTTTTTGTAGGATTTAAAAAAACAATTACTTTGTAATTTTTAAATTCTTCTTTACTTTCTAATTCAGTAGCCCAATTCTTTCCAATATCTTTACAATCTTCTAATTTAAGTTCATCCCAACATGAACAATCAAATAAATAAATTACTGATTCTGGTTTGATTAGTTCAAATACTTGATTTTTATATTCGTCACAATTGATTGCTTTAGTTAATACAATCTTATCCATTTCATATAAAACATATTTTTTAACTTCAAATCTAATGGTTTTCTTTTCTAAATGAAAATAAATATTAACTACAAATCCAATAAATTTATCATGTTTAGCGAACTTGTCAGCCCATTCTTTTGCAATCTTTTTAGCTTGTTCTAATTCTGTTGGAAAACCATCCCAATCATCTAATTGATATTTAATAACTCCCTCAATTGGTCTTACTTTTAATAAAAATTTACTAAACAATTTATCTGAGGAACCTTTAAAATTATATTTAATTGGTTTAAAGTCAGTACGCTTTAATTTTTTCACATTAACTTGATCTTTAATTTCTTCTTTAATTTGTTGTTCTTCCATTATTACTTTATAATAGATAAAAGTATTAAATATTTAAATTTATTTTATATTTTATAAAAAAGATAAATAAAAATTAAAAAATTTTTGTTAAAAAATAATTTCAATTACTTCAGTGATATGAGAAACAAATTTAACTTTAAAGTCACCCTTAATTAAGGATGGATTTTTACGTTTAATAACTTCAATGTCATGAGCATTTTCTTTAGGTACTAAAGCTAACTTAACTCCAGCACGTTTAGCACCAGTTAATTTAGCATCTAATCCTCCTATCATTGTAACATTTCCATCCAAGTCAATTTCACCTGTAATTGCAATATCATTTCTAATAGGTTTATCAATAAAAAGTGAATAGATTGCACTAGTAATAGCTGTACCAGCA
>JACCDN011169274.1_pt1 | contig 10162 bp, 14 predicted proteins | sample 7441691 | NCBI WGS metagenome assembly JACCDN01 (sample SAMN15323439, study PRJNA562643) | freshwater metagenome | isolation source: river surface water | place: USA:Blue River Watershed | collected 2017-08-16
ATGGCATGACGCAACAATTGTGGAGCTTGCCGATGGACGTAAACTGGTTATTGCCGTTCTTACCTCTGGTGTTGGATCTGCAAGGATTGCAGAGCTTGCAAAAGGTATTGAATCTACATTCTAGCTCACTTTGTTGACATATTCAGGAACATCATGAGACAGTATCCGTACAAAGGGGAGACTATATGCGTAAAATAGCGACGAGTGATTTTCTAGTACCGATGATAAAAACTACTGCGGTGGTATTGGTGGGGATGTTTATGACGCTTCAACCATTGCTTTTAGGCAGAGCGAAGGCAGCTGTACAATTTGATACTTTACCTGTTGGCGCGACGCTCCCGTCAGAAGCAACGTGTGCATCGCTCGTGAGGCCAACGCCTGAAATTCATCCAACTAATGCTACGTATAATCAACGTAAGGGTATTGGTGGGAACTATACTTACCCTGCGGTTACAGGTAACTATTCAGGAACTACTGACGAAATTATTCAATGGGCTGCATGTAAATGGGGAATGAATGAAGATGTGTTAAGGGCTCAAGCAGTGACAGAATCTTCATGGCTTCAAAATCACTATGGTGATTTTAATTCAGACGGTAATTCTTGTAGCAATGTTCTCCCGGTTGGAACGTATGCTCCACAATACTATGGAGATGTGACACATACAAATGTTTGTCCTGAGTCTGTTGGTATGATGCAGGTACGCTGGTTGTACCATAAATCTGCCTTTTACTCATCTACGACTGAAAATAGTACGACACTTACAAACAACGCTATTTATTCTACAGCGTACAATCTAGACTACTACGCAGCAGTATGGCGCAATTGCTATAACGGTGTATTCACATGGCTAAATACTGTTGAGCGGGGTGCTACGTATGCAGCAGGGGACATCTGGGGTTGTGTTGGTATGTGGTTCTCTGGACGTTGGCGCACAACTCCGTCATTGAACTACATAACAGCTGTTCAAGGTCACTTGACAAATCGTACCTGGGAGACCGCTGAGTTTGCGACAAGAACAACTGAAAATCCAATCTTGCAACCACCAAGCAACACCGATCAAACTGCGCCGAGTGTTAATGTGACATCGCCAACCTCAGGTCAGACAGTGAGTGGAACTCGAACGGTCACCGCGAGTGCATCAGATAATGTCGGTGTGAGTTCAGTTTCATTCTTTTTAGACGGCTCAACAACACCTATCGCAACTGATACGACGAGTCCATATTCATTTTCTTGGAATACGACAACAGTTACAAATGGTGCACATACAGTAAAAGCACAGGCGTGGGATAGTGCAGGCAATACCAAAGTATCTACGACGGTAAGCTTCACTGTTTCAAATGCAACAGCAGACACATCAGCTCCGACAACAAGCATTACTTCACCAAGCAATGGGTCAACGGTAAGACGTACGATTATAGTACGTGCGAATGCGAGTGATAATGTACGTGTGACGAAAGTCGAGTTCCTCGTCGATGGTGTGGTGAAGGCGACTGACACAAAGAGCGCGTACAGTTTCTCATGGAATACGGGGACTGTCTCAAAAGGCAAGCATACACTTCAAACACGAGCGTATGATGCTGCCGGGAATATTGGCTATTCATCGACCGTTTCTGTGACTGTTCGTTAGAAATAAGTTCGGAACGTAAAAAAACCTGATGTTCAAGAGCGGCATCAGGTTTTTTAGTTGTTGAATCTGAATTCGACGACGTCGCCTTCTTGCTCGAGCATCTATGAGACACCCTATCAGGGTTTCTCATCGCGCCGGAGAGCCGAATAAATCGTCTCTGCGGGCTGCTCTTCCCAGACTAGTTGTTGAATCTGAATTCGACGACGTCGCCTTCTTGCATGAGGTAGGTTTTGCCTTCGGTGCGCATTTTGCCTGCGGCTTTGGCAGCTGATTCAGAACCTACAGCGATGAGATCGTCGTAGCTTACAATTTGAGCAGCGATAAAGCCTTTTTCAAAATCGGTATGTATAACACCTGCAGCTTGGGGGGCAGTAGAGCCCTTTTTAACCGTCCAAGCGCGGACCTCTTTTTCGCCAGCGGTAAGGTAGCTTTGCAGGCCGAGTAGGTCGTAGGCTTCATGAATGAGCTGGTTAAGGCCTGGTTCTGATTGACCATAACTCGCAAGCATCTCAAGTCGGTCGGAATCGTCTAAACCCCGAAGTTCATCTTCTAATTTCGCGCTGACAAAAACAGTCGGTGCGGGTGCGACTATTTGCTGGAGCTCATCTTTGAGTGCGTCATTTGATAATTCATGTTCATCAAGATTAAAAAGATAAAGTATTGGTTTCGCAGTCATGAGCTGTAAGTCGGAAAGATGCTCCTGATACTGCTCGAGTAATTCGTGATTTTTCCAAAGAGGCTCGCCGTCATTCAGCATCTGGTTGATGGTGCTGAGGAGCTCAAAAACAGGCTTTAGTTTTGGATTTGCTCGGCACTCTTTCTCCAGGCGGGGGAGGCGCTTTTCTATGGTTTGTAAGTCTGCGAGTACAAGCTCGGTATTGATAACATCGATATCGTGCAGTGGGTCGCGTGAACTATCACTTCGCAAGACATCAGGATTCTCAAACGCGCGGACCACTTGACAAATGGCGTTGCATGAACGGATATGGCTCAAGAACTGGTTGCCTAGACCTTCGCCCTTGCTCGCGCCAGCCACAAGGCCTGCTATATCTACGAAAGTGACCGTGGCGGGAATAATTTTTTGGGTGTGGTACAGCTCGCCAAGTTTTTCGAGACGTGGGTCAGGAACAGGAACGATGCCGGTGTTTGGCTCAATGGTTGCAAAAGGATAATTCGCAGCAAGGATATTGCTATCTGTGAGTGCATTGAAGAGGGTAGACTTACCCACGTTTGGAAGACCAACGATACCAATGCTTAGCATCTAACTTAACATGTCCTTCCATATTAGGTTGTGTTGTGTCTTGTAGCTGGCTATGCTTAGCATTTAACCCAACCTTTTGTATAGACATAGAATTGGCGTATGCCGGTATATTTCCGCATATTGTTATTTGCTCCTTCGTTGCTATTACTTTATCAACTATCTTCCTAACAGTAAAAAGCTTATCTTCGTAAGACATATTAGTGAGGAACTGCGTAAATGGTTCCGTAAATGCTTGAAGGTCTATATTTTTGAGTTTAGTGAGTTTATCTTCTTCTGGACGGTTTAATTGGTCTTTAATCTCTTTACGGCGGCGGGCAACACTATTCATCTGGTCTGTATAGACTGTCTCAGACATTGTTCCAAGTCCCCAAGCCTTAACGTAACGGCGTTCTTCTTGCTCTAATGACCGTAGGGCAATCCTGAGTTCGTCTTTCTTAGGATTTAGGCTCATTTCTTGCTTTTTCTCATCTTGGTAACGCTCTAGTTGTTCTTCTAGGAGTTTAGGGTCAGTCATCAGGTCAACAAGCTTTGCCCAGCCAACAGTATCCAGTACCTGAACATTTACTCCAGCTTCAAAGCAGGTTCGTGGTTTAGGGAACTTAAGAAGTCTATCTATACAACGATAGTAGAAGTGTCCATTTTGACCTTCACCAGTACGAGTACTACCGCATGAACAATAAATTAGTCCACCAAACAGGTACGGATTCTTTTTGAATCGTTGGCTTAGTTTACCATTACTTTTAATCTGTTTTTGAGCTTGCTCAAACAGTTCTGGTTCAATGATTTTAGGTACTTCAACCTCAATCCAGTCATCACGTGGTCGGGTCTTACGGCTTCCTTTAATAGAGTGGCGATTAGCGTATTTCTTTTGAGTTTTAGCCATTGGGTTACGTGTAATGCAGGATTCGCTCTTGTAATAGAAGTGCCTACCGATATAGGTTTCATTCTTCAACATGCGATGTAGTGGGCCGTTAGACCACGTATCCCGCTTTTGCTTCTTAGGTGGAATGTTCAAATCGTAGAGCCTACGGATAACTTCTTTAATGGAAACGCATTCAATAGCTATCCATTCAAATATCATCTTCACCACTTTGGCTTCTTCTTCATTGATTACAAAGTAGCCATTAATCTTGTCAGTGCCTTTGCCTTTAATGGGGACGTAATCATAGCCATAAGGTGCTTGATAACCCAACAGCTTGCCACTTCTAACCTTATTTAATTTACCTATGCGAAAGCGTTCAGTAATCTTCATACGCTCATATTCATGGAACACACCCATAACACTCCCCATAAGCTGTTCTTCGGGAGTTACTCCATTAATATCGTGCAGGCTTTTAAATTCAATCTCTAAGCTTTTAAGCTCATCAATTACAATTTCTTGGTAAACGAATTTACGGGCTAAGCGTCCTCTGTCGTAAACATAGAGAATATCAAACTTTTTCTCACGAGCGTCTTGTCGCATGAGGTCAAGTGAGGGGCGTTCAAGAATCGCCCCCGACCAACCTTCATCAATATACTCGCAAGTTTCAAGAAGGGAATTACCGTCTTCAATAATAGTTTTTCTAATCTCAGTGAGCTGGTTCTGTACCGTTTCTTCATCTTTTTGAAGTTCAGTACTTACCCTTGCGTAGAGTGCTGCCCGTAACATGTTAGCTGACCTCTTTTAGTTTTAAGCCACGCATTACTAGCTGTATATGAGCCATAAACAGTGCTTCAGGGTTTCTCGCAAGCCGAGTGGTATCTGTTATTAACACTGTCTTGAATTGCTTTTCGCTTTTTTCACTTAACATTCTGTCAAATGCAGGGCGAGGGAACTGATTGCCAGAACACATGTCTGCATAAATGCGAGAAGGGGAAATTGCCAGTCCTTTTTTATTTGCAAACGCCATTGCTCGGAAGAGCTGTACTGCTATACCGTCTGCATTATTGGCTCGTATGTAGAGAGCTACTTTATTGTTTTTGTTTCGTGCGAGTTTAAAGTTTTCTTTCGTTTTCATGATTGGTTAATCCTTCGTTGTGTGGTTACTGATGAATTCATCTAATGCTTCTTGGCTTATTCGGTATCCTTTACCTAGCTTCAATGCTTTTAGCTTCCCATTCTTTATGTAGTTCAGAACGCTTTGCCAATGAATTTGGAGAAGGTCTGCTACTTCTTGAACGGTATAAAATCTTTCATTAACCATAATTAATATTATAAGCATTTATAAATAAATATCAACGATATTTCATGGACTTTGCCCTTTCGTTGTAAAGTACTTGTCAAACAAGAAGTTAAAAGCGTCTTCTAGTGCTTTGGAATCTATAGGGTCTGATTCCTCGTACGTGATTTCTGGTATCGGTGCTTTTGGCTTAGGCATATTATTGCCCTCGGTCTTTCATAGCAGGGATTACTTCAATGCCTAATTCGTCATTAATGTTTCCACCGCTTGGTTGGTAGGGTCCTAAGTGCATGCCAAACTCTGTTAGCTTGGCTTCTCGTATAAATTCTAGATTTTCAGGGCTAAATACTTTCTTAATTACACGTGTTAACTGTCTTTGGAATTCTTTTGCATTAGAGTATTCAAGTCCGTGAGTGTATTCCCCAGCCAGTCCGCCGTAACTCCAGTAGAAGTGAATCCAAGAAAAGTGCTTAGGCTGGTCATTCTCATAACTGTATCGTGCAGGAGTAGTATCAAACAATACTTCGTCTACTACTTCTGAGAGGTGTGTTATTACTTGCTCGTTTTTCATACATTGTCCCTTACAGGCAGCTCACCAGCACTCAAAACATGCTGGACAGTAGCCGGCTCATTATCTTGTAGGTCAGCCATTCGTTCTTCAATTGATTCAGCAAACATTGAATTGAAGTCATCATCTGTCATATCTTTTTTTAACCCACCACTGAACTCACTATTGTTTACAGGTAGCTGTGGGACTATAAGCTTGTTCCTTTTGTCTGAAATATCTGGGTCTTCTGTGATTAATCCAGCCTGTACTAGCATTGGAATAATTTGCTGTCTGAGCACTAAGGCATTTAAAGCTCGTCCATGTACCTCATAGTGCTTCTTCATAAGCTCGTTACGGGTAATGCCAACTTTCACAGATTTCTTGAGCAAATTCTTATCTTCGTAGGCCGTCAGAATAACATCTATATAGAGCCGATAAACATAAGGGGGAATATTCAACTCTTGTGGTATCGCTATTCGCTCCCAGAGCTGGCAAGCTTCGTCTATATCATCTCTGTTAACCACAATTCCTGTACCTTCGCGTTTTCTTTCCCAAAGGTTCAATAGAGCAAAGATTTTGATTAATGATACTAGGCGTTTTATGTCTCTTTGGTGTCGGGGTTTAAGGACAGGGCGGTTAGCTAAGAATCTTTTCTCAATATAATCTCTGTCTTCATCACTAATGCGAATAGCGGTTACATTTTCTTTTTTAATTGCTGTAATACGGCCTCGTAGATTCTGTCGTTTGGGATTAATTTCTGTATGATTCCAATAGGCTTCTTTGTCTGCATTCTTTCGTAAGGATTCAACAACTCCAGCATGTAGTTTTTCTTGGCTAACTTCCGGGCTTAATAACAGAAAACGGGTTGCCTCTTGTTCGTCAAACTGCAAGCCAGCCGTACAAAAAACTACGGCGGGGTAGCCCCGCAAGATTACCTTCTTTGTCTTCAGTCCATGCTTCTGCGTTTTGTCTGTAACCTGAAGAAGAATTTCCTTTTTGTCATGTGATAACAAGGGGCGTAAATGCTCAAGTAGCATAGAGTGTGGCTGGTCTAGGAAAATGATTATCTTTCGTTCAAGGTCAACCGTGTACTGCTGCCGCTCTTTATCAAATTCGCTATTTCCGTGAATGAATGACGTTGGGCTGGCGTACCCAAGCTCAATTACGTCTTCTTCTGGGAACAGGGAAGCAATTTCCATTGGAATGAAACTTTTACCTGATGAGCTAGGAGCGTTGAAGCTAAGGTTTAATTGAGAATCTTCAGTATAGGCCGAGAGCATGGCTAGAAATGCAACTAATTTGTTGTCGTCATCATATTTAATAGTGGTAGCTAAAATTTCTAGTAGCTCGGCTGTTGATAAAGCAGGTAACTTATTCACTTTTAGCCCCCAATGCACTAGCGTTTAAGTCCGACTCTGCTTCTAACTGGCGTATTTTGGTTAGAACTACATCTACTATTGACAGCGTATGCTCCCACTCAGGGTCATCTTTTAGAAGCTCGGACACCGCTTCATAATCAATTTGTATAGCTAGGCGAACAGCTCCTAGTTCCTCTTTAGTTAATGTAAGCCGATATACCTTACTGCTATCTTTCTGTTCGGCTGGTAGTTGACCTTGTTGTTTGCTCACGGTCAATCCTTTCTGGTCATTTAAAAAGCCCTTATCTTTTTCTTGATGTTTCAAGGATAAGGGCAGGGTGTGCTGGTTTTGGTTTTAGGCCAGATTACAGATAAGAATGGTTCACATGGACTTTCTTATCTTGTATATAAATAAGATTTTTTGGCCCACCAACAGCGGCGACCTTTTTATTAATTTCAGAAACTGCGTTCCTTATTTTTTTCTCCATTTTTTTGTCAATATACCTGTCGTTAACACCGTGAAACGTGCTGAAAAATATACCCGACTTAATGGTCTTTACGTTTTTAAAAAGCAGCCCCATAAGCTTACATTGTGCGTACGGCTTACCGTTACGGTGCAGGGTTCTGCCCTTAGTGGATATAGCAATCTCTGTAGTTGGATTAAGAACCAAAATGCCTTTTCTATCACTATAATGCTGCGGTTTGAGTTGGTGCAGAGTTATTTTCTTGGGTTGATTGTCCGAGTTCTCGGTTGTTTGCTTTTGTGCTTGGGTTGCTGGAACATACGACAATGGCTCCGTACCTTCAGATACTCGGCCACTCCGCATTAAGAACAGATTTAGAGCTGGCTGTGCAGCTTTTATGTAGGTATCGTAATACTTCAGGAACTTAGTTAAATTGACCTCAACTTCAAAACTGTTGGTTACTTCGTAATCCTTCCAACCCATATTTTCTGGGTCTTCATTTGTTGCGTTTACCTTAAGACGCTTAATCACACCTCTATCTTTCAAAAAATCAAGCACCTTTTGTTGTTCGCTTGAAATACCAGTGGCAAACATAGGCATTTCCCGAATATCGCCATAGTCTTCATCAAACCATTGCTGCTCATCTAGGGGGTCAAACATTGCCCAGTAATACTCGTTAGTATCTTGTGCCTGTATCACGGCTATGTTGCTTTTCTGATTTTCTAAGGCACTTTTAAGCTGTTTCAAAACCATAGCAGTCAACATTGTCTTTTCGTCTGGTTTACTAAATGGTTCAGTAGCACTCATTGAGCTTTATTTTAACAGGGTAATAATATCTGACGCTTATTCTATTTCTCGTCAGATTTCAAAAAGCTCTTTCTGAGATAATAAATAGAGGGCTTGAAACAAAAATAAAAGGAGTTTATATGGTTAATAAAAAGCCGATTGGCAGACCGATTAAGGTTGATTATAAGGTATTGGCTAAGTTAGAGGACGCTCTGCAATATGGGGCTACCGTATCCGAAGCATGCTATTACGCAGGAATTAGCAGGGAAACATTCTACAAGTATTTTCGTAACGAAGAGGTGTTTGCCAAGAAAATGGAAACAGCTCGCAATAGGCTACTTGTTATTGCAAAGAGAAATGTTGCAGACGGTATATTTAACGGACACTTAGAGCCTAGTGTATGGCTGCTTGAAAAGGCTGTTACGCCAACATTAGCTGTAGCAGATGAAGTGCCGAAGGACGAGCAGTAATGGAAGAGCTAAGATTCTTTTACGCAGACATAAACGCAAGTCTGTCTTTATTAAACCAATACCGAGAAGGCGAATGGGTACATGCTAATAATGGCGTTGTATGCACACGGCTAAAAGGTGGGTTGCTGAACGGCTGCAACATAAGGTTTTCATTCATAAGGGATTTGCGGCTCGGTTATCGTGAAGAGGATATGGATTACAAAAATCAGGGCTTATTGATATTTGATGATGACTTATATTTTCAAGTGCTAGACAAGTTCCAAATAGGAAATACAGCACAGATACTAATGTCGCCAATCAATAACATAGAAGAGTACGACTACGAAAACTTTATTCGCAAGGCAAGGGAAGACTTTCAAAAGCTAAGATATTTGCCACCTGTAGCTTCTATAAACAATAGTGAGTGGAAGAGACGAGTATCTAAAGTTCCGGGCGTAGACGGCAAGAACAGCCCTAAAAAGGGTTTTCTGACAGAATATTGGAAATAGCCTGTGATACCTCGCTGTTAATGCGAAAAAAAGTGTCAGATAAATGCAGAACGCATAAGTTTTACAGTAATGCGACAGAAGCCCGTTAAATCGCTTTATATGAGCTTAAAACAGCGATTAAAGAGGAGATAGTAGCTATAATTAAAAAGGAAAGAAAATGGAAACAGAACTAGAAAACGAAATTACACAAAAAGTAAACGCTCTTACTTCACAAGATTGGCAAGAGCTGGAAGATTTATACCAACGGATTATTAGCCACAAGGGTACTTATTCGGAAGACGGTGGCGGTCAAGAGATTGAGCCGGGTGTTATTGAAATGCCCTACACAATAGAAAAGCCAATCATTATTGAAGCTAGACAGTTCTTGCTAAGTAAACATTTAATCGTGATGTTTAATTGGTCTAGGTGGGAAGAGGGCAAGGCTATGTTTCGGGTTAATGAAGCAGAGAGGTTCAGAGACATTAGCGTTGTAGATGTGTTAAAGCTATTTACTGCCGTTATGCGAAACAGTAGGTTCTCTGACGGGGCTTGGGCTAACCTATTTGAAAATGGGGACGGTCAAAAGCTATTCAGACGCTTCTTAGACTTTAAGCCTACAACCCTTTGAATAGTTCTTGTACATCAACTTTCAGGCACTTAGCTATCTTGCTTAATGTGCCTAGCCTAGCCCAGCGTTTACCAGTTTCTATGTAAGCTATCGCAACTACACTCATGCCTATTTGTTCGGCTAATTGTTGCTGTGTTACGCCTTTGCTTTTTCGTACAGTAGCCACTCTTTTGCCGAAAGCCTTCATTAGCTTTTGTTCGCTTACTACACTCATGCACTAAGCGTAGAAATTATAAACAGATAGTTACATAAACCAACTGTTTATTTTTATGTCCTAATAGCGTATATTTAACGGATATAAGTTAAACAGGGAGTTTATAAGAATGAATTGGTTTAAAAAGCACAAAATACTAACCGTGATTGGAGTTATTGTTCTTCTCGCAATTATTGGTGG
>JACCDN010340142.1_pt1 | contig 10161 bp, 11 predicted proteins | sample 7441691 | NCBI WGS metagenome assembly JACCDN01 (sample SAMN15323439, study PRJNA562643) | freshwater metagenome | isolation source: river surface water | place: USA:Blue River Watershed | collected 2017-08-16
ACGAACCAGTTGCAGAAGTACCGAGTGCTACAAATGTAGTTGTGTCACCTGCTGCATCGGCAAAGGTGACAGCGGTGGAAGAGTTGATAGTGATATTGTCTGGAACTTGAGCATCAGTGACTGCACCAGAAATGTCTTGCAAATCCAAAGCTCCTTCTAGTGTAGTTTCTGTGGTTGCATCAATTGCGTCTAATCCATTCAATGTTCCTGTACCAGTTAAGGTTAGAGTGGGGACAGAAAATGCTGTACCATCAAAAGTAAATGAAGGTGAATATTCAAAGTCAGTGCCACCAGCGTTGGTGATAGGAATTTGATTATCAGTACCAAAAGTAACCCCACCTCCCCCAGCTAAATCAGCAGAACATGCCCATCCTCCCCCATCTGTATATTTTAAAATTTCGTTATCAGCACAACCTTTCAAAAGGGTAAGGCCTGACGCTCCAACTTCAAGGCCTGAATTGGAACTAGTTGATCCAGTATTTCCAGAAGTAGTTAAATTAACATTCAAAACACCAGCGGAAATTGTAAGTCCATCACCAGTAAAATCTGTAAAAGCATCACCTCCAACAGTTAAACCACCGGAGCTCACAATGCCGGCTAAGCTTAGGTCCCCACTTCCATCTAAAACAGGAATTTCATTTGCAATAGGAGTTTGTGACGCCGAATACCCAGAAAGAGTATTCGCATTAATAGCATAACCTGAAGAATTAATTCTCTGCCTAGGAGAAAGAGTTTCAAAAGAAGATACGGAAGCACAAGAACCAGCATCAGACTCGGCAACTTCAATATTTAAATAAGTTTCGTCGGTTGCTTCGAAATCATAATCCAAAGTGTCACCTCCTGCACTTGTGTCACCGATACCGACATTGAAAATTCCATTTTTTACATTCACCGTCATTTTTGACGGGGTACCAGCTGGCCAAAGTTTTACATCACCACCACCGACAGTGGTGTCATCATAAAAAGAAAAACGAAAACAATAATTTGTGCCGGATGATCCACCTAGTAAATCTCCTGATGCGTCGAGCAATCGCCCTTGGTGACTAATGATTTGAGGAGATCCCGTAGCAGCCAAAGCAGTTTGAAATCCAAGAGGAAACGCAGAAAAAATTATCTGAAAGATAATTAAAAAGATAACCATAAAACCCTTTTTATTTTTGAAAAAGTGGTGGGACGATTCGTCTCGAACCATACATATATTATAGTATACAAGTCTTTGCATACAAAGCTTAAAATCGATTAGACATGGGTATAAACTCTCTGATATAATTCCTTGGTGAATGAAACTAGAAATTTGAGTTGGTCAGCCCCAGAATACGAACACAAAGAGCAAACCCTGGACTGGTTTTGGGCTCTTGGTATAGTAGTCGTAGCAGGATCTATCACCTCAGTGATATTTAAAAATTATTTTTTTGCAATTATCCTTATCCTGGGAGGAATTTTAATGGCAATATTTGCAATTAAAAAGCCAGAAACTATTAATTACGAAATAAACAACAAGGGTCTGAAGATTAGAGATCGCCTCTACCCCTATGACGCCATCAAATCCTTCTGGGTACGCCAAGGTGAACAACCTCATCTCTTTATCCAATCTCAAAGATTATTTATGCCTATCATCCAAGTCCCAGTAGGTACATACTTGGGACAAGAAGTCCGAGAAATCATGCTTGCCCATGGTGTGCTCGAAGAAGAAATGAAAGAACATGTTACTGAAAAAGTAATGGACTTTTTGGGTTTTTAATGTAGAATAACCTCTGCGCCCTCATAGTTTAATGGATAGAATGCGAGCTTGCGGAGTTTGCGATCCAGGTTCGATTCCTGGTGAGGGCACCTATGGAAAATACTTACCCAATGCGGATAAACAAATATCTTTCTCTAAAAAAACTCGCAACTCGTCGAGGTGCTGATGTCTTGGTAACTGAAAAAAAGGTTTTTATAAATGGCAAGATTGCAGTACTAGGTAGTAAGGTAGCAGAATCTGACAAAGTGGAAGTGCGAGATAAAAATCCAAAACAATACAAATACTACGCTTACAACAAACCAGTGGATGTAGTCACTCACTCAGCTAATAAAAAATTAGAGGTTGAAGAGCAAGATATTAAAGATAAAATACAAAAACTGAAACTGGGCGATGATGTCTTCCCTCTTGGACGACTTGATAAAAATTCTCATGGACTTATTATCCTCACCAATGACGGCAGAATCACTGAAAATTTACTCTCTCCAGAAAAAGCCCACGAAAAAGAATATACTGTAAAAACTTCCAACAAATTGCGTAGTAGTTTTAAAGAAAAAATGGAGCGTGGTGTTGATATTGAAGGGTATATTACTAAACCTTGTAAAGTTCAAATCGTAAATGACTTCACCTTTAAGGTAATTTTAACTGAAGGTAAAAAACACCAAATCCGCCGGATGTGCTCGGCTTTATTTCAAGAAATTGCAGAGTTGAAGAGAACTCGAGTTATGAATATAAAACTTGGTAACTTAAAATCTAACCAAGTGAGAGAAATTGTAGGTAAAGAGTTAGAAGATTTCCTGAAAAAAGTACTGAAATAAGCCCACTTGCATACTTTAATATTCAATTTTATAATAAAGGCATGAAAAACAAATTAAGAATGCTATCGTTTTTAGTGCTGTTACTAGTAACAGTCACCGCAATTGCGTCTTTTTTAAAAAGTAAGCCAATTGAAGCAAGTGAGGTAAGAAACTTGGTGGGAGATATAGAGATAATAGTAGCAGATGACTTTGAAAACCCTGCAAATACTATATATCAATACTATATAAATAACCAAAACGGAAAATATCGTTTTTACCCTTCCAACGAAGGAGATATAGTTCCGAACAAAAAAATCATAGTTAAGGAAGGCACAGAAACAAATGGAGAAATATACGGAGAAGCTCACATGCTTTCAGTAAATATTTTTGCTACACCAGATATAATTGCTTATAACACAGGCACAGTTATTCACTGGGAAGCAATGGAAGCTACATCTTGTACTGGAACAGGTGGTTATAATGGCTGGTCAGGACCTAAGAGTGTAGACGGAGGAACTTTCAATACTGGGAAACTTATAAGTAATAAAACTTATACAATAACTTGCGAAAATGACTTTGACACAGTGACTGAATCTGTAACAGTCACTGTTGTAGACAACAATGTATATATTGAAAATTATGTAAATAACATAATGACGCAATACACTCCCCCTGTTCTAGAACCAACACCGTACAAGGTGGGTGTGTTCTTAATAAACTTACAGGGTGAAACTACTCCATTTTCACCTCAACAAGCACAACAAATGGTTTTTGGAGGCCAATTAAATAACTTTTTTCTTGAAAGCTCTTACGGAAAAATGAATTTAAGTGGTGATGTGCATGGATGGATTGAAACTTCTCTCACCTCTTGCCCTCCTCAATTTCCATTCCCGTCCGGAATGACAACTATTCCTGAATTTTTAAGTTATGTGAGCAATAATTCCATTCAACTTCAAAATTACGATGACTTACTGTTTCTCGTAAACTGCCCAAATGGGGGATACGACTTATCAAACATAGGTTCTTTTACTCAAACTATAAACGGCACATCGTACGACTTGGCAGTTACTAGAGTTACTGTGAAAGCATCTTCATTAGATCAAGACACAGAATATAACGGTATGCCACACCCATTTTCATGGACACGGTTTGATGATAGCGCGGCCCATGAACTTAGCCACGCAATAGGATTAAGTCATGCTAAAGGTTTGGATTGCGACACAACATCGATTGGAACTGACTGCGAGGCAGTAGAGTATGGAAATACTTTTGACATAATGGGAAGTGCTCTAAACTCTCTACATTCAAACGGTCACTATAAAAACCGTCTTGGTTGGATTAACCCAAATCAAAAAATAAACATAACTTCTTCGGGTGTGTATTCAGTCAATAGACTAGAAACACTAGGCGGGATAAAATATGCTAAAATTTGGAATCCTAATGTGACAACTTCAGATGTAAGATACACTGTAGAAAGTAGAGCAGGGTTAGGATTTGATGCAGCATTAAACAATCCTTTAGTTAGTAATACTCAAGCTGGTTTATTGCTAACTAGTTACAAAGAAATACTAACTCGTAGTTCAAAACTAATTGATACAACACCATCATCTACAGCTTGGAGTCTTGATACTAGAAACGCTGCTATTACTGGAACGAATACATTTTCTGATCCCGACCTAGGGATAACAATAGGCCCGATAATAAGTGTTACTGCTGATAAAATAACTTTCATGGTAACTATACAATAGAAAGTTAAACGCAATCAAAAAATCCCCCATATGGGGGATTTTTTGATTTATTGTTTTATTCCTCTTGAGTAAAAGGCTCACCCAAACCCCAAGCTTTCACTATTTCATACGAAGCTTCCCCGCAGATCCATTTTTCTGTTTTTGTATTATAGAAAAATGGCACTCCCCCACACATGTCTTTATCGATTTCTAAAAGTTTCTTTTCATTTTCTTTATTGTGCCAAATTTCAAAAGTATCTACTTTGATTCCCTCTTCTTTTTCAAATCTTTCCACGAGTTCATGCATCCGCACACAGTGCGGACATTCGGTTCCATAAAATTCGAGCAAGTGGCTCATATTACTTCACTAATCTAGATAGGCGAGATTTCTTACGGGAAGCATTGTTCTTCTTTATAACTCCTCGTTTTGCTGCCTTGTCGATAGCTGAAAATGCAGATGAAAGTATCTTCTCCGCTTCCTTTTTATCGGATTTAACAGTTTTTTCTATCTTTTTTGTTACCTCCTTCATTTTGCGCTTCAAAAGGTCATTATAACCCTTCTTGCGGGAAGAAACTCGGATGGCTTTTTTAGCTGATTTTGTTATTGGCATATGTAGAAGTACTTTACCAGAAAACTCCCAAAAAGACAAATTATGTTATTATTGCTATATGATCGGAAGCCTAAGAGGTAAGATAATTTCAAAAGGAGAAAAGTCTGTCATTTTGGAAACTGGAGGCGTGGGCTACAAGGTAGCCATCTCCCCTGACACTCTTTCTCGCCTGAAAATAGATACTGAGACATTTTTGTTTATCCATACCCATGTCCGAGAAGACAGTTTTGACTTGTATGGGTTCTTGGATAACTCTGAACTAGAATTTTTCTTAATGCTTTTAAATGTTTCGGGTATCGGACCAAAGGGGGCTCTGGCAATTCTGGGAGTAGCCTCTATCGAAACTCTTCGAAAAGCGATCAGCTCAAGTGACCTCGCCTATCTTACAAAAATCTCTGGTATCGGCCGAAAAACTGCAGAAAAAATACTAATAGAACTTCGAGACAAAGTCGGCGAAGATACTGAAGGTACACTTCAAGGAGAACTCGACGCACTTGAAGCACTAAAATCTCTTGGCTACTCACAAAACGAAGCGCGAGACGCACTAAAGCAAATAGATTCTGGTACAGATACAAACACTAAAGTTCGCGAAGCTCTAAAAATCTTAGGTCAAAAGAAATAGCTGGATAAATTAACTAGCAATAACTGCTTGCACTTCTTCCGCAGTTACTCCTGGAGGCAAGATATTATCTCTAATTTTTAGAATCATTAATTCTGCTACAGCTTTCGCCTGTGCTTCAGTTTTAAACCCATTGTCTCCTGGGAGCGCTGGCATACTCGGCTGATGCACATAAACTACACCATCAATCAAAATATCATACCCCCAACCTTTTTCGCCCTGGAAAGTTTTAATTTCAATATTCGAATTCAGATAAGGACTTGCTCCTACTTTTACCTCTTGTTGTGAATCGTGCTGTTTCTTAAAATTTAAGAAAACTAAAAACGCCACACCAAAAACAATTAAAACTATAGCTATCTTTTTATTCATAGATTAGTTAACAATTCCCGGACAATACATCCAAAAATCTTTAGTGAGAGTTCCACCATTGTTACCTCCTCCAACGTAACCATTCTTGCCTATAGCAAAACCAACTTGTGTGCTTAAATATGGAAGTGGAAAATTTGCTCTCTTAGTCCACTTATCTGCAATCGGATCATATTCTTGAAAATCTTTGCCGTGCTGTATATAACCTTTGTTATCAAAAACAAAACCAGTGTGATTCGCACCCTCACCTGCACCAAAGTCTGCTTTCTTGGTCCACAAATCTAATTTTGGATTGTACTCCCAAAAATCTTTAAAGACAATACCGTTCGCTGGAGACGCGTCCCCCATACCTATATACCCCTTACTTCCTATTGCAAAAGCTACAGCACCTGTCCTTTTTTCTCCACCAAAATTTGTTTTCTGAGTCCATTCATCCGATACAATATCGTATTCCCAGAAATCCTTTTTAAAATCTCCAGTTCCGATATACCCCTTATCTCCAATCGAAAATCCAACTGCACCATCTCTCTCTCCTCCTCCAAAATCCGCCTTCCTTGTCCAAACATTTAATTTTGGATTATACTCCCAGAAATCTTTTGTATATCTAATATTATTTGTTGAAGTTACCCAAAAACCCGTTCCTACATAGCCTTTTGTACTTGTAGAAAAAGCAGTTGCTTCCATTCTTTTACCTCCACCGTAATCCGCCTTTTGTGTCCATGTATTTGTAGTTGAATTGTACTCCCAAAAATCAGCCAACAATCCTTCTGTATGATGAGAACCTCCTCCTATGTAACCATTATTCCCGACAGAAAAACCAAAAGGTCCTTGTCTGCCTACTCCACCAAAATCTTTCCTCTTAACCCAAGTATCTGGGATTTTGCAAGCAAGTTCTGGTCCCCCAGCCATGGACAGTAAAGATGCCTGTGTTTCCACTCCAAGTACTCCATCAGCTTTCAACCCCTTAGCAGTCTGAAAGTTCTTAACTGCGGCATATGTCAAAGGTCCAAAAACTCCAGTGGCATTCCCAGGACTCAAATACTTCTGATCAATCAATGCTTGCTGAAATTTTACAATTTCAGTGTTTCTCATTCCTAGAGAATATGTGGTAGTGGATGTAATGGCGCCAAGTACTGCTCCAGACATCATAGACTTGAGTGACACAATTTCCTGTTTTAAAATTTCAACTTCTTTTTGAAGATCGCTTAAAGTAAGAGCATTGGCGGGAGAGCTAGTAAATAGGACACCGAAAACCACTAGAGATGCTATTAGTTTTTTCATATGTCTAATTATAGTTTATATGCCAAATGAGCACAAATGTTATAATCCCCATATGCCAGAGCTACCAGAAGTAGAAAACTTAAGAATGGGCTTGGAAAAAGCTATTTTAGGACAGAAAGTTTTGAAAGTAGAAGTCCGAAAACCAAAACTCGTATCTGGGAATGGAACTTTACGAAAAGCTTCACCTAAAAAAGTTAAAGATTTTGAGCTCGGTATTAAGAGTGAGAAATTTATAGCTGTAGAGCGGAGGGCGAAAAACCTTATCTTCAAGCTCGCTCACGATAAAATCGTAATCGCTCATCTTAAAATGACTGGGCAATTTGTATATAAACCTAAAATTGGTAATAAAAAAATAATTGGCGGGCACCCGATAGAAATCTCTGAATCAACACTGCCAAATAAACACTCTCATATTATTTTTACCCTAGAAAATGGAACGCTCTATTATAACGATACTCGCATGTTTGGTTATGTCCTTTACTACCCTAGTACGAAAGCATTTGAAAAAGAAAACCACTTTCGGCTCTATGGTGTAGAACCGTTAGATAAATCGTTTACAATAAAATATTTTACTGAATCTTTAAAAACCAAAAAAGGTAAAATCAAAACTGTATTATTAATACAGGACATCGTCACTGGTATCGGCAATATTTATGCTGACGAATCTTTATTCGAATCTGGAATTCTACCTACTCGCAGTGCATCGTCATTAAATAAAAATGAAATAGAAAAACTTCACAAAGCAATTGTCCGCATCATAAAAAAAGCTATCAAGGTCGGCGGTTCATCTGTGGCAACATATCGCTTGATAGACAATTCACAAGGCAATTACGCTCGGGAGCATAAAGTCTATGGTAAAGCTGGGAAACTTTGCACTAAATGTAAGACTAAATTAGAAAAAACCCTGATTAACACTCGCACCACAATTTTTTGTCCTAGGTGCCAGAAATAGTTAGATATTTAAAATCCTAAACAGAGCAATTCCAAGAGATACCGACACATTTAAAGATTCTTTTTTGCCTAGCATTGGAATTTCAGCAATCACATCACACTCTTTGAGAATATCTTGAGGGATACCTGTCACTTCTGCGCCGACAATGAATGCATTTTTTATTTGAGCTTTTACTTTTTTATAATCAATAGATTTCTCATCTTGTTCTATGGCTATCATTTGAAACCCATCTCGCTTCAATTCTTTCAGTAATCCGAGCAGTTCCTTCTTTTGCTCCCAAGATACGAACTCTTCCGCGCCAAGCGCAGACTTGGCCAAGTCTTTTCTTTTTCTACCGAATCTATCAATCGGCGCTGGCGCAATGCCAACGAGATAAATCTTATCTATCCCCGCTGCATCAGCAGTGCGAAACATTGCGCCTACATTTTCCACACTTCGGATGTCGTTTAAAATTAAAATGTTTTTTTTCTTATTCATTACTTTAAAAAGTTTTTATTTCTCATATCTTTATGATACCTTATAGCAAACCTGTGTGCTTCATTGTTTGCAAGTAAAATTTCTTTCTCATACTTTCGTATGATATCTTTATCCCCTTTTATATCTCGAGCTCGGTGACGATCGTCTTTGGTAACTGCAACCACTGGCGTACTCATTCCTACTCTTTTCAATAATTTCTCTGCTGTATTTATCTGCGCAGTACTTCCATCCACTACAATCAAATTCGGATATCTCCATTCTGGGTGCGCCAGTCTCCGCTCTAAAACTTCCAAAAGTGCACCAGTATCGTTTGAACCTATTTGAGTTTTAATTTTAAACTTTCTATATTCATTTTTATTCACTTGACCACCTTCAACTACAGTCATCACCCCCACCATATTTTTACCACTCATGTGAGCTATATCATAAGCTTCTATGCGGAAAGATTCGGAGGACGAAACGGAAATATTGTCGCTCTTAATAAGGGATACATCATTGATATGCTCTAGTGCAAAGATCTGGCGCTTCACAGCATTCGCTTGCTCAAACTTTTGCTCTTTAGCTAAAGCTTTCATTTCTTTTTTTAAATCTAAAATGATTTTGCTTTTCTTGCCGGAGAGAAAAAGTTTTACATTTCTAATGTTTCGAATATACTCTTCCCTTTTTTCTGTATTTGGCGCAAGCTCTATCTGCCGATAAAATTCTTTATAATTTTTACTTTTATCATCATAAAATGGGAAAATCTTGCGGATGATTTTCAATGCTTCTTTAAGTTGGTTCCCATTTGGATATGGACCGTAAACATCAGTAAACATTTTTTTATCCAATACTCGTCCACGAACAACAACAACTTTTGGTAAATTTTCTTTAGTTATGCCGACATAATTAAAACTCTTATCGTCTTTTTCTTTTGTATTGTAATATGGCTGATGTTTCTTGATTAAGTTTGCTTCAAGAATTAGAGCTTCTAAAACTGAATCCGTCTCCTGCCACTTTACATTTTTCGCCTTAAAAACCATGTCCACAATTATCGGCCCCCGAGTCGCAATCAAATCTTTGCCGAAATAACTCCGCACTCGGCTTTTGAGCGATGTCGCTTTACCAATATAAAGAATCTTCGTGCCATCCACAAAGAAATAAACCCCCGGCTTATCAGGCATCTTTAGTTTTTTAAGTCCTTGAAATTTCATATAAATAATATAGTATATATTTCGCAACCTTGCATGCAGCCTTATCCTTAAAGGAATGACTGATGAAAAACCGGTTAAGTCTGGAAGCAGTCTTTAGAAAACAACAGGAAGGATAGCACAAGGCCGTGCCCGACATTGCGTTCGGGCTTTTTTATTTCTTCCTCAAAACTTTTTTAAGATATTGCCCAGTGTAAGATTTTGGTGAGTTCGCCACTTCGTCCGGAGTTCCTTTAGCAACTAGCGTTCCCCCATGCACTCCACCTTCGGGGCCAAAGTCTATGACATAGTCAGAACATTTTACGATATCTAAATTGTGCTCGATAAGAACCACGGTGTTTCCCTTTGAAACAAGTTTGTTTAAAACTTCCAAAAGCTTCGCCACATCATCGTAGTGTAGCCCTAC
>JACCDN010840158.1_pt1 | contig 10160 bp, 6 predicted proteins | sample 7441691 | NCBI WGS metagenome assembly JACCDN01 (sample SAMN15323439, study PRJNA562643) | freshwater metagenome | isolation source: river surface water | place: USA:Blue River Watershed | collected 2017-08-16
GAGAGTCGTCAAGGAAGCACTGACACTCCAGTTGTAGTGTTCGTGTCATCTATCTCGGGCGGCTCCGGAGCTGGCCAGTATCTCGATGTCGTTGAAGGCGTGAAGTCAAAATTCTCAGCGACCGCATGGGCTCGCGAGTCATACGGCATTCTTTATGCGCCAGACGTTTTCGATGGCATCGCAGGTGGCTCGGGCATTGCGAGCAATGCCCTGGCGACAGTAAATGAAACAGTCAACGGCCACTGGAACAGAAACCCGAGCCCGTCTTCAGTTGAGCTATTCAGGGCCAAAGGTCTAACTTTGCTGTCCGGCGATGCGAATGACAGAATCGGTGTCCGTTACCCGTTTGTCGTTGGTCGCCAAGGAGCGAACACCTCGTTCGCTGGTCAAACGGATGTGTACAAGGCCATCTCAACAACAATTTGTGCGTGGATGACCGATGACCTGTTCCAGGACAACATTGCAACATATTCCAAAGGAAACTGGACTCAGAATGTTAGCCGAGCCGCTCTCCCGGAAAACTCAGGTCTGATTCAGGACGAGATGAAAGCGCCACCGCTCTCGGCAATTGGCTTTGGCCGCGTGACCCTGGGCAAAGAGAAGTTCATCTCATATGCCTCAGAGCGATTCGCTCGCTCAATTATCGAGCGGTTGCTAAACGCCCACAAAGAGGGACGCAAGCTTGATGAGGGAGGCGACGAAGACGTTTGGATTCGTGAAAGTGCCCAAAAAGCGCTAGTTCCATTCATTGAAAACTCAGGCTTGAACGAAGACACCGAAGAACACAACCAGGTGATCGACGCTCTCAGGGCAGCAGCTGAACTGTCAGCCCTCAAGCTTGAATTCAAGTCGATGGTTATGAACAAAGCTGGTGATCCGACCACATTAGACAAAAACGGCGGACTCACTCCAGACACCTGGTCGTCGAGGCTAATTGGACTGCGCGGCGACAGTGTCAAGGGTTATCTTGAACGCGACCGAAAAAATAGGCAGGATGCTCTTGAGAAGTGGGTTGTCACCGCTCCTCAACACCTTATTAAGTTGGTTTCTTCGTATGCGGTAACTCACGGCCTACCTGTTACAGGCGCCCTTCTAGGCCACCTACAACTCTCAATTAGTCGAGCTTCAATCCAGCTCAAGGCCGAGGCGCTGAGTTTCGAAGCCTACGTTTCAAATATCGCTAGCTACGTTTACCAAGACATCCAATCTGCTGGTGCAGCGACCTCAATCAACGCCGATAGCGATGCGGTTCGTCTTGCCGCTGAGCATGTTGGTGAGTCATTGATTTGGGAGTCCGAGAAGGAACTTCGCAATAGCGCATCGAAACTTTTGGAAGAAGTTAATCGAGACTTGGTCGGGCCACTGAAGAGCCACATCGAATCTTTGGGCAAAGCTCTTGAGATTCGTGTTCAGGCAGATGACACCCAGGACGGCCGAAAGAACGATTACCCATTCTGGCCAAAGATTGACAGCAAAGAGGTAGCCCGAAAGTACTTCCCTTCGTCTAACGAAAAGATGCTGCTAGAACCTGCTGAATTCCCTGCCAAGTTCAACCAGCTCATTCGTGAAACCTTCATTGATGAAGTGAACGACATGGACTCTGCACTCGCTGCGGTTAAAGAGATGTCGTCAGAGCTGGAGGAACTGCCGCTGATCTCGATCGTCCGTACGTGGAAGCCAGCAACTCAGGCTGATCCAAATACGCTCGCATCGGCTCCGCAAACACCGGACTTCAACTCATACCCGTACCCAGAGGACTATCTGTCTCGTTCGGAACTCTGGATGAACAGACCAGGCAAGCCTTTCAAAGCATTCTTCAACCAAACATTGACTGACTTCTTGTCCAAAAAAGACATCGGGCCGGCTGAGTTCAATGAGCGCAAGGACCGATTCCTTGGGCACCTAAAAGCAGCTTTCAATGCTGCGAGCCCCTTGGTCAAATTGCACCCTGGGTTATTGAACGAAGTTCACGGAAAGCAAATTGGTGAAGGTGACAGCATCGTCGTCAGTTCTATCCCTTTCAACACTCAGTCGGACATGTACGAACCAACCCTTCAAGTCCTCATCGGGGAAATGACGCGGTTCAAGTTGCCAGCTGGTGTTTCAGCCCAGGACGTCGTTTCAAAGTGGTTTAGAGATCAGAATGCACACAGCATTGAATTCTTCACCATGCTCGGATTCCCCGTGCAGCCGATTGTCATGCAGTCGATCATGGAACCTGTCGCTACTGCTTGGAACCAAAAGAATAGCAATGCAGAAAGTCGTTCAGCATTTATGCGTTGGAGCCGTGCACGCCTTCTGCGCGAGGCAGTGCCGATGGACAATTTGGCATTCGAAATGACGATTAAGGGCTGGTACGTCGCATCAGCTCTTAACCTTTTGTCTGAAGAGGCAAATGAAGGCCTCGGTCCGAGGATTTCTGTTCGTGATAAGTCTTCAAACGAATTCTTATCGTTCCCACACCCGCTTTTGTATGCCGGCAGGCTTTACGAGCACGATTACCTAGCGGCCATTCTTGAGTCGGTTTCAATCGCGCAAGCACTGTGTACTTCACAGGGGAACCTAAAACCACTTGAGCCATACAAGCGTTTGATTGGACTTGCCGGTCAGGGCAAGGATCTTGCCCCTGAATTGGCGCATTGGTTGTCGACAGGGCAGCCGCTGGCCCCTGGGCAACAGGCGGCCGAGTACGCCACCAGTGCCCCTGAAGAAGTAAACGCGCGCATCGCCAAACTTCAAGGGTTCATCCAGCAGGAACTGGAAATGTTCAAGTCTTCGGTAGAGACTCAATCCCGTGCTAGTTCGGTATACGCTTACCCAGTCTCTTGGGAAATCAAGTCCGATGTCGAGCGAGCACTTCATGAATTGAATGACCAAATCGGTGAGTTCAAGCCGCGCTCACAGGGCGCATCACTCGGTTCACGAGGCGTGCTCTAGTCCATGAGCAAGTCTTTTTGGCTCGATTCCAAGGCCTCAGTGATCCTCCTGCCAAGTGGAAAGCAGGGACAAGAACTTTTCGACCTGGCTTGCAATTGGGCTGAAGTTGGATTAATCGGCCCCGCGTTGTGGCTTCGTCCTGAAGCTGTGAGGCTCATCGACGGGCAACCGCCCCTCATCGAGGCCGAGGTCATAGGCGTAGGGCCAGAGCGCGAACTTGCAAGCGTCAAAGTTGATCTTTTTGAGCAACTCGCTAGGGAGACCCTTAATGTAGTTCGCTTTGTCAAAGTTCGCTCATCCTCGGCGAATCGAGAATTTGACGAACAGCAGGATCACGTTGTTGCTCTGATTGAAGATTATCTTGGCTGGGCTTTGCCTTCACCGGATAAAAGACTCAGCGATCGAGACGAACGCCAGGTATTCGAGGTCATCAATCTTGTTTGTGCTCCTACGGAATTCAAGGTTGAAAAACGCTTGAATTGGATGACTCCAGGTCGCGGCGTGACAATTCTGGCGGCCCCAGAGGACAGGGCAAACCCCTGGACCACTGATGCCTTTATTCGGGACAACAAGAAATTCAGGGGCTTCATCTTGATGCACCTAGCTAGTTGTGCGGGAATTTGGAATGGGCTACCGATCGGCACGCTCGATCTCTTTCAAAATGAAAAGTCATCTCGAGACGGAATATGGATTGCAAGAACTTTTGTTTCGGGTGTGTTGACGGATGGTCTTGCACGTCGAGTAGCAGCTGGAGTCTTAGTCGAATCGGCCGACAGCAACTTCGAACCGCCACTTCCCCCTCTGGGCACTTCGTTCATCGAAGATGAAAACTTGGACAGCTACATCTCGACAATGGTAAGAGCGGCTTTTGAAATGGACTCAAGCATTCTGGAGTACCGGCAGCCTCAAGATTTATCAATGGCAAAAAAACTCAAAATCGGTGTTATCGCTCAGCTCAAAAGCTACTTTGTTTTTTCGGGGCAAAAGTCTGCAAAGATGCCCTACTGGGTTTGGATGTGGACCAAGCGTCGCTTTGCCAAAGCTGTTGAGCGAGAACTGCAAGGGGACGAAGGCAAGTACGAAGTGGGGCTTGGCTTGGAAGAGCCTATGGACATCCATGACAAGCTGATCATGTCGCGATACGCAGCCGTTAAGGACGCGGAAGATAGGGCGCGCATTTCGATGCAGTCGCCGGTTCACCTGGGTGACCTACGTTCTACCCCTTCCTTGTGGCAAGGGTTGAGGGAGCTGGTGTTCGGTTCGCTGGATGCGGGCTTCGACCTAGAAAAATTTGGTTTTGCACCACTGGAAGGCGGCGTTCGGCCGATCTTCCGGAAAGTGTCCAATCTTTTTCAATCTGTAGACGACACTTGGCAAAGTCCAACTTCAGCACTCCCTGATGGAGTCCCAAGCACTCTTGGTTGGCAGGACCTTAGTAAGGCTGCGGCTGTCGAAACCACTCTTCGGTCGTGGGTGTCAAGCGGGTCTGGTGAATTGGATCAAGCCACGAAGTCGATCAGTGATCTTGTGAACCAAATCGCGGAAACCAAATCGCATTTGGAGCAAATCAAGGCTCTCCTCGTCGATGCTGAATTAATCACGATTGACGACGCTGGAACCGAAGTTGTCGGAACCCTAGTTCAGGCAACCCAAATTATGAAATCCCGCGCTGAAGTCGGGCTGGCATCTGCCGATGTGGATGATTCATTAGCAGAAGAGTCGATTCAGGATGTTCAAGAAGAATCTGCGCAGGTTGATCCGAAAGAAGTAGCTGACCTACCGAACTTGCTCCGAGATTACAAGAGGCTTGTTGGGGATTTGAAGGCTCTTGACCAAAAACTCGAAGTTTGCGACGCTGAATCCCAAGTAATAGCGGATTCGATACCCCTACGTAGCGAAGTTCTGGATTCGTTTGAAACGTGGCGACGAAGTAACGAACGCTCCTTCTTATGGCAGATGCACAGCGCGACCCAGTCGAAAATGTCGAGTGTTGACGCTGATTTGAGTTTCTACGAAAACAGATTGGCAAATATCTCGTTGCCTGATGCAGGTACCTTGATTAAGTTGCGAAAGCGATTCCACCGCGCAATCCTGATCGCCTTCTCGGTAATAACACTTTTGACAGTAATTGCCGTAAACGCATTGGATTACTATCGTGAGCAGAATCCGCAAGAGACCGTGATGTCAACGGGCGAGGTCCTCTCGTATGCCGGGGCATTTGCACTCAGCCTGCTTTTCGCCCTTCTCGCCCGGTACCATCGCGGATGGTCAAAATTCGAGCGCGGGGTAGATTTGATCCTCGGTGACCTGAAAGATGTATCCGAAGGCAATCGAATCTGTCGCCAAGAGAAACAACGCCTTACCTTGCTTTACCGCCAAACTCTAGAATGGCTTGAGTTGATGGCTAAGGCGCTAGCCAATCCTTGGGCGGTACGTCCAAAATGGCTTGAATCCGGACTCAAAAATCTGGATCTGGAAACACTTCCGTACGCAATGAGAATCGCCCAAGCCGATCAAGGCGATGCTGCAGCCATCGAAAAACTTCGAGTCGCAGCGCTAACAAAAATGGCCCAAAAGGGATGGCGTTATAAAGCATTCGAGCAATTGGTCGAGCAGGTGTCAAGGGTCTCTGGCACCTCCCGTGGCCTTTCGATTGAGCTGCTAGATAGGGATTTGCCACATTCGAGCAACAATGCTCGGCGATCGCTTCAGGATCATCTGACCGATTCGCTGGTTCAAGAACGCGTTGCAGTCTCGTTCCTCAAACCCATGATTCAAGACCTTCAAGGCGAAGCCATGACAACCGCCAGACCAAACGTCTTGCAGGTCGAGGACGATCCGCTCGAAGCTCTTCGATCCGACATCGAGGGCATTGAGTTGGTCACGCGTGAGGTCCCTTGGACAACATTCTTGTCTCACACTTTGACTCTGGGTGACGACCGGCCAGACCCGGTAACACCGCTTTCTGTTATGAGCATCAGCCAGGATGAAATTCAGGGTGGAGTCCACGAGTCGGTGGCATCATTTGCCATCATGCCCGAGCGAGTTTCTAGTGAGCTCAGTAAAACAGCGACGAAATCACTGAATGTGAAAACTTACTCTGACAAAGTGGCCCGTCCCCTAGATTCCGTTGTTCGAGTGGATATCGCAGGACCGATAAGTTATGAAATAGCGCGTCTCTGGGCCACCAAAGAAGTTGCTCCCAAAATTGACGCTCAAGAGCCACCTGCCGTAAAGAGGGGCATCCGAAGAGGAATCGTCGACTAGCCCATGACCTCAGGTTCGGGCGCTAATCATTGGGTTTCCAAAGCTCAAAACGAGTTTTTGCGCTACTCGGATCTTCGAGGCCGAACTTCACCTTCTGAATTTTGGAGCCTAGCTGGGCCCCTATTTGGATATGCATTACTGCTGGTGGTCTTCAACGGCAGTGTCCTTGCGAGGTTTGCAGGGGATGCCCAACCTGGTCTTTTTGCTGTACTTGCAATTCCAGTTGTTCTTTCTTTGGTGCCGTTAGTTGCATCTCTGGGCCGTAGGCTTGCCGACACGGCAATCGTTCGCAGGTTAGACGCCTGGATTCAACGGGTTTCAAACGCAGGCAAAGGTCAGCACACGTTCATACTCGGTGGCATTATTTTCCTGGGTCTCCTAGTTGCGCTCTTGATCGCGTATTTTTATTGGCCCGCTCTGGCTTTGGCTTTGATCATGGGTGCACTTTTGCCGTCGGATGCCGTAGTCCAGCGCAAAGGCCCTAATGCTTCTATGAGCACTAATTCAGTTCTACCGCCGCCTCCGACAATAAATATTGGTTCAGGCCTGATCCCAAGTTTGAGCCCACATTCGCCTATCGCGGCGCCACTCGGTGGCTCCAATGCCAGTCGAGAACCAAAGAAGAAATTACTGAGAAGATTTTGGTTTTGGATCTCGGTATTCATAGCGTTCCTGTTTCTGCTACTCAGTTTTCTGCCTAATTTGCCAGCAGAAATCGAGGATGGTCTGACGAAGATGCTGCCGCGTGCAGAGTCTTCGCCTGCGATAACTTCGCCTGAGCCATCACCTTCTATGGTTGCCACGGAAGGCCCCGCCCCAATCTCTTCTCAGCCTGCCGATCAGGATTCAGGTGCTGGAGTTGGAGCGGAGGGTTCAACCCAAGACGATGAACTTACTGTTGTACCGGTACCACTTAAGGAAGACACTAACTCCGGCGCGGCCATGGATCCTCGATTCCGGTATTGCACTCATGCCATTGCCTCTGGGTACGGCCCCTACTATAACGGCGTGGACCCAGAATACGCCTGGTACAACGATCGTGACGGCGACGGCGCAGTTTGTGAAAGGTAGAGATGTATTGCACTAGGTGTGGGGCGGCTGGAAAGACAGACGCAAGGTACTGCCAAAATTGTGGAACTGCTGTCAGCAACTACTTTCAGGCGAAATCCCTGAAGCGCACGCCGTCGTTCAGGCGGCGATACGCGCTGACTTTTGTTCTAGCATTGGCCACCGGAATTTTCTGGTTTCTGCAGCGCTATGAGATCAATTCTTACAACAGTGACTTTGGGCAGGTTTCCGGCTGGCTTTCTCTGTTAGCCCGTTTGAGCATCGTAGTTAGTTTCATCGCTGGTAGTCGTAGTTGGTTAGCTGTCAGCGCATATGCAAGCACCATAAGTTTGCTTGCCGGGTGGCTAGGGGCCTTGCCGTATGGGTATCATGCCGATGGATGGTCCCTTCAGCTGACTTGGGTTTTTTCACTTTCTACCGTCCTAAGTTTCGTCATTATTTCTAGGCGTTCAGGAGTGAATCCGCTTTCAATAAAAGGAAGCCGTTGAGCGATACAGTTGGAGGAGAGGCATCATCTAGCTGATGTCGCGTCAAGTTAATTTGAGTACATGGGGGAATTATGTTTTGTTCAAAGTGTGGAACTGAAAATCAAGGCGCGGCTTTCTGCCAGTCATGCGGGAATCCTCAAACTCCGGCAGTAGTTTCTAGCTCAATGGGCGAAGTCTCGAAAAGCAATTCTCTTTCAACGACTTCAATAGTGTTTGGTGCAGTCGCATTCTTGTTCGTTCCACTGTTGTTCGGTTCTGTGGGGCTAATCATTGGCGCGGTTGCAAAGACTCGCAAGGAAGAGCGGTCGACGATTGCGTTAGTCGTTTCTGGCACCGGCCTTGTGGTCGGTTCAGTTTTCGGATACATAATGGGCTACCTAGGCGCGATTTAGACATCCGCCAATTTGAAAGGCTAAGAAAGAACTTCCTTCATCTTTTCATGAAGAGCAGCCGCTAGTCGGAGCTTATCGATGTCAAGCAAGAATTCTGTTTGACCAATTCTGCCATCAATACCAACGCCGGTCTTATGCTTGTTGGTTTCGTAGAAATCATCTAGTTTGTCGATGATCGAAGTCACGTTGATGATGTGTGTTTCAATGCAAACCACGTCATATCCTGCAGTTTGAGTGTCATGCGCTCTTAGATCGATATTCTCCTGAACGAATCGTTCGCCACCTGGCAAAAGCAAAATTGTGCTGTTGTCGTGCAGCCATTCCCAGTTATTCATGCGCTGAGTAGCAGTTAGCCAATAGGTGCCGTCATTCATCGCTGTCCAGATCATCTTTAGGTTTCCAGCAAACCCGTAACCTCGCGGATGCTTGAGGCTGAACTCTTCGGACGAGTACTGGCTCTGGCCAGTGAATTTATCCTCGTAGTAGTAGAGGTTAGCTTTGGCGCTTTCGAATCGGCTTTGCTCGCCAAATTCTCGGTCGTGCTGGGCCCGCTGGGCCTCCGCCGCAATATTTGCCTGGTTGAAAGCCAACAGGCACGAAGAGCATCTTGCCTCCAGGAAACCTGTCTTGGTCCCACAGTCTTTACATTTCGCCATTTTTCCCCCTATTTGCCGTTCTAATTAAAGTTTCTCTAAAAGCGCTTTACGCTTCGCTTCGAACTCATCCGCCGAAATCAAGCCCTCGTCGAGCAAGCCCTTTAGTTTGCGAATCCCTTCAGCAGGATCTTGAGGCGCTGCGGCCACTGGCGTTGCGCCGTCGTTTTGGCGAGCCTTATTCAGGGCTTCCAAGAAGGCTGCTGCGCCCTTCTCTGGGATGCCGAATAGCTCATCCGAATTAGCTGCCCGAGTGACGATAATTTTCTTTGAACCATCAACGCGATTCACAACTTCTGATTCGATGCCTGTAATCATCGAAATTGGCACCAGTTCAGAGCTCTTGAAAGTGTTGTTCCAGAGAGTGTATTTTGCAATCAGAATATTTGTTGATGTCAGTGCCCAGAAAGCAACTCCATCGTTAATTCCTGCCGCAACCGCGATGACTTCCTCACCCTCAGGTACAAGCGAGGGCAGGTTATCCATAAATCTTTTGGGTGGAAGCTGAGTCAAATCTCTTCCTTGGGCACGGCTTGTGCCGTCCAAGTCCCAGTAACGCTCGAATGCTTGCACGAGCGATGGGCTAATTTTGCCGGCAGCAATCACTTCGGCATCGATCTCGTCCATCAGTTTATTTCGAGTATTTTGGGCAAATTCTGCATTTGCCTTGTGCTGGCAGTCTTCGCAGACCTTGGTGAATAGGCCAGACACCGGGCCGTTGCACTTTTGACAGCTTTTAGCCATTTTTACCCCCGTGAAAGTTGACTACTAACAGACTAGCGCGACTTGTGCGCCGGGTCTCACAAAAAGCGCGCTGCTTTTCAAAGTTCAGTTTCTCGCCCAAGTGTGCCCGGTCAAAAGTAATGTCGTACCGACGGTTTAGTCTTGTAATACTTCAGTAAACGGGGGCAAAACGTGTCATCAGAGTCGCAGCGGGCAGAACTTCACAGAACCATCTGGAAGATCGCTAATGATCTTCGCGGCAGCGTCGACGGCTGGGACTTCAAGACCTACGTGCTTGGCATGCTTTTCTACCGCTTTATCTCTGAGAACCTCTCCGGCTACCTGAACGAGCACCAGCACCGCGCCGGCGAGAAGGATTTCGAGTATTCAAATCTCACCGATGACAAAGCCGAATTCGGCCGCAAAACCACGGTCGAGCAAAAAGGGTTTTTCATCCTGCCAAGTGAGCTATTTGTAAATGTTCGCAATAATGCCAAAAACGACTCAAACCTAAACGAAACACTGTCTCGTGTTTTCGCAAACATTGAAGGTTCAGCGGTCGGCGCAGCATCAGAAAATGACCTGAAGGGGCTCTTTGAAGACCTCGATGTCAACAGCAACAAACTTGGCCC
>JACCDN010164470.1_pt1 | contig 10158 bp, 12 predicted proteins | sample 7441691 | NCBI WGS metagenome assembly JACCDN01 (sample SAMN15323439, study PRJNA562643) | freshwater metagenome | isolation source: river surface water | place: USA:Blue River Watershed | collected 2017-08-16
CCATCGGCCAGATGCGCTAGGTTACCAACACCACCACTGGCGATCACGGGCACCGGCACGGCATCCGACACAGCACGCGTTAACGCTAGATCAAATCCTTCACAAGTGCCATCGCGATCCATACTGGTCAGCAGAATTTCGCCCGCCCCATACTCGGCCATTTTACAGGCCCAAGCGATGACATCGAGCCCGGTCGCTTTACGCCCGCCATGGGTAAACACTTCCCAACGACCCGGCGCTACCTGTTTGGCATCAATTGCTACCACAATGCATTGCGAACCCACTTTGTCAGAGGCTTCTCGCACCAGCTCCGGCCGATCTACGGCGGCGGTGTTAATCGATACTTTGTCGGCACCGGCATGGAGCAATCGGCGCACATCCGCTACCTGGCGGACACCGCCCCCCACTGTCAGCGGAATGAAGACTTGCGCCGCACAGGCTTCAACGACTTCGAGAATAATGTCGCGCTGATCCGAGCTGGCCGTAATATCGAGAAAAGTAATTTCATCGGCCCCTTGGGCGTCGTAACGACGCGCAATTTCTATGGGATCGCCGGCATCCCGTAGACCCACAAAATTTGTGCCTTTAACAACGCGACCCGCGGTCACGTCGAGGCAAGGAATAATGCGTTTGGCCAGCATCTTTATCAGGGCTTGCCGCCCAGACCGGCGGCTGTGGCGAAACGATCTGCTTCAGCCTGCGCCGCAGCCAGATCCAGCGAACCATCATAAATCGCGCGGCCAGCAATCACGCCCGTAACGCCATCTTCTTCCACAGCGCACAGCGAGGTAATGTCTGCCATATTGGTCAGGCCGCCCGATGCAATTACCGGAATCTTCAGCGCCTGCGCCAGCTTCTGTGTCGCTTCGACGTTAATACCGGTCAGCATGCCATCACGACCGATGTCGGTGTAGATAATGCTTTCAACACCATAGCCTTCAAACTTCTGGGCCAAATCGATCACATCATGACCGGTAATCTTGGACCAGCCATCAACGGCCACTTTGCCGTCCTTGGCATCCAGGCCAACGATGATATGCCCCGGAAACGCCGTACAGGCATCCTGCAGAAAACCCGGCGTCTTAACGGCCGCGGTGCCAATGATCACATAGGTAATACCCAGATCCAGATAACGCTCGATAGTGTCGAGATCGCGAATGCCGCCGCCCAATTGCACCGGGATTCGACCATCAACAACTTCAAGAATGCTGCGGACAGCCCCATCATTAATCGGCTTACCGGCAAAAGCCCCATTCAAGTCGACCAGATGCAAACGACGCGCACCTTGGTCTAACCAGGCTTTGGCTTGATCGGCTGGGCTATTATTGAAGATAGTTGCATCTTCCATCAGGCCCTGTTTGAGGCGTACACACTGGCCGTCTTTGAGGTCAATTGCAGGAATGATCAGCATGATGTTATTGGATTCCAACCAACGAAATTACGAAGTAATTGCAAACCATCGCGTGCACTCTTTTCCGGGTGACACTGAATGGCAAAAACATTATCGCGTGCTACCGCAGTAGTGAATGGGTGACCATAGTCCGTCTGCCCGACTACTATGCCGGCATCATCTGGCACCACGTGGTAGCTATGCACAAAATAGAAAAACGCCTGATCGGCAATACCCTGCCAAAGCGCATGCGGCTTATTCTGAACAACCTGATTCCAACCCATGTGCGGTACTTTCAGGCGCAGGCCATCAGTACCTTTAAGGTCAGCAGCAAAACGCTTTACTTGGCCAGACAAAATACCCAAACCGGCAGCATCACCCTCTTCGCTATGATCGAACAACATCTGTAAACCAATGCAGATGCCGAGAAAAGGTTTGCTGGCAGCGGCATCGATCACGGCCTGACGCAGATCACGGGCATCCAGTTCTGCTATACAGTCGCGCATTGCGCCTTGCCCGGGAAATACGACACGGGCAGCCGTTTCAATCTGATCGGGTGTCGAAGCCAGAACAACCTCAGCCTCACCCGCCACATGACGCAACGCCTGCTCGACCGAGCGCAGATTGCCCATACCATAGTCAACAACAGCAATACGGTTGGTCATGGAATCAGAGCGAACCCTTGGTCGAAGGAATCACATCACCCTGACGGGCATCCGGCGCAATGGCCATACGCAGCGCACGGCCAAAGGCCTTGAATACTGTTTCGGCCTGATGGTGAGCATTTTCGCCACGCAGGTTATCGATGTGCAGCGTCACCTTCGCATGGTTCACAAAACCATGGAAGAACTCGGAAAAGAGATCCACATCAAACTGGCCAATCCAGGCGCGCTTGAACGGCACTTCCAGTACCAGACCCGGGCGACCCGAGAGATCGATCACAACACGTGACAGCGCTTCGTCAAGCGGCACATAAGCATGGCCGTAACGGACAATGCCTTTTTTATCGCCCACGGCTTCGGCAAATGCCTGGCCGAGCGTAATGCCGATATCTTCAACGGTGTGGTGCGCATCGATGTGCAAATCGCCAGTAGCCTTGATCTTCAGATCAATCAACCCATGACGGGCAATCTGGTCGAGCATGTGATCCAGAAAAGGAACGCCGGTTGCAAGGTCAGCCTTGCCCGACCCGTCGAGATTAATCTCCACGGTAATCTGGGTTTCGAGGGTATCGCGCTTAATCGTGGCTTGCCGCATGATTTTGCAGTTCAAGTGAGTTTTTTGCCATGATACCATCGGAGCGCCTTTGTATTTAGGAACTTGCAGATCCATGAGCCGATTCTGGAGCAAGGTCGTCCACGACCTGACCCCTTACACGCCGGGCGAACAGCCCAAAATAGCGAACCTGATCAAACTGAACACCAACGAGTGCCCTTATCCGCCCTCGGAAAGCGTTCTAGGTGCCATTCGTGCCGCCGCCAGCGGCGACCTCCGTCTATATCCCGATCCAGACTCAACTGCTTTGCGTCAGGCCATTGCCGACTATTACGGTATTGGACGGGATCATGTATTTGCGGGTAATGGCTCCGATGAAATTCTGGCTTTTGCCTTCCAGGCCTTGCTCAATCACGATGGCCCGCTGGTTTACCCAGACATCACCTACAGCTTTTACCCGGTTTACAGCCAACTGAATCAGATCCGCACCGAGCTGCTGCCGTTAGACGAAGACTTTTCTCTCGATCTGACCCGGGTGCCCGCCCACGCTGGCGCTGTGATCTTCCCTAATCCCAATGCCCCTACCGGCAAGAGCGTTGACCTTGATGCTATTGCAGCACTGTGCCGCCGTTTGCCCGACCGTGTCATCGTGGTGGACGAAGCCTATGTAGACTTTGGTGCAGAAACCGCCGTGCCACTCGTGAAAGATTTCTCGAACCTACTGGTCGTCCAGACTTTCTCGAAATCGCGCGCCTTGGCTGGCTTGCGGGTTGGCTTTGCCATCGGTCAGCCAGAACTGCTCGCCGGCCTGGAGCGCATTAAAAACAGTTTCAACTCCTACCCGGTAGATCGTCTGGCCAGCGCGGGTGCCATAGCCGCCATGGAAGATCGGGCCGGTTTTGAGCACGATCGGCAACGGATCATGGCCAGCCGCACCTGGGTGAGTGAGCAATTAAGCGCGCTTGGGTTTGATGTAGTGCCGTCTACGGCCAACTTTGTTTTTGCCCGTCACCCGCAACGGGATGCCGGAGATCTGGCGCTAGCGCTGAGACAGCGTGCCATTATCGTGCGCCATTTCCACTTACCCCGGATCGATCAGCACTTGCGGATTACGATCGGTACAGAAGCTGAGTGCAGCGCACTGATTGAAGCGCTGAAAGAAATTCTCGCTTAACGAACTACACCAGCCCCAGCTGACCCAGCACGCCCCCGAGCAAGATTAACCAGAGGGGGTGGAGCCTGGTTCTGAGGTTGATAACAACAGTAAACAGCAACAGCAGCACACCGATCAGGCTAGGCGCAGCCGAATGGGCAATGAGCGTCCCCGAGGCCAATACCAGACCAACGGCCATCGGCGCCACGCCCAGTTGAATCGCGGCACGACCGCGCCAGTGTTGTAGTTTGTCCCAGTGCTTGAACAAAAAACCCACAAGCAGACTCATCGGTAAACACATACCCAGTGTTGCCATAAATGCGCCTGCCCAGCCATCGACATGCTGTCCAATCAGCGTAACAATCAGCACATTGGGACCTGGTGCGGCTTGGGCAATAGCAAACAGTTCAGTAAACGTTCGTGCGTCCATCCAGCCGTGCTCGGTTACTGCTATCCGGTACAACTCCGGAATAACCGCCGACGCCCCACCAAAGGACAGAAACGCCACAAAAAAGAAGCTGAAAAAAAGCTCAATCAGGATCGGCATGCTTTCGCCTCCTGACTCAGGCGCCACCAACTTAATGCAATGGTCAGCGCTGCACCACCCAACATCACCGTCGGCAAAGGCCAGTGCAGTAGCGCAATAGCTGCAAATGCGGCGGCAGCAAAAGGTAGGTATACGGCACGGTTTTTAACGTTCAGCCCCATCCGGATACCGGTGGCAATGATAAGCCCGGCACCTACCAGCGTAACGCCATGCAGCATGGATTGCACAGCTGGTAACTCACCATAGAGACCATAAAGCACGCCAAGCACGAGCGCCACCAAGAACGGCCCAAGCATGAGGCCCACAGCACCCGCTAAAGCGCCGCGCCAGCCGCAAAAACGCACGCCAACCGCAACGGCCAGATTGACCACATTAGGCCCGGGCAGAAACTGGCAAAGCCCCAGCAAGATATTGAATTCTTCAGCCGACAGCCACCCTTCCGTCTCTACAAGCAGTCGACGTGCCCACGGCAATACACCGCCAAAACCAGACAACCCAACACGACTAAACCCCCAAAAAAGGGCTGAAGGCGTTGGCGTGGATTTAGTGACCGATTCTGAAATCTGCGGAGCGGGCATGCGCCGTTAGCCCCTCACCTTCGGCTAGACTGGATGCGATACGACCTAAAGTCTGTGCACCTGCCTGAGATACCTGAATCAGGCTGCTGCGCTTCTGGAAGTCATACACCCCCAGCGGGGAGGAAAATCGAGCACTGCCCGAGGTAGGTAAGACATGATTCGGGCCGGCACAGTAATCGCCCAAAGACTCCGAACTATAAGCACCCATGAATATGGCGCCCGCATGACGAATCTGCGGCACCAGCGCCTGCGGATCTTTGACCGATAACTCCAGGTGTTCGGGTGCAATGCGGTTGCTGATTTCACAGGCTTCAGCCAGATCTTTCACCAGGATCAGCGCACCACGATCGGTGAGCGAGGTGCGAATCACCTCGGCACGCGGCATCTGCGGCAACAGCCGATTAATGCTTTCAACCACAGCATCCAGATATGCGGCATCCGGACAGATGAGGATCGATTGCGCCAGTTCGTCGTGCTCAGCTTGCGAGAACAGATCCATGGCGACCCAGTCTGCTGGCGTTGTGCCATCGGCAATCACCAGAATTTCCGAGGGACCAGCAATCATGTCAATGCCTACGGTACCAAAGACATGACGCTTGGCATTAGCCACATAGGCATTGCCCGGACCAACAATCTTGTCCACTTGCGGCACAGTCTCTGTGCCATAAGCTAAGGCACCAACGGCCTGCGCACCGCCAATCGTGAACACACGATCAACACCTGCAATCGCTGCAGCAGCCAATACGAGCGGATTACGCTCACCACCCGGCGTTGGCACCACCATAATCAGTTCTTGCACACCTGCCACTTTGGCAGGGATCGCATTCATCAAAACAGAAGACGGATAAGCTGCTTTACCACCCGGCACATAAAGACCTACACGGTCTAATGGCGTCACGCGTTGCCCAAGCACCGTGCCATCGGCTTCGGTATACGTCCAACCTTCCACACGCTGACGTTCATGGAATGCACGAATACGTTGTGCAGCAGTTTCCAGCGCATCCCGCTGCTCATGCGAGAGGGAAGCCAATGCCGCTTGCAGTTCCGACTGAGGTAACTCCAGATGATGTGCATCATGCACATCCAGCCGATCAAACTTACGAGTGTATTGCAGCAGCGCGGCATCACCCCGTTGGCGTATCTCTGCCAGAATCTCAACCACAGTGCGCTCAATACCGGCGTCTTGCTCGGCTTCGAGTGCTAGCACTGATTCTAGTTCAGCTGTAAAAGCTGCGGATTGCGTACTTAACCGACGGATCTTCATAGTGTTCTCCGGGTCAGGCGGCCTGACGTGCAACTGCGCCTTCAAAATCTGTGAGGATGCGTTGCAAACGCTCGTGCTTGAGTTTCAGGGCAGCAGGATTCACCACGAGACGCGAAGAGATCGGCATAACGTCTTCGACTGCCTGCAAATTATTGGCACGCAGCGTGTTGCCAGAAGATACCAGATCAACAATCGCATCTGACAACCCGACCAACGGCCCCAACTCCATAGAGCCATAGAGCTTGATCAGATCAATGTGGACGCCTTTGGCGGCGAAGTGTTCGCGCGCTATATTCACGTATTTGGTCGCTACCCGCAGGCGGCTACCCGGCTTAACGGCCGCTGCGTAATCAAAGCCTTCGGATACGGCCACCATCATTTTGCAGCGGGCAATTTGCAGATCCAATGGTTCGTACAAACCCTGACCACCATGCTCGATCAGCACGTCTTTGCCTGCAACGCCAATATCAGCAGCCCCATATTGCACGTAGGTCGGCACATCCGTCGCACGTACAATCACGATGCGTACATCAGGATCCTGCGTTGGCAGAATCAGTTTACGTGACGATTCCGGGTCTTCCGTCGGCAGAATACCGGCAGCCTCAAGCAAAGGCAGCGTTTCTTCGAGGATACGACCCTTCGACAGGGCAATGGTGATACCGCAGTTATTGCTACTCACAGCCAGTTCCAATCAGTTCAAAGCAGGCGGCGCATGAAGCACGCCCAAATCCGTATTCTAGCGGACGCGACGCACCGAAGCGCCCAGTCGTGCCAGCTTTTCCTCAATGCGTTCGTAACCACGATCCAGATGATAAATACGCTCGATCAACGTTTCACCCTGCGCCGCCAAGCCAGCGATGACGAGCGCTGCTGAAGCGCGCAAATCGGTTGCCATAACAATAGCCCCCTCAAGTTTATCGACGCCCTTCACCGCAGCAGAGTTACCATCGATATGGATATCTGCACCGAGACGCATCAGCTCTACGGCATGCATAAAGCGGTTCTCGAAGATGGTTTCTTTAATAATGGCCGTGCCATCAGCCAAACAGTTAACGGCCATCAGCTGCGCCTGCATATCCGTTGGAAATGCCGGATAGGGTGCGGTACGGAATGACACCGATTTCAACCGGGATGGCGCCTGGATGCTAATGCAGTTTGCATCGCCACCGATGGCACAACCGGCCTCGACCAACTTGGCGGTCACCGCTTCCAGATAGGCCGCGGAGGTGCCTTGCAGCACCACATTGCCGCCGGTAATGGCGGCCGCACACAGGAAGGTACCTGTTTCAATACGATCTGGCATCACAGCGTGCTCAGCACCATGTAGCGCAGAAACCCCCTGGATGCGGATGACATCAGTACCTGCACCCTCGATCTTGGCGCCCATAGCAATCAAGCAATTAGCCAGATCAACCACTTCAGGCTCACAAGCCGCATTCTCAATAACAGTCTCGCCATTCGCCAGCGTTGCGGCCATCATCAGGTTTTCTGTGCCGGTCACGGTGACCATATCGGTACAGATACGGGCACCCTTCAAACCACCGGCAGGCGCCTTGGCATGGATATAACCCGCCTCAACATGCACTTCGGCACCCATGGCCTGCAAACCCTTGATATGCTGATCTACCGGACGCGCACCAATAGCACAGCCACCCGGCAGAGACACCTTGGCTTCACCCCAACGGGCCACTAACGGACCCAGCACCAGAATCGATGCGCGCATGGTTTTAACAAGCTCGTAAGGGGCAACAGCCTGCGTCAGCCCATTGGCATCAAGCGTTACCCCGGCTTCTGCACCATCCAGCGTGGAGGCCACACCCATATTGGTGAGTAGGCGGATCATCGTAGCCACATCGTTAAGATGCGGCAAATTAGTCAGCACCAGTGGTTCGCGCACCAGCAAGCTGGCACACAGAATCGGCAATGCCGCGTTCTTGGCGCCAGAAATACGAATTTCACCTTCGAGACGGGCACCGCCCTGAATCAATAACTTATCCACGTTGTGCCCACTCCTCTGGGGTCAATGTCTGCATCGTCAGGGCATGCACCAGTTCATCACGCATGGCATCGCCCAGTGCACCATACACAGCCTGATGGCGTTTTACGCGTACCAGGCCGGAAAAAGCCTCACTGACGATCAACAACTCGAAATGACGTCCATCACCTGCCAGCTCAAGGTGAGCAACCGGTAGCTTTGCGCGTAATGCAACTTCGATGTCTTCCAGACGAACCATAACTCAATCCTATTAGGTACGCAGTTTGTAACCGCGCACCAGTAAAACAAAACTCAATAATCCGATAACCGCTGTAAAACCAATAGCAATACCAAAGCTAAGCCAGGGCGATGCATCAGAAACCGCGAAAAATCCATAGCGGAAGCCATCAATCAGATAGAACAGCGGGTTCATCCGCGATAGTCCCTGCCAGAACGCAGGTAGAGATTGTACCGAGTAGAAGACGCCAGACAGCATGGTGAGCGGCAGAATTAGAAAATTCTGGAAGGCGGCCAGTTGATCGAACTTCTCGGCCCACATCCCGGCGATCAACCCCAGCGCACCCATTAGCGCGCCCCCCAGGAGTGTAAAAACCACTATCCACTGGGGTTCGGCCATAGCCACCCCACCAATCCAGCATGTCGCAAGCAACACCCCACCACCCACAACGGCACCCCGGATCGTGGCCGCCAGGAGATAAGCGCCAAAAAACTGCAGGTTAGAAATCGGCGTCAGCAAGACAAAAACCAGATTTCCGGTAATTTTTGACTGAATCAGTGACGAGGAACTATTGGCAAAAGCATTCTGCAGCACCGACATCATGACCAGACCCGGAATCAGGAAAGCCGTATAGCGCACCCCATGCACCTGCACATGATTATCCAGCACCTGGGAAAAAATCATCAGGTAAAGCAAGGCCGTCAACACGGGAGCACAGACAGTCTGGAAACCCACTTTCCAGAAGCGCAGCAGCTCTTTACGCAAGAGCGTCATAAACTCCGTCATGCAGCGCCCTCCGACCCATTGCCCATAAACTTCAGGAAAGCAGTTTCAAGATCTGGTGGAGAAATGCTCATATCTTCCAATCGACAACCAGATTCGCGCAGGGCAGCCAGCACTGATTCAATGTCTGTCAGTTCATCCAGCGTCCATTCCCAGGATCGATCCACGTCTGGCACGACTTTGGCCGCTTCGGCCAGCAACGTTGGCAGACATCCACCTTCGGCCAAACGCACAGTAAGTCGGTGTTTGGCAAACTGCCGAATCAGTGTTTCTGTTTTTTCCAAAGCGCAGATTTCGCCCGAACGCATCAGTGCCAAGCGGCCACAAAGCGCTTCGGCCTCTTCCAGATAATGCGTTGTCAAAATAATCGTATGGCCATCCCGGTTCAGACGACGAATAAAACGCCACAAACCCTGCCGCAAAGCAACATCGACGCCCGCCGTGGGCTCATCCAGAATAATGACCGGTGGGCGATGCACCAAGGCCTGCGCAACCAACACACGGCGTTTCATACCACCCGAAAGGCTGCGCATGGAGTGATCTGCTTTGTCGGATAGATCCAATTCAAACAGCAACTCATCGATCCAGGCATCGTTTTTCTGGATACCGAAATAACCGGACTGCAGTCTCAGAATCTCACGCACTGAAAAGAACGGATCGAACACCAGCTCCTGGGGAACCACGCCCAACGCACGTCGAGCAGCCCGATAATCACTACGTGTATCGTATCCAAGAATACGGATGCTACCGGCATTCTGACGACAAAGCCCAGCCATGCACGAGATCAACGTTGTCTTACCTGCGCCATTGGGACCGAGCAAGCCAAAAAACTCACCCGCCTCTATTTCTAGAGAGACATCGAGTAAAGCCTGAACGGGTTGCTTCGCCTGCGCAAAGGTTTTAGCAACCTGCCTAACAGAGACCGCGGGAACGCTCACTGCTTAAACAACCCGAAACAATGTCTGCAAACCGTACAAATCACTTAAAGCGCGCAGCGCCGGCGGCGCATGATGCA
>JACCDN010031446.1_pt1 | contig 10157 bp, 10 predicted proteins | sample 7441691 | NCBI WGS metagenome assembly JACCDN01 (sample SAMN15323439, study PRJNA562643) | freshwater metagenome | isolation source: river surface water | place: USA:Blue River Watershed | collected 2017-08-16
CACGGGTACGCCCGTCTCGCTCTTTTTTATGCCGAGCCTTTAAATCATTAATTTTATCTTGTGTTAAATTCATCTCAATATTATATACCAATTCATTTCGTAGAATCATTTATTATGAGTATATTTTATAAATTGAAAATATACATAAACCTATTTCTAGGTTTATGTATATTTATGATTATTGAATTACGATAGCGGTAGGATTTCCTTGGAGTGGATCTGAAGATTCTTTAATTACTTCTAATGAACCATCTTGTTTATAAGATAGTACCGTAATTACTTTTTCTGAAGAGTTAACTACATAGGCATATTTTCCTAAAATATCAAATTCCATAAATGTAGGATCAATACCTAATTTTGGCGAAAGCATTGACAAAGGATTTAATTTACCACTTGCTACATCTATTTTAAACATAGAAAGATTTTGGCTCGCAGTATTTACTACATAAGCAAAATTAGCAAATGGAGCAAACGTAATACTTGTAGCTTTATCACCCACAATAGACATAAATTTTTCATTCAAAGCCCCTGTTTTTTGATCTTGATCAAATACCGTTACTTTTTCCTCATTAACTACATATAATTGATGCCCATTTAAACCAAACTTCATAGATATAGGAGAAGGACCTACTTGATAATCAACTTCTTGTTTTGTTAAAACTCCACTTTCAGTATTTACATTAAATACTGAAACCACATCTACATTATGACTATTTTTATTTAATACATAAGCAAACTTACCTGACGGATCAAAAATCATAGATTTTGGCTCAGTTCCTATTTGAATCTTCGCATCATTTAATTTTAACTCTCCTGAATTTTTATCTATATTAAACATAATAATTGATCCAGTAGATACAGAATCAGATTGTTCATCTTTTAATACATATGCAAAATTACCAGATGGAGCAATTATTAAATTTTCTGCATCCATGCACTCATTAGTACATGCATCCTTATTTATGTTAGCTAAACTTCCTGTTATTTTATCTATACTATAAATAGAAATACCTCCTTTAATAAGTGAATCCCCCTTACTTAACACGTATGCAAAATTACCAGATGAAGCAAAAACCATGTTAACTGGATTTGGTAAAGTATTAACAGTTAAACCATCTTTTGAAATCTTTAAATTACCTGACTCAAAATTCTGAGCAAATGTAAAAACTTTGCTCTCATCTTTGCTTAAGACATATGCATAATAAGGAATTGCCTTTAATTCTACTTCCTTAGTAAAAACGGATATATCATCTGCAGACACAATAATTTTAGCTGTGCCTGGATTTTTAGCTGTAATACTAGAACCATCTATCTGAATAACATTAGACTCTTTAACTGTAAAATTCACCCCCGTAGATAAATCATCTATTATAGTACCATCTACCAATCTCGCTTCAACAGCTAATCTATCTTTCAAACCAGCTTTAATTGCTAAATTAGGATTACTTATTAAATGAACATTATTGATCTCTGCAATTAAACTTACTACATTAAAAACAAAGTCTGCTTTTATATCATTATTAGTTTTACTTCTTGCTGTAATAACAACCTTACCTAAAGGTTTAGATACTTTATTTGTAACCTTACCATTTGCTTCTATATTCACATTTTGATTATCAACTGACCATTCAACATTATTAGTTATATTTTCTTTAGAACCATCTGAATATGAACCTTCAACAGTTAATTTTAAACTACTATTATAGGTCATTGAATCACCGCATACTGACTTAATTTCTATTGAACTTAATACCCTTTGTTCCTGTTTTTTACCATCTTCACCAATACCCAGACAACCAAATTGAGTCACAGATAAAAAGAAAATAAAACTAAAAAGCGCTAAACCTTTTTTCCACATTAACTTCATAAACACCCCCTTATTTAATAAATTTAAAATAATTAAAATTAGCATATAAATTGAGTAAATTAAAATATTTAATGTACTCAATTTATGTTTAAGAGAGATTCTAACATAAGATTTTTCAGAAGGGCAAATAATTCTACAGGTTAATTATTAGAGTAAAAATTAAACGTAGAATTTTATTTTTTATTTATAAAAGTATTTTTATAACTTGATATTAACGCTGAGAATTTTACTCTTAAATTAAAAATGTCTAATCTAAATTTATTTGGTTCCTAAATTTACTTAAAATAAAAATTATTATTGCAACTGCAATATAACCTAAACTTACCTCAAGTGGAATATGTTTTATATCTTCTGGTAAATTATAAGGAATATACATTTTTCCAGTGATATAAATAGAATGTATAACTCCAAAATATGAAAATAAACTTAGTAATAAAGCACAACTTACGCTTTCATTCCATCTTTTACTAATTGCAAAACAAAGCAATGCTCCCCATAATGTTCCGGTAATAATAAAACCATTACCTAACATAATTATTGCTAAAGTATCAGAAATTCCAGAGGTACAATTTAAAAAACACAAGCTTTGTAGCTTGCTTACTTCTATTAATGAACCATTAGTAAATTTAATTGCCAGTAATCTTGCTAATGATGGAAATACCGCAAATAAAATAGCAACTGTATATTTTTTATCACATTGAATAAACCCTTGCGATGCAATTTCAAAAGCAACAAATAATAAAACTGGACCTAATGCTGCTTCTGGAATTATATTCACTAAAAAGGCCACTAACCCGCATAACCCACCAATACCTACAACTATAACATTAATTAATAAATACCCAGCTCGTGCATCAAGCTTTTTATATGCTGGAAAACCAGCATAAGGAGTCGTTTGTGAAATCCCACCACATAATGCTATAATAAAAGTAGATATAGAATCAATTATTATTAAATCTCGAATTTTATAGTTTTCATTCATAGAGGCCGAACTTTCAGCAACCGCCATAGAGCCAAAAATAACTAATAAAGCAAAAGGAATTACTAACGGTATATAAGCTTCAATATAATTAAAATCATTAATAAATGCTAACGATGGGATAGGAAATATAAAATTAAATGAACCAGATAAATTAGGCATACTACCGCTTAATTTAAAAGGAATTAAAATATAGTATAAAACTGTCCCAACAATTATAGCAACTGGAATACTTGATAAATTAAAGGGTAATTTAACTTTTGCGAATATTGTTAAAAAAACTATAGCTAAAACAGTTAAACCTACAATTGGAGTTTTAAAGATTGATTCTAATGAGGTAAAACCAATTAATGCTATCGCAACACCTGCTATTGCACCCAGTAATGCTGCTTGTGGGATAGCTGATTTTACCTTTTCTGCAAATAAGCTAAAAAATAATTTTATAAAGGCTATAATGAATAAACCACCGATTCCAATATGCCAACTCATAATACCAGCTTGATTAATATCCATACCACTTTGTTGAAACATAGTAAAAGCTGGTCCTACAATACAAATGCTAATACCTATTGCCGATGGTGCATCTAAACCAAATGGAACCGCTGTAACGTGCTTATTTAATTTTTTTGCTAATTTAAAACTTAAATAAAAGCATAATAGATTCCCAGCTATTATTCCCATTACGCTACCGGGGATAATATGATTTTTTATTATTTCTACTGGAAAATGATAGCCTAAGGTAAGAATTAATGACATAAAGGCAAGAACTGTAAGATTATCAAATATTATTGTTGCTGAAGCTCCTATATCCCCAGTTGCAAACCATTTATATTTAAAAACACCCATTTTAACCCCTTCTAAAAATAATAAAGGAAGATTATAACAGATATAAAGTTGGTTTTAGGTTAAATCAAAATGACTATAGGCAATATTAGTTGCTATCCTGCCACGAGGAGTTCTTTGTAATAGGCCACTTTGCATTAAATAAGGTTCAATGACATCTTCAATTGTATCAGGTGATTCACCAATACTTGCTGATAAAGTATCTAGCCCTACTGGACCACCTGCAAATTTATCTATAATTGTTTTTAGTAATTTTTTATCCATAACATCTAAACCAATTTTATCTATATCTAACATATTTAATGCTAAATCAGCTACTTGCTTATCTATTACTCCTTTAGCTTTAACATCTGCATAATCACGTACACGCCGCAATAGTCTATTAGCTATTCTAGGTGTTCCACGTGCACGTTTAGCAACCTCTAAGGCCCCATCTTCATTAATTTTTAAATTAAGTAAAGACGCTGAACGCTTAATAACAGCTGCTAATTCTTCAACATTATAAAACTCTAATCGCGATATTATACCAAAGCGGTCACGCAAAGGGTTAGTTAACATGCCTGCACGAGTCGTTGCACCAATTAATGTGAATTGTGGTAAATCTATTTTAATACTTCTTGCTGATGGTCCTTCACCTATCATTATATCTAATTGAAAATCTTCTAATGCCGGATATAATATTTCTTCTACTATTGGCGATAACCTATGAATTTCATCAATAAATAATACATCATTTGACTCTAAATTAGTAAGAATAGCTGCTAAATCACCAGCTTTTTCTAGTACTGGGCCGGAAGTTTGTTTTAAATTTACACCTAACTCTTTAGCAATAATATGTGCTAAAGTAGTTTTTCCTAAACCAGGAGGACCAAATAAAAGCACATGGTCAAGTGCTTCATTACGCTTAATATTTGCTTCAATAAAAATGGCTAATTGCTCTTTTACTTTTACTTGACCAATATATTCAGCAAAGCTTTTTGGCCGTAGTGCTTTTTCAAATATCTCCTCATTTTGAACCTTATTAGGTAAAATAATGCGCTCCAATTCATTTTGATTTACTGATAAATCATCTGTTTTTATCATAAAAATCCTCTATATTGCAACTTCTGCTTTAATTGGTGGATATGGTTCATACTCACTTAAAATAAAATCTTCATATTTAAAAGCAAATATGTCCTTAACATCTGGATTAATTTTCATTTTAGGTAAATGTTTTGGTGTTCTAGTTAATTGTAAGTTTACTTGTTCCAAATGATTATTATATATATGTGCATCCCCTAAAGTATGCACAAAATCCCCTAAGTGCAAATTACATACTTGGGCAATCATGCTAGTTAATAATGCATAACTAGCAATATTAAAAGGAACACCAAGAAATATGTCAGCTGATCTTTGATATAATTGACATGAAAGTTTATTATTCGCTACATAAAATTGAAAAAGAGTATGACAAGGTAAAAGAGCCATCTTATCTAATTCATCTACATTCCAAGCAGAAACTATAAGACGTCGAGAATCACGATTAGTTTTAATTTGTTCAATTATATTACTAATTTGATCAATTGTTTTGTTATTTGCCCCCTTCCAACTTCGCCACTGAGCTCCATACACAGGACCCAAATTACCATTACTATCTGCCCATTCATCCCAAATACTTACTCCATTTTCTTTTAAATAGCGAATATTGGTATCTCCAGATAAAAACCAAAGTAATTCATGTATTATAGATTTTAAATGAACCTTTTTAGTAGTAATTAACGGAAAACCTTCATCTAGATTATAACGCATTTGATAACCAAAAATTGATATAGTCCCAACACCGGTTCTATCAGCTTTTTTATAACCGTTACTCAAAACATATTTTAATAAATCATGATATTGCTTCATTTTTTCACCTATAAACTTAATAATAAATTAAGAATTTTTTCCGTTGTAGGTAATAAAGGCTCTAATTTACAAGGAGTTTTAAAATCATGCCAATATATCTCTTGGTTTTCTAAAGGATAAATATTATTAAGCCAATATTCTATTAATATAACATCTAATTTAACTACTGCATGGGGATATTCATGGACTATTGATATAAATTTTTTACAATTTTCAGGAAGTACTATTATATCAACTTCTTCTTTCAACTCTCTAATCAAAGCCTTAACTTCTGATTCTTTAAATTGTAACTTCCCCCCTGGAAATTCCCAGCTTCCTGAATATATTTTTCCACTAGGACGAGATGTTAGCAGTACTTTACCATCTTTAATTATAACACCTGCTACAACATTTATTATTTCTGCCATATTTTGTTATATTTTTCTAATAAATCTAATTTTGTTTCAGGATTTTTTTTGTCGATTTCAATACAATCTACAGGACATACTATCTGACATTGGGGTTCATCATAATGACCTACACATTCTGTACAAAGCTCTGGGTTTATTTCATATATTTCTGGCCCTTGATAAATTGCTTTGTTTGGACATTCTGGTTCACAAACGTCACAATTAATACATTCTTCAGTAATAAATAATGTCATTTACTTCCTTCTAATAAGACTGGTTTAATTAAAGCATAATTAACTATACCAGCCTTCTTCTCTTTAATTATGTCAAAACCATCTAAATTAGGCTTTATACAAAATTCAATATAAATTAAACCGTCTTTGTTTAAAATTTTAAATTTATCCTTAACTAATTTATGCAAGACTTCTTCCAATAAATTACTTTTATATGGCGCATCTATAAATATTATATCAAATTTTTGCTTACAATCACTTAAAAACCTAATAACATCATTTTTTTCTATATCTAAATTAGCACATTTTAATAAATCTTTATTTAAATGTAAATCTTTGATTGCTTGTAGAGCATTCTCTACAATAACTACTTTTTTGGCATTCCTTGATATAGCTTCAAAACCTAATGCACCTGTTCCAGCAAATAGATCTAGGCATATTTTTCCGGATAAATCCTGGCCAACCCAATTAAAAATAGTCTCTCTAACCCTATCAGGCGTGGGTCTAAACCCAGGAAAATCACTTTTAAATACTAAAACACGTGACCGAAAATTTCCGCCAATTATTCTTACTTTACCCATTCTTTATTTTAACCCTAAGATTAATTTATTACTAAATATAATCCCTTATTCCCAATCAAGAACTCCTCCACTTTGATATTCAATCACCCGCGTTTCAAAAAAGTTTTTCTCTTTTTTTAAATCTATCATCTCACTCATCCAAGGAAATGGGTTTGTCGCTCCAGAAAATAATGGCTCTAAACCAATTTGTTGCATACGGCGATTGCAAATAAAACGTAAATATTCCTTAAACATATTTGCATTTAATCCTAATACTCCCCTTGGCATTGTATCTTCTGCATAAGCATATTCTAACTCAACTCCTTTTTTAAATAATTCGACCACTTGATTTTTAAATTCCTCTGTCCATAAATCTGGATTTTCTAATTTTATCGTATTAATTAAATCAATACCAAAACTACAATGCATTGATTCATCGCGTAAAATATATTGATATTGTTCCGCTGCACCAGTCATTTTATTCTGTCTACCTAATGCTAAAATTTGTACAAACCCCACATAAAAGAATAGACCTTCCATAATGCAAGCAAATACAATTAGCGACTTTAATAATGCTTGATCACTTTCAATGTCTCCAGTTTTAAAGTTGGGGTTAGTTAAAATATTAATAAAAGGTATTAAAAATGCATCTTTTCTTCTTATAGATGGAATCTCATTATAAGCATTAAATATTTCCCCTTCATCTAAACCCAAACTTTCAACAATATATTGATATGCATGTGTATGAATAGCTTCTTCAAAAGCTTGGCGCAAAAGAAATTGACGACATTCCGGAGCAGTTATCTGTCTATATGTACCAAGAACAATATTATTTGCTGCTAAACTATCAGCTGTTACAAAAAACCCTAAATTTCTTTTTACAATCAACCGCTCATCATCACTTAAACCTTTAGAATTCTTCCATAACTCAATATCACGTTGCATATTTACTTCTTGTGGCATCCAATGATTTGCACATGTGGCTAAATATTTTTCCCATGCCCATTTATATTTAAAAGGAACTAATTGATTAACATCAGTTTTTCCATTAATAATACGCTTATCTGCTATATTAACTCTAACCCCTCTTCTAGATTTTTTTACCACTTGTTGCACTTCTTGCTCCATAATCATATACTCCTTTATTCAAATAATGCAGTTACATAATCTTTAGCGTTAAATGGACGTAAATCATTTATTGCTTCACCAACACCAATAAATTTTAAGGGTATTGGTCTTTCGCGTGCAATTGCACAAATAACACCACCTTTTGCTGTACCATCTAGCTTTGTCAAAATTAAACCCGTTAAATCTAGAGCATCATCAAAAGCCTTAACTTGCTGTAATGCATTCTGCCCAATGTTTGAATCTAAAACCAATAAAACCTCATGTGGGGCATTAGGAAGTGCTTTATTTATAACTCTTTTTACTTTTTTAATTTCTTCCATAAGATTTAATTGTGTAGGTAATCTTCCCGCTGTATCAACTATAACAATATCTATTTTTTGTGCAATAGCAGACTGAATTGCATCATAAGAGACTGCTGCCGAATCACCATTATCTTGTTGAGATACTACTGTAACATTATTTTGCTTCCCCCATTCAATAAGTTGTGAGACTGCTGCTGCTCTAAAAGTATCTCCTGCAGCTAATAATACCGACTTTCCTTGCTCGTGAAAATATTTAGTTAGTTTACCTATAGATGTAGTTTTACCAGCTCCATTAACGCCTACTAACATAATTACAAAAGGACTACACTCTTTTACTTTTAATTGCTGTTGAATTGGCTCTAATAATTCAATTAAACTATCTTTTAAAGCTTCCTTTAATTCAGAAGCATCTTTTAATCCCCTAAAACTAACCTTTTGCCTAATATTTTCTAATAAAAATTCAGTAGCATTAAATCCTATATCTGATGAAAGCAAAATTGTTTCCAATTCTTCATATAAAGACTCGTCTATTTGCGCTTTACCAAAAATACCAAGTAACTTTTTATTAAAACTATCTCTAGTTTTAGCTAGACCTGTTTTTAATCTATTAGCCCAATTTTTTTCAATTTGTGGTTCTATATTTACTTTTTCTAAATTATCTATATCAGGTTGATTTTTTCGCTTAAAATTTCGCTTAAAAAAATTTAACACTTTTGCTCCAAACTTTATAATAAATACTATATATAGGGGTTAAGGAGATATTTTACCACAATATAAGGGGGCTTAGAAAGTTTTTAAACTAATTATTTAAATTTCTAGTATATGCTTTTTATGGCCTTTAAATTGAATATCATATTTTGGGTTAATAAACCCCGTACTATTTTTTATCAATAAAACTATAGCAAATCTCGAATAATTTATCAAAAATTTTATCTATTTCTAACTTACCATTATCTATGTTAATAACCTGCAAACTTTTTAACCAAGTTATTTGCCTTTTAGCTAATTGACGCGTAGCAGCTTTAGTGATATTTGCAAGTTCTTCTATAGAAAATTCACTTAATAAGTATCTCCATATTTGGGCATACCCAACACAACGCATTGAAGCATGCTTAGCTGTTAATTGCGGATATTTTAATTTTAATCTTTGTACTTCCGTAATAAATCCACTTTCAATCATATTATCAAATCGAGTAGAAATTCTTTTATGTAAAATCCCTCTATCATGAGGGATAATAGCTAATGGTAAAAAATTAATATGCTTTGTTAAAAATTCTTTATTTTCTAACTGTAATTGGCTAAGCGGTTTTCCTGTTAAATGATATACTTCTAAATTTCTAATAATTCTTTGTTTATCTGTAGGTTCAATTTTAGTTGTAGTATCTATTGCTAATAATTTGTTATACAAGAATTCCCAACCATGGGTATCTGCCATTTTTTCTAATAACTGCCTAATCTCATTATTAGAATCTGGAAGTTTAGAAATTCCATTTATAAAGGCATTAAAATACATCATGGTCCCACCCACTAAAACAGGTAAATGCCCCCTATTATTAATTTGCTTAATCAAATTAATAGCATCCTTGATAAATTTAGCTACTGAATAAGATTCTAGTGGAGAAATAATATCAATTAGATGGTGGGGAACTTTAAGAAGTTCTTCATGTGAAGGTTTAGCTGTACCAATATCCATATTTTTGTATATTAACGCTGAATCAACACTAATAATTTCAATAGGATAATAGTTTGCTAACTTTAAAACTAATTCAGTTTTACCTGTTGCAGTCGGACCCATTAGTAAAATAGCACGTTCATTATATTTTTGCATTAATATTTTGCGCCTAAAAAATAAAGCTCTATAATATTATTTCTGAGTTTATTCAGTGAATAATATTATAGAGCTTTATTAAAAGGGAAATAAGTAAAAGAAGCTTGGCGATGTCCTACTTTCGCATAAAATACATTATAC
>JACCDN010949968.1_pt1 | contig 10155 bp, 6 predicted proteins | sample 7441691 | NCBI WGS metagenome assembly JACCDN01 (sample SAMN15323439, study PRJNA562643) | freshwater metagenome | isolation source: river surface water | place: USA:Blue River Watershed | collected 2017-08-16
ACAATGCGGGCTGAATTTGTAGGCGCGTAGCTCAGCTGGTTAGAGCACCACCTTGACATGGTGGGGGTCGTTGGTTCGAGTCCAATCGCGCCTACCAACATTCTTCTGTATATCAAGCACCCAGTGGCAACACTCGGTGCTTTTTTGTTGGGCAATTTAATTGGGGTCAGATCAACATTAATTTACTCAGCGCATAGATCGCTGTGAATCACAAAAAATTAATGTTGATCTGACCCCAATTAAATTCTCTCCGGCGAGGATTAGTTGTTGATCACCAGGTTGCTCTCGATCAGCACTTGTGCTTTTTCATGCATCTCTTCTGTGGCCAACTTCAGTTGGCTTCTTAGCAAGCGCTTGGCATGTTTGTCTAACAAACCCGATTGCTCAATGTCGCCAAACAACCATTCAAACAACAGCGCCCAGCTGGTGGCGCTGTCTTTGGTGACCTTGGTCAGGTCGATGATGACGGCAGCATAGTTACTGGGCATGTTGAGCTTGAGTGTTTGCTGTAACGCAATGCGGAATGAGGACGCATGCAGTGCGGCTGTGTTGAGGGCCATCGCAATGTCGACCTTTGAAGCTTCATAGGGCGTTGGTTCTTCTGGCCATTCTTCATCGGTGAGCACCTTTTGTTGAGGTGGCGTAGCAGGAGAAATAAAGTCTTTGATTTTGCTAGACAGCTGGCTGATCAGCGAGTTGTTTGACGAGCCTGCGTAGGTCACTGCATCTGGGGCTATGGATGAGCTTTGAGCTAACTCGTAATCCGAGTCAACTTGTCTGCGCAAGAAGGCTGGAATTTCAATGTCGTCCATTCCCGCAGAGGCCATGCCAGCGACTTTGGACGCGGCATGAGTTCGGTTGGTGCGCCATACGCTGGGTGTGTTGAGGCGGCCGTAGTCACCGCCCAAGGCTGAAACCGACAGGCATTCGGAAATTGCAAAAGCCTCTGAATTGCAACCCGTTCTCATGACTGACAGGACGGGTGCTGCTCTGGTCACAGAACCATACCCACCAAACCCCGCGGCCTGCATTTGCGCCACTTGTTGCAGTTGAGGCAAACCATCTGCCTTGTTTTCTTCAGCACGTTCGTGCAGCAAGAACAGGTTGGTGTGTTGGGTGACCAATTGGTATTTCATGGCCAAGGACTTGGCCAGTTTGGTGTCTGCTTTACCTTCTGTGAGCTCGCCAATTTGAGCCGCGGCGCAAAGCCTTGCCACTATGCCTTCGGTGTCCCAAGTGATGCTGGTGGGTTTGGCGCTGCTGACTTCTTGTTCTACGTCTTTGACCAAAGTTTTGCAAATTAAGACAGGGGGCTTTTCTGTTTTGGCTGGAAGTCTGGCAAACAAATGTACCGTTTCGCCATCGATCAATTGAGGGGGTAGGGTGCTGGCCCATTCGTGGTTTTTGTGTTTCTCTTCAATGGCGTTCCACTTGATGGCGAAGCGTACTTCTTGCGCGCTTCGCATTCTGGTGAGCATGCGATCTACTGCGCTGCGCATGTCCTCGCTGGGCGTGACAAACTCACAAGAACCGCCTGTGTCTTTGGCCAGCTCGCGCAGCAAACTTTCGGCCGGTGCACTGCCCACGCCAATGGTGTAGACGCGGTGGCCGCTGATGCGAGCGGATGCCAAAATGTTTTCAATATTCCAAACATCGCCATCGGTAATGAGCAACACGTCGGCTGAATCTGTAACCTCAGGGCTGTTGCGCGGTTTACCGTTGGCGTTCATGTTGAACACATCGGTCATGGCCATTCCCAACTCGGTGCCGCCCAAGTCGGCTTCTGTTTTGTCGATGGTGCTGAGCAAGCTTTGAATGCGCTCGCTGTAGGCCATCGTCATCTTTTTTGTCACGCGGTCGATGCTGCTGCCAAAGCGAGTGTAGGCAAAGCTGTCGTCTTCGTTCAGTTGTTTAAACAGGTGCTTGAGCGCCACACGCGCTTGTCGCATGCTGTCGCCACCCATAGAGCCCGAGCAATCTAAGAGCACTTTGAGTCTTAGCGCACTGGGCTTTGCGTTGGGCAGTTTGGGGCAGAAACTGGTGATGATGGCCGTGGTGTTGCTGCCTTCGGTGTCGGGGCCAGCGATGCAAAAGGATTCGCCTTCGAGGTCTTCAATGAGCAGCACAAAGTCGCGGTCTAGGAAGGCTTGCTTGCCCAATTGAACGTTGATGCCATCAAAAGTTTTGCTTGTTTTGATGGGGTGAGTGGGGCTGCTGACCATGCCTTTGGCCGCGGTGCCCTTGACGTCCAAAGTCATGAAGAAGCCGTATTCGACCAGACTGCTGGCGGCAGTGGTTTGGTGTGATGGCAGTTGGCCTTGTGTGTGCTGGTTGCCATAGCGCGGTGCAATGGTGGTGGGAATGCTGAGCCTGATGCGGTCTGTTTCAAAGTTGAGCAACTGGGCATATTCAATTTCAATGACGGCTGTTTCGCCGGGCAACAGGTTGCCCAAGTTGGCGGTGTAAAGGCCGCGGCCAGAGCGTTCCACCATGATGGGGGAGTCGCCGTTGTCGATGGCTGCTTCGTATTGCTTGACGGCTTGTTTCTTTTCTATGACGCTGCCGTTCAGTCTTTTGCCATTGAGCTCTACGGCCAAGTTGAGCAGCGTTGCACCCCAGGCCAATGGAAATGTGTAGACGGTTTCGAGAGATTGGTCTGAGTCGTTGGTGTAGGTCTGCCTCACTTTCATTCTCAAAAGCAGGCCATCGAGTTTGCCGTGCACGTGCACAGATTTCATGGCGACTTCTTCGCCGTCGCAGGTGAGGGTGCAGTTCTCTTGTTGTTCGCTCATGGTTAGGCCTTGATTTCTTGAATGGTTTTCATGACTGCTTTAACGAGCGCGCGGATTTGCTCTGGGCTCATGTCGGCTTCTTCGGGGCTAATTTGCAACTCAATGCCAGGCGCGACGTGGATGTGGCTTCTGACTTGGATGTCGCCAGGCTTTTTGGGCTTGGCCGGTACGGGGAGTTCTTCACCGTTTTGGATTTCTGCAATCCGTTCTAAGGAAATGCCAGCGTCTGTGAGTTGTTTGACCTTGAGAAGCTGGTCTAAGTGAGCGGTGAGGTAATGCGCCGCTCTGGTTTCGCCAATGGGCCGGTCAACAAGGCCCATTTGCATGTAATACCGCACCGTGCGCTTTGGCAAGTCGGTGAGGGTGCAGAGTTCATCAAGACTGAAAGTTTTGGACATGGGCCTATATTAACACCAAAACTGTTTAAATCAAGTGTCAATATAGAGATGGGTCAATTTAATTGGGGTCAGATCAACATTAATTTTGTCAACCAAAGGTTGAAATTAATGTTGATCTGACCCCAATTAAATTTCTCTAACGTGGACTACCAGGCGCTTTGGGAGAGGGCTTCCATTTGAGACACAGCGGACTCCAGCGCTCTAGCGGGCGGGGTTTTACGGTTGGTAAAGATGGTGGCCAGCTGGCGGTAGTACCAGAGGGTTTGTTCAGGGGTGCTGCTGAACCTGTTAAACATCGAGGGGCCTTCTATGATGAGGTCGGACACGATGGCACGGGCATTGTGCAGTTTGTCAGAGCAGCTGACCAAAAGCACGTCGTCAGGGGCTACTCTCAAGTGCTCGATGTAGGCCGTTTTGCGTTCTAGCCAAGGTGCATTGTTACCTGTGTGGTCGGGCGTGCCGTCTGTGCAACCTTGAACCAAGTCGTGGACATGGTCGCCAAAAGTTTCTTTGATGATGTTGGCGTATTTATGGCCACCATCTTCAATGACGTCGTGAAGCAGGGCTGCAATGGCTTGGTCTTCGGTGGCGCCAAATTCGAGCGCGATGGACGCCACTGCCATGGGGTGCGAGATGTAAGGGATGTTGGTGCTTTTGCGAACTTGGCCTTGGTGGGCTTGGACTGCAAGGGCAAGTGCGTTGCCGAGATTAGTCATCTGCATGGTTTGTTGGATCCTTCCTTTTTAGCTGATTTGACGGATGTCGGGGACAGCAATATGGAACAACTACCCCAGCCCTTGAGGCGAGCTAAACCAATACCTTCAGAATAAACTAGCCCAGGCTCGCCACGTGAGCCTGAGCAAAGTCAGAGTGTAGGTATCGACGGAGAAAGAAATGAACCCAACCTACACCTTTGAAGACATAGACACCTTAGTCTGGAACTGCCTACAAGGCAGCCAAAACGCACAAGATTACATTGGCTACGTCAAAACCATGATGGGCTTCAAAGCTCACCAAAAAGAGGCCCTCCAACTGGCCAGACAATACTGGAAAGCACCAGCCTCAGAAGCCTTCTTCCCCAAAGCCCTGGCCACCGTAACAGCAATAGCCGAAAGCGGAAACACCGCTGCCATGGCCCACCTAGGCCGTTGGTACAGACTGGGTTCCGGGGTGCCCATCAACCTTGAGCTTTCAGAAAAGTGGTACCAACAAGCCGCAGACCACAACGACGGCAAAGGCCACACCGGCCTGGGCAGACTCTGCTGGAAATCCAACCCCAACAAAGCCGCCGCGCACTTCTACATGGCCATCGAAATGGGCGAACTCAGTGGCTACACCCACTTGGCCGACCTCGATCACAAAAACGAACTAGCGCACCTCAAAAACGCTTTGCAAACCGGTGATGCCTACGCCGAATATGCCTATGGCCATTACCTTCAACGCCACGCCAAAACCGATGAAGAAAAAGCCAGCCACCTGCACTGGATGGAGAAGGCCGCCAAGAAAGGTTACGGCCATGCCGCACTGTTTGTGGCCATGCACCACTTCAACGAAGGCGACGGATCTGACACCACAATAGAAACCGCCAAAGAATGGTGCCGCATGGGTTGCGACACCGGCGACATGGGTGCACTCATGTGGTTCGCCAACAGATTCCTTTACGACCCCGTGTCGCAAGACGAAGCCGAGGGCTACCTCATGGCGGTCTGCATGTTGGGCGACAAAGTGGGGCAAGGTTTTTATGGCGGCTGGTTGGTCAACCGTGGCAAGTCTTACGAAGAGCAAGCCACAGGCATCGAATGGCTTCAAAGCAGCGTGGCGCAAGGTCAGGCATCGGCCATGTACGCATTGGCAGATGCCATGCGCAAAGGCAAGGGCATCGCGGTAGACAACAAAGCCGCACACGATTTGCTAGAGCAAGGCGCGGCCCTGGGCAACTCAGAGTGCCAGTGCTACTTGGGCATCTCTTACATGTACGGCGATGAGGTCGACATCGACAAAGAACGCGCGCACGATTTGTTTCAAATTGCATCATTGCAAGGCGACCTGTGGGCCATGTACTTGTTGGGCATTACCTACGAAGCAGGCGATGGAGTGAAGCAAGACCTTGCCAAAGCTTTTGAATGCTTCATGAAGGCCAGTGAAGCAGAATTTCCAGGGGCGCAGTTTCGCATTGGCAGGGCACTGATGCGCGGCCATGGTGTGCCCAAAAACAAACCAGCCGGCGTGAAGTGGCTCTTAAAAGCCGCCAACGCCGACCACACCGACGCCATGATTGTGTTGGGCGCCACACTCATGTCGGGAGATGGCGTGGCCGTCAATTACAAACTCGGTGCCAGTTGGTTTCAAAAGGCCGCCGACTTGGGCAATGCCGAAGCCATGCACGAATTGGCCACCTTTCACATTGAAGGCGATGGCGTAGTAGCCGATCCCGAAAAAGTAAAACACTGGATGTTCAAGGCCGCTGCTTTGGGCCAAGAAGATGCCGTTGCGTGGGTGAACGAAAATTACCCAGATCAGCCCAGCTGGCTACAAGATTTAAAAAATGGTGTGCAGGAAATGCCAGCCGACGATCTGAATCAGCCCAAAACAAGCGATGATGCCAAGCAATCTGGCAAGGACACAACAGAATGAATTATAAAAATTGGGCTTTGGCCACTTTGATGTGCATCTGCACGGCTGCATTTGCACAATACAAACCGGCTTACTCGGTGGTCAAAAGCAATTCCAAATTCGTGATCAATCGCGATGCGTCTTATACGCAATACCTTGAAGAGCAAACCCGTGTCGACACGCCGCAAGGTGTCAGGATGTTGGGCGAAAGAAAAATCAGCTACAACTCTACGCTAGAAGATGTTGAAGTGTTGGAGGCCTACACCATCCAACCCGATGGCACGCGCATTGTGGTGCCTTTGGACAAAATTCGAACGCAAGACGATGTTGAAGAAGATGGCGCCATTTACAGCGACAGCAAATCGAAGGTCATCATTTATCCAAAACTGGAGGTGGGCAGTCAGGTGTATTACCGCGCCAAATCTGTGCAGCACACGCCTCAGTTTCCTGGCCATTTTTTCATGTGGGAGCACTACAGCCCGCACTTGCGCTACGAAAGTGTCAATGTTGAATTGACGCACGATGTTGGCATTGAAGTGGGCGTTAGCACCAAGGGCATGCAAGGTGGCAAACTAGAAGTTTCTACTTTGCCCAATACAGTTTCTTACAAATTCACATTTAGCCAAGACAAGGCGCATCCTGGTGAAGAATCGCGCGCAGACCTGACCGACTTTGCCCCCAACTTTTCTGCAAGCACTTTTAAAACGTATGCAGATGTAGGTACGGCCTATCAGGTCAGGGCCAAAGACAAAGCCAAAGTGACACCTGCCATCCAAACGCTTGCCAATGAGTTGATTCAAAAAGCCAACGCCCAAACCACGCTAGACAAAGTCAAGGTGTTGCACCATTGGGTGGCGCAAAACATTCGTTACTTGGGCATCTATGTTGGGGCAGGGGGCTATGTACCCCACGACGCCCAAAGCATTTTGGACAACCGCTATGGTGATTGCAAAGACCATGTGGTTATTTTGGAAGCCTTGCTGGCCGCCGTGGGCATTGACAGCTCGCCCGCATTGATCAATTCCAGCGCAGCCTACTTGCTGCCCCAGTTGCCCACGCCCGGTATTTTTGACCACGTCATTACCTATGTGCCCAGTCTCAATGTGTTCCTCGATTCCACCAGTCGATTTGCACCTGTGGGCACCTTGCCCAGCGGCGACCTAGACAAACCCGTGGTCATTGCAGCCACTGGTGCGCTTAGCCGCACCCCCATGACTCACCCCAGCAAAGACCGCACAGAGTCGCGCATTCAAATGAAGCTGACGCGCAATGGCAGCATTGAAGGCAAGAGCCAAGCCAAAATGTGGGGTGCGTTTGAAGTGGCGTCTCGACATTCGCAGTTCAATTATCAAAACAAAGACCAGGCCAATGTGGTCAACGGACTGCTGTCGCGCTTTCAAGAAACGGGTTGGGGCGAAATAGAAAAAACCGATCCCACCAACTTTGACAAAGCTTGGCAGGTCAACGCTGTTTTTGAGCTAGACCCAATCGTCAACGTCCCTGGCCCCAGCGCCTTGGCCATTCCGGTTGGCCTGGCCCCTGGTCGCATGAAGAACTTGGCCGACATTGTGTTGCCCAAGGCCAGAAAATTTCCGACCTACTGCGTGTCTACGCAGCACGAAGAATGGATTGAACTCGCGTTTCCCAAGGACATGAAAATAACACGCGTTCCCAAAGGGGTATCTTTTGCTTCGGGCCCCTTGAAATACCAATCTAGCTACCAGCTCAATGGACAAGTCTTGAACATCAAACGCAAGTACGTTTCAGAAAGAAAGCAAAGCATCTGCGGCGCAGAAAACGACAAATGGTTTTCTGAATTTACCCAAGTGCTGCGCAGAGACCTGCGTCAACAAGTCTTCTTCGAGTAAAAATTTAATTGGGGTCAGATCAACATTAATTTTTTGTGAATCAAAGCGAACTAGGCGCTAAGTAAATTAATGTTGATCTGACCCCAATTAATTTTTCAAGAGGGAGCGCATGGCCCAGATGCCGAGCAGAGGGCCAATGCTGAGCCATGGCAGCAACGCAGAAAGGGCATTGGTGGCCGAAAGCGATGTGAAGAGTTCAATGCTGACAATCGAAATACCAAAACCTATGCAATTGGTGAGCGTAAGGACACTGCCTACAGCTTGAGGCGGCGCATTGCTGGCTGTCAGTGTCGAAAATTGAGGCGAATCGCCAGCCACCGTAATGCCCCAAAGAATCAGCCAAGCCAACATCCAACCCAATGGCGCAGACATCAGCCAGGGTGCCAACAAACAGCAAAGCCCACTGATGCTGAGTTGAGTCGTGGCCACCCACGCGCTGCCCCAGCGCTGAGCGGCAAGGCCTCCTAAGATGCAACCCACTGCGCCTACGCCAATGACAGCGAATGCCGCCATTGACAACTGCGTGCCTTCAAATCGTGTGGCCAAAATGAGTGGCACCAAAACCCACAAGGTGTAGAGCTCCCACATGTGGCCAAAATATCCCAGAACAGACGCCCTGACACGCCGGTCTGTCCAGATGGAGGCCAATGCGCGCCATTGCAATTGTTTGGCTTGTGCAGGTTTGTTAAGTGGCTCGGGCACAAGCCCATACAGCATCAGGCCCCCCATGGCAGCCAGTCCCGCCACACTCAGCATCACCGTTGACCACGGCAATTCACTGGACACAGCGCGAATGCCATGCGCACTGGCCGAACCCAATACCAACGCACCAACCAACCAACCCAGCGCCACCCCCAAGCCTTTGGGAAACCACTGCGCGGCGATTTTCATGCCTACTGGATAAATGCCGGCCAGAAAGAAACCTGTGCAAGCTCGCCAAAACAGCAGGGCAGAAAACGATTCCACTTGAAGCAGGGCAGCCAATGTGCAAAGGGCACCGGCCAATGAGCAGATGAGAAACACCAGCCTGGAAGAATACTTGTCTGCAATGGTCAAAATTGCAAACACCAAAGTGCCCGCAATGAAGCCCAGTTGCAATGCCGAGGTCAGCCTGCCAACGTCTGAGGCAGCCCAGCCCATTTGACGCTGCAGGTCTGGCATGACAGCGTTGATTGCAAACCAAAGAGAGGTGCCGGCAAATTGAGCCAGAACAATGACGGGCAGCACATGGCGAGGCGTATGAGTCATTGTGTGGGGGCTTGTGAAAGAAATTGAGCAGTGCGCTTAAGTTGACACACGAGCGCTTTGTTTTATGGTTAGATGAGGCACGTTAGCCGATTCTATTTGAGGTTCTACCTTCACGCCTATGTCCAAACACATCAAGCTCAATGCCTTCGACATGAACTGCGTTGGTCACATTCAACAGGGTCTTTGGACGCATCCGCGCGATCAGTCCACACGTTACCTCGATTTGAATTATTGGACCGACTACGCCAAACGTTTGGAAGCTGGTTTGTTTGACGGCATCTTCTTTGCCGACGTAGTGGGTGTCTACGATGTTTTAGGTGGAAGCCCCGATGCGGCAGTGCAGGGCGCTGTGCAGGTGCCTGTAAACGATCCCATGATGTTGATTCCTGCCATGGCCAGTGTGACCGAGCATCTGGGTTTTGGCGTCACAGCCAACCTGACTTACGAGTCGCCCTATTTGTTTTCTCGCCGCATGAGCACCTTAGACCATCTGACCAAAGGTCGCATTGGTTGGAACATTGTCACGGGCTACCTCGACAGTGCTGCGCGAGCTGCTGGCCTGTCTGGACAAACTGCGCACGACGACCGCTACGATTTAGCCGATGAGTACATGGCCTTGGTGTACCAGTTGTGGGAAGGCAGTTGGGAGGAGGGCGCTGTGTTGGCCAATCGGCAAAGTGGCGTGTATGCCGACGCTTCCAAAGTTCATTTGGTTAAGCACAAGGGCCCGCAGTACCAAGTCCAGGCCATGCATTTGGCCGAGCCCTCGCCGCAGCGCACGCCTTTGCTCTATCAAGCGGGTTCGTCTGCGCGAGGTTCTCGCTTTGCCGCTACGCACGCCGAGTGCGTGTTTTTAAATGGCCAAAGCATGCCCGGCGTTAAAGCCATTGTGGAAGGCATTCGAGGCCAAGCGGTAGCGCAAGGTCGATTGGCCAGCGACATTCAAGTGTGGATGGGCGCCACCATCATTACAGCCGCCACCGACAGCCAAGCGCAAGAGAAGTTTGAAGAGTACAAGCGCTATGCCAGCTCCGAAGGAGCCTTGGTTCATGCTGCAGCTTCAATGGGCATCGACTTTTCGAAGTACGACATTGACGAGCCTATAGAGACGGGCAAGAGCCAGGCCATTGTGTCCAACGTGGAGGCCATGACGCGTACAGCTGGCCCGCAGTGGACGCGCCGCAAATTGTTGTCGCAAATGATTTTGGGCAGCCGCCAAGCGCCTTGGGTAGGCTC
>JACCDN011022876.1_pt1 | contig 10155 bp, 10 predicted proteins | sample 7441691 | NCBI WGS metagenome assembly JACCDN01 (sample SAMN15323439, study PRJNA562643) | freshwater metagenome | isolation source: river surface water | place: USA:Blue River Watershed | collected 2017-08-16
GATGTCTACATCAATGTGGTGGGAGGCCTGCGGCTCAAGGAGCCAGCCGCCGATCTGGCCGTGGCTTTGGCCATTGCCAGCTCCAAGCTCAAAAAGCCTCTTCCGGCGGATCTGATCGCCATGGGCGAAATGGGTTTGAGCGGCGAGATTCGATCTGTTGCCTTTGCTGAGCGTCGGCTGAAGGAGGCGGAGAAGCTGGGCTTCAAAAAGGCGGCGATGCCTCAAGGGAAAAGGCCTCCTGCTACGGGGATGGGGCTGCTGGAGGACCGCTCTTTGGCCGGGCTATTGGGGAAGGTTTTCAGCGTGGTGAGCAAGTCCCCCGCTTGATCATTTTTACTACAAAGTATATACTTTAGTTGTAAATTAATCCACAAAGATATGCCTGCCGCAGTATCCACAACTACAGTCATGAGCATAAAAACGGACAAGAGGGTAAAGGAAAAAGCTCAAAAACTTGCCAAAAAGATGGGTTTTCCTTTGGGGACAGTGATCAACGCTTTCCTTCGCCAGTTTGTTCGTGATGAAGCCGTCAGTTTTTCATTAAATCCAAAGCTGCCCTATCGCATGAGCAAAAAGCTGGAAGCGGAGTTAGCTGAAATTCATGAAGACATAAAGCGTGGTAAGAACGTGTCCCCTGTATTTGATGATATGGATGAAGCTATTGAATATTTAAGAAGCGCAAAAATCGATGAAGACGATCTATCATAAGTATTTTATAAAAGCGTACAGCAAACTGACGGAAAAGATTAAGGACAAAACCGATCAGCGTTTAAGGCTTTTTATGGATAATCCTTTTGCTACAGAGTTAAATAACCACGAACTGTCTGGCAAATACACTGGTCATCGTAGTATCAATATTAATGGTGACCTTCGGGCTATCTATCTGCCGATATCAAAAGACTTAGCCCACTTTATACGATTGGGAACTCACTCCGAACTCTACGATTAAACACCAAAAAACCTCTCCGCATTGGCCGTGGTCACCTCCGCCACCTCTTTTGGGCTGACCCCTTTAATTTCCGCCAAGACCTGGGCGAGTTCGGGCAAAAAGGCCGGCTCTCCCGCCTGGCCCCGTTTGCTTTGCACGGTCAAATAAGGCGCATCGGTTTCCAGCATGATGCGGTCCAGCGGAATCAGTTTGGTTGTTTCCCGCAGGGCTTGGTTGGGGGCGTAAGTCAGAACGCCCGTGAAGCTGATCATCAGGCCCAGGTCGAGCAGCGCCATCGCTTCCTTGGTTGTGCCGCTGAAGCAATGAACCACGGCATGGCTGAACCTCTCTCGCTTCAGAATCCGAATCAGGTCCGCAAACGCGCTTCCATTCTCGCCCGGATTCTTGCCTGCCCGGCAGTGAATGATTGCCGGCTTTCTCAGTTCGCTCGCAATGGCCAGCTGGCGGGTGAGCCACTGGTCCTGCATGTCGTGAGGGAATTTGTCGTGGTAGTAATCCAGGCCAATCTCGCCAATGGCGACGATTTTTGGCTCGTTTTTGGCGGTGTCGCGAATCGTGTTCATGGCTCCCTCAAGATCGTCCGTTAGCGAGGTAGGGTGCACGCCAGCGCTTGCCCAAATGTTCTCGTCGCGTTTCGCCAGCTCCAGGTGCACGGGAATCTGGTCGAGGGTACAGGCCACATTGATGATTTTTTTCACCCCAGCCGCCCGGGCGCGCCTCAGCACGTCCGCCTGCTGCTCTTTGGGAAAATGGCTCACATGCCCGTGGGTGTCGATGAGGTGCATGGACAGCGATAAGGATTATTGTCTATCTGTATCTTTTGCGCAGTGGACAAGTCCAATTTCCATGAGCTCTCGATAGCGATGTTGATGGTCAGTAGATACCTCCATTTTTTCAAATCCCACTAAGGGTTTCTCAATATAAAACTCATCCGCCTCGCCGTCCCCTTTGTAATCAAAGTAATGATCATCCCCGTTTCTGAAGATTTCTACGGCCGCTATATTGTAATCATTCCTGAGTTCGGGGTCACTCCCGTCTTTCTCGAAAAAAGTTGCGAATAAGAACCTCTTTTCTAGTAAGTAAAATCTGTATTGAATTTCCGTTCCTTCAGCAAACCTGTTCAGTAGGTCCAGTTGACCGCGTCCATGCTGGATTTTTTCAACTGCTAGCTCTCCGAAGGCAGGGTGTCCCTCTGGGGCCTCCAATATGCAATGGGAAAGCCTTCTTGCCAAATTCGCATTATCAATTTTAGAAACATCAATAGTGAGAGTTTTTCTGATCATTGGTTCTTTCTCGACAAAAACGGGGTTTACTTGTTCTAAGCTCTCATCATCTGGCGTTTTGGTCGGAGTTGATACTCCTTTATTTTGTGACTCCTGTATCGCACAGGCTGCCAAGCTCAAGCTTAGGCCGATTCCCATTAGGCGAGGACTACCCATGTGATTCGTATTATTATATTGCTATTTTAGCATAAAAATTAAAAAATGCAACATGCATAGCAAAATCTAACCAGGGTAAATTATCGACCTGAAAAGTTGCTGATTATGCTGGTGACTGGTAGCCCTCTTGAATGGCTGCTTACAGCATTTTCTTCTTCCTCATGGCCACCATCAGCTCTCCTTTGAAAAGGGCGATGCCTCCAATCGCCATCAGGGCCAGGATGCCGTTGGCCAATCCTCCCAAGAAGGGGATCAGAGAGAGGATGCAGTAGACCAAAGCTCCTAAAGCAAAGCTGAGGTAAAGGCGGCCAAAGGGGCTGGAATGCTGGATTGGCAGCAGCTTGCTTCCTATCAGGAAGGCGGCCAGGATCTTGCCCATGTAAAGAGTTATTCCCCAAAGCACCAGCATCACCATGCCAAGAGGCAGGCCGATGATGCTGAGCATGGCCAAAATGGCGGCGATGGGCGTGGCGATGGCAAAGAGCAATCCGATTCCAAGGCTTTTGAGCGGAGCCGCATGCACGTGGGCCGAAACCTGGAAGCCCAGGTAGCGGTACAGCCAAAGCATGAAGAGGCCGAAAAAGAGCATGCTCAGCAGCTGATAGATGGAGAAACCTGCGACAATGAAGGCGGCGAATTTTTTCTCCTGAGCGGCTTTCGGCTCAATGGGCTTGTAGCTGATTTGGCCTTGAGTCACCTCATCCGCTCTTTCGGCCACTGCGGGGCTGCGGTAGCTCAAATTGCCCAAAACGGAGGCCTTGGGTCCGAAAAAGATTTTCTGGCTTCCCATCAGGCTTAAGTCTCCTTCTATGGTTCCATTGAGATAGAAATTCTCCCCCACGCCCTTGGCATTTCCTTTGACGGTCCCATTGAGTGAGACTTCTCCTCCTGCAAAAAACAAATCGCCTTGCAGCAGGCTGCTTTCGCCAAACTCTACCGTACCGCCCGCCACCATGGTGTCTCCTCCCACTTCCCCGTCCAGCGTCACGCTGGCGCCGGCGACTCGCAAGTCATCCTCAACCGAACCTTTGGCCGAAACGTCTCCGCCGGCAATAGTCAAATCCTGCTCCACATTAGCGCCTGTGGATACTTTCGCCCCCATCAGCAGGGCATCGCCCTGCACTGCTTGGCTGATGGAAACGCTCTCGCCGACCACATAGGCATCCTCCTCAATGGCTTGATCCAAAAAAACAGCCTCATCCGCCATGAAAAAAGCCCCGAAAGCCGAGGGGGCGGAAAGCATCAGGGCAAAAAGAGCCGTGAACAGAGTGATTCTTTTCATTTTTGTTTTGGTTATTTCGCCCTTTAAGTATAGCAAATAGAATGGTGCCCGGGAAAGGACTTCCTTCGACTTCGCTCGGGATAGACTTCTCGTCCTTTCCGGGCCTTTTGATTTCTTGCGATGGTGCCCGGGAAAGGACTCGAACCTTCAAGCCTTGCGGCACTGGTTCCTAAGACCAGCGTGTCTACCAATTTCACCACCCGGGCGCACTGGAGGAATCTAAAGCATTTCTTGATCCATTGCAAATCCCAATCCGACTCGCGTGCTTAGACCAGATTCCGAACCTCCCCCAGAGAATTGGGGTCGAAGACCAGGTCCTCCTGCTCGATGTAGTCGGTGAAAAGGATGCCGTTCAGGTGATCGATTTCGTGCTGGATCTCCCGCGCTTCAAAGCCCTTGAATTCCATGGTCACACCTTGGCCTTTGGGGCTCAGGAAGCGGACGGTGATGGCCTTCAGGCGTTCCACCTCCCCCCAATAGCCAGGCAGGCTGAGGCAGCCCTCCTCCCCGTATTCGCTCGCTTTCCCAGCTCCCACAATCTCTGGATTGATCATGGCCAGGACGATGCCGTTGTTTAGCGTGATCAGGATCAGCCTTTCGTTCACGCCCACTTGCGGCGCAGCCAGGCCTACGCCTTTGGCCTCATGCATGGTCTGCTCCATGTCTTTGATCAGCTTGAGCGTCTTTTTGGTGATCTGCCGGATCGGCTCCGATTTTTTTCGGAGAATGGGGTTGTCCGTTCCTGTCTCTATTTTCAGAAGCATGGCGATAGTGGATTATCCAGGCCTATTCTACTGGATTTCCTATTTTCCTTCACCTCTTTTTCACCCCTGCCCTCAATCCTCTTTTTTGGTCAAAAACGCCTCCACGAAAAGATCCAGGTCGCCATCCATCACCTCCTGAACCTGGCTGGTTTCGGCCCCTGTCCGATGGTCCTTCACCATGGTGTAGGGCTGAAGCACATAGGAGCGAATCTGGTTTCCCCAGGCTGCCTCCTTGTAGCCGCCCTTCAGCTCCTCGATCTTTTCCTTGTTCTCCTCCAGCATCCTTTGGGTCAGTTTGCCCAGGAGCACGGCCATGGCGTGGGCCCGGTTCTGGATCTGGCTCCTTTCGGTCTGGCAGCTCACCACAATGCCTGTGGGCAAATGGGTGATCCGCACCGCCGAATCGGTAGTGTTCACGTGCTGCCCGCCCGCCCCGCTGGAGCGAAAGGTGTCCACCCTCAGGTCGGATTCCCGGATCGCGGTCATTTGGCTTTCGGGAATGGCCGGGAGCACCTCCACCAAGGCAAAAGAAGTTTGCCGGAGCCCTTTGGCGTTGAAGGGGGAAAGCCTCACCAGTCGATGCACGCCATGCTCCGCCTTGAGGTGCCCGTAGGCCATCAGGCCCTTCACCTCCACGGTCGCGCTTTTGATTCCAGCCTCTTCGGCATCGTTCTTTTCGGTGAGCGAGGCTTGCCAGCCTTGCTTTTCGGCATAGCGAAGGTACATGCGAAGGAGCATGTGGGCCCAGTCCTGGGCATCCACTCCGCCGGTGCCGGCCGAGATGACGAGGATCGCATCGTTCTGGTCGTACTCTCCGCTGAGCAGAAGCTGCACATGGGCCTTTTGGAACGCAGAGCTCAGCGCCCCCAGCTCTCCCTTCAGCTCCTTTTCCTCTTCGGGGCTTTCCCCCTCCAGAATCTGGCTCAGCTCCTCCAAATCCTCTTTGCGCTTGCGAATCGAATTCCAGGTCTCCTCCAGCTGGCTCCAATACTTGAGCTCCTTCAAGATAGGCTCCGCCTTTTTGGGGTCGCTCCAAAAATCAGGAGCGGAGGTTTTGGCTTCCAGCAAATTTTTTTTGGGTCCGATTTGGAGGCGGTCAAAGGTATTGGAGATCCTTTTCTATGGCCTCAGCAAGGGGTTTGAGCTCCATGGTTGAGAGTGGTCCTGGTTAGGCATTCGCGGCCTGCTTTTTTTCGCAAGCCGATGCATTTAATAGCTTTATCAGGATTGCTCTATTTGGGCAAGCAAAGGAAGTTGACCCTTGAGTCTTATAATGATAGAATGATCGGATAAAATAAAACGCAAAAAGAAAATGCCGGAATCCCTCGATTTGGTCCCAAAGGCTGCCCCACCCCCTGCTCTGGAGGCTCAGGCGAAGGAGGCCTTTGAGGCAAAGGACTGGAGGCGCTGCGTGGATCTGGCGCTGCGCCTGCATGCCGAGCAGCCGGAAAGCCAGTCAGCCGCCAAGCTGCTTGCCCAGGCTGAAAAAGCCTTGAGCCGCCAGCTGGAGGCGGAAAAGGCAAAGAAGATCCAGGAGTACGAATCCTTCCTTGCGGATTTTTTCAAGGCTGGGGAGCTGGAGAAAATGAATGTCCTCTTGGCTGAGCTTGGCCAGTTGGACTCCTCGTCGAAGGCTTTTTCCAAATGGTCGGCGAAGGCCCACCGGCTTTCGCTTTCCAAAAAAGGCATGCTCTGGTGGCAGAGGCTCTTTCGCAGCCGGCCTGTCGCCCCTTCGGATCTCCCTGTCCAGCCTTTTCCGCCTCCTCAGCCCTCTCGCCCTCCGGTCAGCGTCGGCCCCTCTAAGGGCCTTTCCTTGGCGGCGGTTCCCCTGGGGGACGCCCCCGTCCCTTTTTCCGCTTCAGAAAAGCAATCCGCTGCATCTCCTTCGGAGGGGAATCTTTTCACGCGCATGTTCAGTTCCTCAAAAGTGGACCCCCGCAAGCAGTCCATCATTGATGTGATTGTGGACAAGGCGGCCCAAGAGAAAGCCGAAAAGAAAGCCCAGGTCGCCAGAGGCAGCGACGAGAAGGCTGCTCGCAGGCTGAAGCAGGCCCGCTTCGCCCGCTTCGCAGGCGCCTTTGCCCACTTCGCCATCCTCTTTGTCGCGCTCAGCGCGGGTTTCCTTTATGTGAATATCGTGGATGAGAAGAACATGGTGCTGGGCTTGGCCAATATTCCCGAGAATAAGGCGAGCCGCCTCCATGCTGCGGCGTCCTCCTTGGACGAGAGCAGGCAAAAGGAGCAAGCGCTTAGGCGAGACATAGAGCGTTTCGAGAAGGGCTATAGCGATCGGCACCAGCAAGTGGTGCAATCGATTGTTGCCGCCCGCCTCAATTGGCCCGATGTTCTGGCCAAGATCAATGAGGTGGCCAATTCTGTCTATGAGCTCAATGACTTCTTCCAATACATTCAATTCAGTGGCTTCGGCTTCAATGCCGACACCAAGCAGATTTCCCTGACCGGCTCGCTGAGCGATCCTGCGGGGAAAAACCTGACGCGCCTGGTCGAGCTGGAGGAGGCTTTCAAGCATTACCCTTCGGATCCGAGTCTCCCCAACGACCCTGCCAAACCCTATTTCAAGGACTTCCAGGAGTCCCAAAGCTACAGCAAGTCCTTTGCCGCCAATGAGGATTCTGTGGTTTCCCGTTTCAGCATGAGCTTCAAGCTCAACCAATAAGCCTCTTCCCATGATCTCTTTCCAGAAAGTCCTCCAGGCGACGCAGCCCTTGGCCCCTGCCGGCCCTTCTCTCCAGCCTCACGCTCCGGAAAAGAAGAAGCCTTCCTCCGCGCGAGCCAAAGGCCGCCGGGCCGCCTTTGTCCTGGGGGGGTCGGCGTTGTTTTTGGCCCTCTATTCCATGCTCTTCTTCTATCCGCAGATGTCGGCCTACTTGAAGGCTTCCTCTAGGCTGCGCCAGATGGAAGCGGAAATAGGGGATTATCAAACCAGCATTTTGCCGACGCTGGAAAAAGAAATGCAGCTGCATCAGGCTGCCTACCAGGAGCAATACAGCCAAACCACCCAAGGCATGAATCGGGTCTTTCCTGAGGGGGTCAACAAGCGCGATATCGTTGAGATTTTTGAGAGTTTCGCCGGGCGGGCGGATGTCCTGTATGCCCCCTTCGCCTTCAACTCAATCTCCTTCCAGCCTTCCGTGCAGCAGCTTGGCTACGTTGTTACCCCTGTCTCCATGACGATTCGTTCAAGCACGCTCGGATTTCAGAAATTTCTGGATCTGGTGGATTTTTCCGGAGATCCGACCCAGACCGACCCTATTCGGCTCATGAGCATTTCCAGCATCCAGATCAAATACAACGGCTTGGACGGAAAAACAGGAAAAGACAACGGAGTCACTTTCACAGTTAAGCTGAATGTCTATTCCCGCCCCTCGCCTTCCTAGCCTCTTTTCAAATACATGAGCGATCCTTTCGCCCAAAAACCATCAGCCCAAGCCTCGTCCGAGCCTCCGTCCGGATCGCCCTCTTCCCTTGCTGCAGCCGCTCAGGGGATTGACCATGCCCAGGAGCTCCTGAATGCGATCATCGCAGGGAACATTCCGCAAATCGTGATGTACGCCATCAGCTATGCCTTGCACCTTGCCGCTAGCGACATCCACATCGAGCCTGAGCAGAGCACGATCCGCATTCGCTTCAGGGTCGACGGCATGCTTCGGCATATCGTCGAGTACCCGATCAACATCCACCCTGCGGTGGTTTCGCGCATCAAAATCATGTCCAACATGAAAATCGACGAGCAGCGAATCCCTCAGGACGGACGGACTCAGGTGACCACTCAGGACGGACGGGAAATCGATCTGCGCGTCTCCTCGCTCCCTACGGTCAACGGCGAAAAAATCGTGATGCGCCTTCAGGACAAGACCACCGAAATACAGGATCTCCCCCAGCTCGGCCTCTCCGGAACGCTTCTCTCGAAAATGGAGGCTTTCACGAAAATCCCCAACGGAATCATTCTGGTCACTGGCCCTACCGGATCGGGAAAGACCAACACCCTCTACTCCCTTCTGCACAGGCTCAACAAGATCGGCGTCAACATTGTCACCTTCGAGGATCCTGTGGAATACCAGATGGACGGCCTGAATCAGAGCCAGATCCGCCCGGATATCGATTACAATTTCTCCAGCGGCCTGCGCAGCGCCCTTCGCCAGGATCCGGATGTGATCATGGTGGGGGAGATCCGCGATCAGGAGACCATTGAGATCGCTGTCCGAGCCGCCCTCACGGGTCACCTTGTCCTTTCCACCATTCATACCAACAGCGCCGTCGGAACCTTGACGCGCATTATGGATATGGGAATCAAGCCTTTCCTCATCAACTCCTCCATTCGCGGCATTGTGGCCCAGCGCCTGGTTCGCAGGATCTGCGCAAGCTGCAAGGAGGCTTATTCCCCCAATCCTGAAACGGCGGAATTGGTTCGGCAGGAGCTCCAGTCGGTTTCGCCTGAGGACGTGGATCCGGCCCTGGTGAAGAATATGGTTTTCTATCGCGGAAAAGGCTGCGATGCCTGTGGAGATCTGGGCTACCGGGGGCGAGTGGGGATTTTCGAAATCCTCCAAATGACCCCTGGCTTGGCTGCCCTGGTGCTCAAATCCGTCCCCGACACCGAGCTTTTTGCGCAGGCCAAGGAGAAGGACGGGATGACCACTCTGAAGCAAAATGGATTCATCAAGGCCCTTTGGGGCGAAACCACGTTGGAGGAGATTTTTCGGGTGGCCCAATAGAGTCCTGAATCCGCTCTTGATCCTAAAACCCATTCTATTTCTATGCCTCTTTCCTCTATCCATATCGGCACAACGCTGGATCAGGCCAAGCCTCAGCCTCAGGACTTTTCCCTCCGTTTTGTCCGAGCCAAGCCTATGGGCTTTTTGGAGCGCCTCAATGACCGCCTAGCCGACCTGACCAAGATCAAGGTTTCCGAAAAAGCGTCCTTCTTCCGCCTGCTGGCGACCATGATCAATGCCGGAATTTCCATTGTGAAATCCCTGGGGATCCTGGAGGAGCAGATGGAAAACGCCCACATGAAGAAGATCCTGAGGCGACTGGTTGATACGATCGAAGCCGGAGGAAGCTTTTCCGAGGCTCTTTCCGCCTTCCCCGATCAGTTCAGCGAGGCTCAAGTGGGCATGGTGGAGGCTGGGGAGGCTTCCGGAAAGCTGAAAACGGTTCTGATGCAAATCGCCGAGGAGGCCGAAAAATCCGCCTCCCTGATCCAAAAGATCAAGTCCGCAATGATCTACCCTTCGGTGGTCATTCTGATCATGATCGGCGCCGGCATCGCTGTGATGACTTTTGTGATGCCCAAGATCAAAGACATGTTCCAGAGCCTTGGCGGGGAGCTTCCTCCCTTGACCCAGCTTCTGATCCGCTTCAGCGATTTCATGGTGGAGTCCACGTGGCGAATCCCCAACGCCCTTCTGATCGTTTTGTTCCTGGGTCTTTCTGCAGGACTCTTCCTCTGGTGGAAGAAGACTGAGTTTGGCGCTGTTATTTGGGCAAGGGTTGTTTTCTCTCTTCCTGTTTTTGGGCCATTGGCCAAAAAAGCCGCCCTCGCTCGCTTCTCCCGCACGCTCAGCACGCTCATCGGCAGCGGCATCTCCATTCTCAAGGCCCTGCGCATCACGGCCGCAAGCATGGGGAATCCCATTTACCAGAAGCGCATTCTTCAGATTTCCGACGATGTCCGCCACGGCATTCCGATGGCCGAGA
>JACCDN011035245.1_pt1 | contig 10155 bp, 10 predicted proteins | sample 7441691 | NCBI WGS metagenome assembly JACCDN01 (sample SAMN15323439, study PRJNA562643) | freshwater metagenome | isolation source: river surface water | place: USA:Blue River Watershed | collected 2017-08-16
AAAAAAATAGGCCTCTGGTTCGAGTTCTTCCACCGCAGTTGAAGGAGGTGACCATCAATCTTAGCGAACCCGAGATTGTGGCGGTCACGAGTGATCTTCACCCCTGGATGAAGAGCTATATCTTCGTCATTCCGCACAGGCTCTATGGGCTAACCAATCGTGATGGAGAGGCTACTTTTAAATCCGTTCCGATGGGACAGTTTAAACTCAACCTGTGGCATCCCCTCTTGGGATTCCGACAAGATCCAGGGCCTCTTGTTGTAAATAAAACTATGCGGGATCTCCGTATAGAATGGCCTTAGCAGAATCGGCGAGGGTTTTCGTGGCGTTTGCGCTGCTCGAGCGCCTTCATCGAAATGGATTGGCCACTGCGAAGAACGATCTCTCCACGACAAAACATTTTTTTGCAGAGGAATTTGACTCCTTCAAGATCGTCGGTTCTTGAATGAGCTTCATAAGTTTCACTGCACTGGCTGCAGGTTCCGCAAAAGTAGAGTTTGTGAGCTTTACTGTCTTTCATGAATTCCTCCACTAACCTCTTCATTATAGCCTTTTTACTGTCGACGTAAGTCTGCGTGGCGTTAGCTCTAAGATGTGAATACAATGCACTAATGCCACGCGTACTTTTGCGCATGCCTCATGAGGGCCAAGTCAAAGAACTCGACGCAAACAAGAAAGATAATCTGCTGCAGTTCTTGCAGTCGTCTCAAATTCCGATTGGAAGCGCCTGCGGAGGGCACGGACTTTGTGGAAGCTGCAAAGTGATTGTCGTCTCTGGGCAGCAAAATTTATCTTCTCCCAATGATACTGAGATGGATCTGGCCGAACGCAATCGACTACCCGACCACGAACGAATCGCGTGTCAGTGCAAGATTCTGGGAGATATCGAAATTACAACGAGTTATTGGTAGGAAGCTATGAGCCAAATAAAATCAAAAAAAGTATCAGAAACCCTTGTCGAAACGAATCACATCGTCTTGCCGTCACATACCAATGCGCTCGGCACCATCTTCGGTGGTGTTTTGATGAGTTGGATTGATGTGACCGCCGCCATTTGCGCCCAACGCCATGCGGGCCAAGTGGTTGTCACAGCCAGTATCGATGTTCTCCATTTTTTGGCGCCTGCGCGAGTGGGAGATGTTGTTAATCTCAAAGCTCGAATTATTTATACCGGGAGCACCTCAATGGTTGTGCGCGTTGACGCCATTGCTGAAAATATTCGAAATAAAAAATCACTTCGCTGCGTCACTGCAGATTTGAGTTTTGTAGCACTCGACGCTAACTCAAAACCCAGTCCTGTTCCTCCGATTGCTCCAGAGACCCCTGAAGAAAGAGAGAATTTTTCTCATGCAGCAGAGCGTCGCAAGATGCTTCTTGAAGACTTGAAAGCTATAAAATCTGCGACAGAATCAGGAGCATGATACACTAAGGGGGTCTTATTATGCTCGTCTCATGCGCTAAATGCGGCAGCAAATATCAGCTGTCCGATGAAAAAATTAAGGCGTCGGGAACCAAAGTTCGGTGTCCGCGATGCCAAAACACGTTCAAAGTCTTTCCGACGCCCATTGAAGAAGATGAAAGCGACGAACGCACAGAGCTTTTTGCTCGCAAAGACGTTCCGGTCTCGCCCAAGAAAGAAATGGAGCCGACTGTTTCAAGGCGCCAGGAACCAGTCCCGACACCCAGTCATGCAGCCAGTCGGGCGATGACAGAGATCCAGCCGCAATCCAAGCGTAGCCCTGCGGTCGAAAAGGTCCCTGATGATGAATTTCCGCTGCCTAGCTTTCCAGAGAGAGTAGAGCCTACCGTCGCACGGCATCCGGTTTCTGACCCTGCAACCTCAAACAAAAAGTCAAAAGCCGTTGAAGAACATTTCGTTGAAGAAAGTGTCGAACAAAACGAAGAGTCTGCCTCTCAAGAGGACGAAGGCCCACGGCCCTTTGGAGATGCCACATTTCTGGCTATTCAAAAAATGGGAAGCGGCAAGCAATCCAAGCGGAAGGCTTTGATTGCAGCTTCCCTTGCGCTCATTGTTGTAGCGGCATTCTTCCTTATTTCTAGAGGCCCCATTCAGCCGGATTCAGAATATTCAGAGTTGGAAACAAAATCGGTTGAGCCCGTCAAGCTCTCGCGCCCTTCAAACTGGTACGATGATGATCCCGAAGTCTTGCAGAGATTTTTGACCCAAATGGCGAGCCTCCCTGCGGAAGAACAAACTCAACCCAAGAATCGATCACAAATCGCAGAAGCCTTAATTTTGAACGGCTTACTCAGTGGAAATTTTGATCAAGTCGCTCAAGGGATGGGGTTTTCATCTTCGCTTCTGGCTTCGGACCCAGATCGTACTTATGGATTTTATGGTCTCGCCACTTATGCACTGTACAAAGACGACTTGGCGAGCCTGACAGATCTCGTCAATAAATGGCCTTCAGGAAACCAAGGCGATCCTGAATTCAAATGGAGCACGATTTATGTAAAGGGCAAAGGCACCAATCGCACTTCAGCCCTCGAGATGGCACGAGATCTCCTCGCCAAAAAAGAAAATGGCGGATTCCGCATGACGTTGGCTGTTCTTTCGGTCGGAGCCGAAACTTGGAATGAAGCGAGTCAGATCATAGGGGAAGATCAGATGGCATCTCTTCTCAGAGCCTTCAATCGCCGTAAGGATTCTCTAGAGAGATCGCAAGTTCAGCTTCCCGCGCTGATGCGAAATTTGGATCGTAAACTTCAGAGGCGAGCTAAAGACTTAGAACAATCACCAAAATCTACTGCTGTGGCAGAAGGTCAACGTGTCAGTCGAGGCGCAAAAAAGTCTGAAGCCCCAATTGTACAACAAGCTCCAGCTCCTGAAGCCCCACGTCAAGTCGATGTTCCCGTGGCGAAAGCCTCGCCCTCACCTGCCGTCCCCGCCCCAGAAGAACCGTCTCCCTTGCAAAAAAAGGTGGAGGATTCTGCGACAGCGAGTCTCAATCAGCGCGTGGCTGAACGAATGAAGGCCGCTCAGACGAGCAAGCCCAGTGCTAAGCCCGCGCCGGCGCCTGCCGCCAAGCCCACCAAACTTCCTAAGCCCTCCGCAGAACTCGTGGCAGCCAATAAGCAAGAAGTGAAGGAAGAATCTGAAGCCGCGAAACTCTTTCGCGAGGGAGAGAGATTTCTCGGTGAGAAGAAAGAAGAAGAAGCCATTTTGGCTTTTCAGAAGTCTTTGCGCTTTGACCCCGATTTTGCAGAGTCCTATCGCAAGCTCGGTGAAATCTATATGCAAAAAGCGGATAAAGAACGGGCTTTGCGCTCTTTAAAGATTTATTTGCAGCTCAAACCAGATTCCAGCGACAAACAGCTCGTCGAGGGCTGGATCTCTTCTCTACAATAAGACTCAGATGGCAAAGTTTGAAATAGTGACGGGGCTCTTTGTCGCGGGTGTCAAAGACTTTCGATGGACGAATGACCTCGAAAAATTTCTTAAGCAATATCCTCTTGCAGGATTGGCTCTCTTTAACTCCCCTTTTGATAGTCCTGATAATATCTGGAAGGATCGAGAGGCTTCTCTGGAAGCTGTTTATGAATTTTTGAAGAAGCTCCCTCCCACAGTAAAGTTCTTAGCCGCCGATCAAGAAGGCGGACGGGTCAGACGCCTCAGAGGTGCGTATCTTCCACTCCCTTCCGCTCAAAAAATTTTTGAGGCGTGTGATTCTCCAGGAATGCAATCGAAGGCTCAAAAACTCTATCGCCTCGCCGCCCAGCAGATGGCACTCAGCCAGATTCATGTCAACTTTGCTCCCGTTTGTGATCTACGAACAAAGACATCCAGCAATGTTGTCGGAGATCGAAGCTATTCCGAAAACGCAGGTGACGTGATCCATTGGTCATCTTTGTTTATCGACGCTTTTGAATCACAAAATGTGCACACGACTCTCAAGCACTTTCCAGGACACGGACCCAGTGAGTTCGATTCGCATCAACAAATCGCGGTTCTGACAAAAACTGCGAGAGAAATGATGGCATCGGATACTCAGATCTTTGTTCGGCTAGCAGCTCAGGCGAGTGCAGTGATGACGGCGCATATTGCATTTGCAGACGAGCCAGATCGGATATTTTCTATTGATTCTGAACTCCAAAAACCGTTTCGACGTCTTTTACCAGACCATTTAGCTTGGTTTACCGATGACTTGGCGGGCATGAAGGCTGTTTCAGATCGTGACCCCTGGTTAAAGGCATTTGATTGCCAATATGACCATATTTTGGTTTGCGGCTCTCTGGCAGATTCAGCGCGGGCGATCGAGGACACGATTCGCCACGCCGAAAAATCCATCTTAAAATTTTCGGACGAAGAGAGTCTCGAAAAGAGAATCCAAAAGAGTCATCATCGCTTTCATACACGCCAGCCTCTTGGCTCTTTCACCGAATGGAAAGCAAATCTCCTAAAGATTGAGAGAGAAGGACTGCAAACGCTTGAGGAACTCAAAATTGAAATCGCCTAAGAATTCTCGTCGTGCACGAATTCCTATCGCCGTCACATTCGATTTCGATCAAAAATTCGGCTATTTCTTAAAGGCAGACTTGATGGCGAGACTCCATTTACTTGGTTTTGATCCGATTCCACTCACCTACGAAAAAACTGAATTGAACAAGCTCGACCAAGCCAAGGGACTTTTGATTCCAGGTGGACTGAGCGATTTGGATCCGCAGCTCTACGGTCAAAAGAAGAGTCATCCCAAAGTCAAAATTCTAAAAGCGAGGGCTGACTTTGAGTTTCGAGTCTTAGATCGATTCCTCAAATCCAAAAAGCCACTCCTTGCGATCTGCTGGGGAATGCAGATGCTCAATGTTTATCTTGGGGGAAGCCTTCACCAACATCTGCCAAAGAATCGCCCTTCCGCGCTTGAGCATGAGCAAAAGGAAGCCAGTGACAAGCCGACCCACTGGGTTCATTTAGACCCCAATGGGGCTGCGGCAAAATTGTTTAAATCCTCCCGACTCAAAGTGAATTCGACTCATCATCAAGGCGTCGATCAGTTGGGAGATGGACTTATTCTCGAAGGAAGAGCCGAAGATGGACTGATTGAGTGTGCACGCCTTCAGAGGCACGAATATGCCTGGGCCGTCCAATGGCACCCCGAGAGGCTTGCGAGGGATCCGGTTATCCCCTCGTTTGGAGAAGCCTGTCAGCGCCGACGTTAACAAGCGCGGCGTTTTGAGATTCGAGGATCGAGACTCTTTCTTTGAGTCGATTGAGTTCGGACTCAAGGTCTTTGCGTTGACGTTTGAGAATCATAATCGCGCTGACCAGAAAGTTTGTTCCTTTGACAGGCCGATCACCGTCGAGGTCAATTTCCATGCTATCGATGTTTGAGTTCATGGCTCAATGAGTGGTGCAATCGTGGCGCCAGATAAAAATGGACTTTAAGGGCTCTAGACCGCTGTTTATGCAGTGCGCGATGTCAATGGGATGACTGACGCAGCGCTGAGAACGACAAAATCGTGACAGATTTAGAGCTTAGCTTTTTGAGACAACGGCGTTTCAAAAAAGTCCTTAAAAGATTTTCGTCTTTGCTCAGAAGAAAAATCCTCTCTCAATATCTTTCGGCAAAAGTTCTTCGCAATTTGATGGGCATCTCGATATCGACTGACTTGATCGGGGCGAACCCAATTGCCGAGTTGGCAGTCATCAAAGAGCACATCAAAAAGTTTATGCTTAAATTCCTCTTCGTTCTTTTCGCTTAGCCATTCGAGAGCAACTGCAAATTTGTCGACCTCGCCTTGGACTTCGAGTTCCAACTGAGAGAGGGGCTGATCTTCGGCCGCATTACGACAGTACGTATTGAAATGGCTGAGTTCTTCAATGACGATGCTGAGATCTGGAAGATGTCTGAATTCAAATTCGTGCGGAAGCCGGATGGATTCGTATTTTTTGAGTATCGCCTCATCCAAACAGACGAGAATCTCCGCGCCTTCTGATCCTTCCTTCACCAGAAGCGAGTTTTGAGCTTTTGAAGGTGACAAGAAATCTGTCACGAGATGCTCGTTTTCAAAACCATTGACGATCTGAAGCCTCGATTGAATCTGATGAAGGAGATCAAAGTACTTCATCAAAATTCTCTTTTACGTTTGAAAGGAATTACGCCTTGGGCTTTGAGCTTCTCTAGAGCTCGATCGGAGCCTGTTTTTGAATAGAGCTCAATCAATTTGAGCATGTCGATGGATCGGCTCGAGGTATTTTCTGCCACTTCAGAAACGAGATCGCTGACTCGATGAAACTGTTCACTGAGAACAGGAAACACAGATTCATCATGAGTAAGGCTGCCCAGATGAGAGTACGCCACCTCACCCATCCGTCGGTAATATCCCAAATCGACAGCACGTCGGGAGAGCGCTTCCGGAAAAAATCCAGAAACCATCAAAGACGTGTCTCCCATCTGCCTGAGCAAAGTCACTCGCCGATAGAAGTCCGCTTCCATGGCATCCGATAACATATCGGCCATGACGGGAACTCGAACTCCTGCTTGAGCAAAGAGCTTAGCTGTCTCATGAAACGAAACGAGGACCTCGGTCACATAGGTAATGACGGGGGGGCTGACAGACACCTTCTGGTGCGCAGCTGCCTTTTGAATCAGCGTGAAAAAAAACTCACGCAGATCACATTCCACAATGGAAGAATTCGTGGGCTCGTCCACAACTTCAATTATATCACAAGCTTAATGGAAACGGGCTCGCCAGCCCTTTGACTGTAAGGCCTCGCGAATGCGCTCTACATGATCGGAGCCCTGCGTCTCTATGGAAATCGTCGTATAGACCTCTTTGAGACTCGATTGGGCAAAAACTCTCTCATGATGAATTTGAACAATACTGGCCTTTAGTTCCGCGAATGTCTGAATGAGTTTATGAAGGGACCCTGGAGCGTCCGGAATCTGAACATCCACCATCGCCAAACGTCCACTCTTTACCAACCCTCGTTCAATAATTCGCGCGAGCAAATTGACATCGAGGTTACCCCCACTGACAACCACCACCGTCGGTGCGGTCACCACTTCGGGATTCTTGATAAGAGCAGCGACCGAAGCTCCACCACAACCTTCTGCAAAAACTCGCTCATTTTCTAAAAGCCACAAGATGCCCTGAGAGATTTCTTCGTCGTCGACTAAAATTGTCTTTTTCACAGTGTTCTTACATACTTCAAAGGTCAAATCTCCCATTCGCTTACAAGCCATGCCTTCGGCAATGGTCGAAACCGTAGGTAAAGTAATGGGGCTTCCCTTTTCTAACGACGGGATGAATGTCGAACTCCCTGTGGCTTGGACAGCCAACATTTTACAGGCAGGCTTTTTGGCCTGCATATAAACAGCGCATCCCGAAAGTAACCCGCCTCCACCAATCGGCGCCAAAAACACTCCCACGTCTGGACAATCTCTCAATACTTCGAGCGCGATGGTCCCCTGACCGGCAATCACATCATTATCATCAAAGGCGTGAATATACTCGCGACCTTCTGACGCTTGGATCTCTTTGGCTTTCTCAAAGGCCTCTTGATACGACTCCCCAAAAAAAACAATCTCGGCACCCCACTGTTTGGTCGAATTGACTTTCACTAAAGGAGTTGTCTCCGGCATCACAATCTTGGCATGAATTCCCAATCTCTGTGCATGATACGCGACACCCTGAGCGTGGTTGCCCGCAGAAGCAGTGATCACACCCTTTTTTTTGGCGGTGCCTTCGACGGAAAGAAGTTTGTTCAAAGCACCGCGCGACTTAAACGATCCTGTGAGTTGAAGATTCTCAAGCTTAAAATAAACTGGAAACTTTGCTCCGATTTTTCGCTCAAAGACTTCTGATCTGAGAAGAGGAGTATGGCGAATCGATGAATGAATCTTCTTGTACGCGTGCTCAATTTGTTCAGCAGTGATCATGTGGACTGTTGAAAGTTATAGCGACCGACTCGCAAAAAGTCCTGAAACTTTTTGAGCCAGGGCCAAACACTAAGAGAATCCACGCAAAATCGTTGCAAATGGTCTTCCCAAAAGAAGTTTTCCGGAATTCCAGCCCCTTCCCAAAGTGCAAGCCAACTCAAACTGGCTGCAATCTCCCGAGGCCTGGAGGTTCGAAACCGAGACCCCTCACAGGCCGAGTAAGCCAGCCAAAAAGACTCTGCCCATCGGTAATGACGAAGATGAAAGGGTTGGCCATCGAGTCGCATAAAGGTGCGCAGATTTCTGAGGACCTGCCCTTCAAAACTTGCCAGAAGTCGTTTTTCGCACTGATCGATCAAACGCTCCATTCCGGGAGCACCCTGAATCTTGGCCTTCTTGAGAACAGCCATCGCATGGGAATACATCCGGCTCTGAAAGTAAACTCTCGCTAAACACTTGAGGCTGCTGACACTCTCCGGAGCAGCGGCCACAGCCTTACGAGCATAGAGTCGGGCTTCGTCTCGCCGACCCATCGCCAGTAAGAGCGAAGCATACTGACGCAGATAGGAAGGATTTCGAGGATCGAGTCTCACAGCCCTTTCAAACTGAGCACGTGCGACATCCCACTGTCCCCCTTGGATAAAAGCCTTTCCAAATGCTTGGTAATATCGAGGCTCCTGCGAATTCAATCGAATCGAATACTTGAGGTGATAGAGAGTCTTAAAATTATCTCTGAGTGCTCGATGGTTGAGGCCAAGTCGATAATGTATTGCGGCAAGGTCTGTGACATCTGCCGCAGGAGCAAGATGCGCTCGCTTGGTCAAATGATCCAAAAGGCGCTGCCAAACCTCGATCGCTTGTTTGTGCTGACCGTCCTTCTCAAAGCTTTTTGCTCGAGCCTTCAGCCACTCGACAAGGCTGACATCGTTTTTCTGACTTTTTTGATCTTGCTGCACTCTCATTGCTGCTTTGCAATATTCGAATTCATGGTCAACATGAGTTTCGAGTTTGGTACACTGTTTCTGTATGTCTCAAGTCATCGGAATCGATCTCGGTACAAGCAATTCTGCCGTCGCAGCATTTGTGGATGGTCAGCCTCAAATTTTATCAGACGACAATGGCCATCAACTCACACCCTCCGTCGTATCCTTTGGAAAAGACAAAAAAATTCTCATTGGTGAGGATGCCCGATCCCAGCTATTTGCAAATCCAAAACGTACGGTTTATTCGATTAAGCGGTTGATAGGACGAAAGATTTTCTCTCCCGAAGTGAGTAAAGCTAAGTCCCTGCTCCCCTTTAATCTCGTCGAAGGCCTTGATCAAAATGTTGCCATAGAAGTAGATGAGACTCAGTATCTTCCACAAGAAATCTCCGCGCTCATTTTGCGCAGAATGAAAGAAATTGCCGAAGCCAAGTTTGGCAAACCCGTCACCCAAGCCGTCGTCACTGTCCCCGCTTATTTTAACGATAATCAGCGCCAAGCGACTGCCGATGCTTGTAAAATTGCTGGACTAGAAGCCGTGCGAATGATCAACGAGCCCACGGCCGCCGCTCTGGCGTATGGATTTGGAAAAAACCTCAAAGAAACAGTCGCCGTCTATGATTTAGGGGGCGGCACCTTTGATATTTCTATATTGAGACTCAAAGATCAGGTTTTTGAAGTCATCGCGACTGCGGGAGATACGTTCCTGGGTGGAGATGATTTTGATGATCGAGTGATTGATCTTTGTGCCCAGCACTTTCTCAAGCAGCACGATATTGATCTACGAACCATTCCTCAAGCCATCCCTCTCCTCAGACAAAATGCAGAAAAGGCCAAACGCAAACTGAGTTATGCCGAAAAAACAGATGTTTTTATTCCGGCCATCATGAAGGACGAGTCACGGACTCTCGATCTCCATATGTCTCTTTCTCGCATGCAGTTTGAAGAAGCTTGCAGAGATTTGATTCAAAAGACATTTTCGGTTTGCGATGAGGCTCTTCGCGCCGCGGGAGTCCGAGCGCAGGAACTCGATGCTGTGATTTTGGTAGGCGGCCCCACCAAAATGTCCGTCATTCAGGCGGCCGCTGAGTCTTACTTTGGAAAAAAACCTCTTAAAGATCTCAATCCCGATGAAGTTGTTGCACTCGGCGCCGCTATTCAAGGTCGTTCGTTAAGCGAAGCTCCCACTCCCGCAAAAGAAAAATCTCTTTTGCTCGATGTTACGCCCCTTGATCTTGGAATCGCGACCGTCGGCGGATTCGTCGAAACCA
>JACCDN011071411.1_pt1 | contig 10155 bp, 10 predicted proteins | sample 7441691 | NCBI WGS metagenome assembly JACCDN01 (sample SAMN15323439, study PRJNA562643) | freshwater metagenome | isolation source: river surface water | place: USA:Blue River Watershed | collected 2017-08-16
ACTCGCTTGACGTGAACATCGAGGGTTTTGGTGTCACCGAAGTAATTGCTTCCCCACACCCGATCAATAATTTGACCTCTGGTCAAAACTCGGTTGACGTTTTCAATCAGCAGCTCTAGGAGCTCAAATTCCTTTAGTGGCATTTGAATAGGTTCACCATTTACCGAAACGGTGTGGCGATCCAAATCCATGACGACCGGACCGGCTTTCAAAAGTCCAACCTCACTAATTGACACTTCAGACCCGCGCCGTAATACAGCTTTCATGCGTGCTAGTAGTTCCCTGGTGGAGTATGGCTTGGTTACATAATCATCAGCACCAATTTCAAGCCCTACAACTTTGTCTATCTCGGTGTCCTTTGCAGTGATCATGATGATTGGAACTTGGCTTTCTAAGCGAATGGTGCGACAAACCTCATTACCTGACATGCCAGGCAACATTAGATCCAGCAGGATTAGGTCGGGAGAGTTTTTGCGAAAAGAATCGACTGCATCATTGCCATTGTCCGCCTCGATGACCTGATACCCCTCTTTCTCAAGAAGATAAACAAGAGGCTCACGAAGATTTGGTTCATCTTCAACTACGAGTACACGAGTCATTTTTCCTCATTTGTGTTTATTGGTAGACGAAGTGTAAAAGTGGATCCAACTCCAACTTTTGAGAAAATCTTGATTTCACCTCTGTGTTGCGAGGCAGCGTGTTTGACGATGGAAAGCCCCAGCCCCGTGCCACCGGTTTGTCTTGATCTTGAAGGATCAACTCGATAAAAGCGCTCAAAAATACGCTCTTGTTCACTTTCTGGAATTCCAATACCTGAGTCAGTTACCGAAATTTCGGTTACATCTTTGTTTACTTTCACCCCTACCCCAACCTGACTACCTGGCTCGGAGTAAAGGATTGCATTTTCAATCAGGTTTCTAACTGCCGTAACCAGCATTTCGTAGTCACCACGCAGTTTTACAGAAAAATCCACATCGCTTACAAGTCGAATGTTGTTTTGGCTTGCAAGAAGCTGGTTTCTATCAACGGCATCTGCCACAACCTGACTTATTTCCACTTGGTCAACAGAGTCGGCCAGGTTAGCTCCCTGCACTCGAGAGAGTTGAATTAGTTCTTGAACGATATTGGCGAGTCTTTGAGATTCTTTTTGGAGGCTTTCAGCAAATTTGGTGATTGCTGCCGGATCGTCAGTCGCCCCTGTTATTGCCTCAGCCAATAATGAGATCGCTCCAATTGGGGTCTTTAGTTCATGTGACACATTTGCGACAAAGTCTCTTCTGGTGTCCTCGAGCTTCTTTGACTCAGTCAGATCATCTACTAGCAGCATCACATAGCGATCTCCGAATTGAACTGCCCTGGCATGGATCCAAGTTCGATCGCGATTTAACCCCGTCTCAACCTCAACCTCTATATCAATGGGTTGAGCCTTCCTGCGGGCCTCGTCCACTAGCTCGTTGAGGACACTGTGAACTAACTTGCCGTTAGAAATCAAACCAAGCTGACTAGCACCAGGTGATGCCCTAAACACGAGATTTGATTGGTCCACAACCACCCCAGCACTCGCCACAACATCAATTAGTTGCGAGGCCAGCAACTCAACGGCATCGTTCTCCGGCTGTTGGGAACGAGCGCGCTTATTGGCAAAAAGCCCCAAGGTTGCTCCGTTCACTTAGTTAACGACCTTCAGGGATAAGGTTAGGAGTAAATTTGCCTAGACAAGGCCCAGTTTTCCGCTGGTTTGGATGAAATTAAGCCAATGTTTCACTGGAACTGATTGGGTTAGGGCGTTTAGGAACGAGGAAGAATGCGCAAGATTTTCGAGCAAGAGCTGCAAGAGGTTCAGTCCCGCCTGGTTGAACTGGCAGAAGGCGCCAGGGTCATCATGAAGAAGGGCACCGGAGCATTTCTCAACTCAGATGTTGCATTAGCCGATGAGGCACTGGCTCTGGCCGATAGCAATGAGCGTAAAGCATTAGACCTAGACGAGCTCGTAATCAAGATCCTGGCAACCCAGTCTCCAGTTGCTAAGGATCTGCGAATTCTTGTATCTGCCCTTCGCATGAGTGCATCACTTGAGCGCATGGGGTCACTTGCTTCTCACCTTGCTGCGATTGCTCGTTACCGTTTTCCTGGCAGCGCTATCCCTGAATCTCTTCGTCCAACATTTTCCGAGATGGCAAAGATTGATTTAGAGCTGGCAGACAAAGCAGTTGCGCTTCTGCAGAATCCTGATGTTGATTTGGCAAGAGAAATTCAAGCTCGCGACGAAGCGGTTGATCTTTTGCACCGAAAAGTTTTTGACGTGGTCTTGGCACCAACATGGTCTGAAAATGCTATGTACACCGTGGATGTCACTCTAGCTTCGAGATATTTCGAGCGTTTTGCTGACCACGTAGTTGACATCAGCTCAAAGGTCAGCTTCCTGCAAACCGGTGAGTGGTAATTACTTTTTACCTTGATTAGCAACCGCAGCCGCGCCAGCAGCAGCAGCTTCTGGATCTAAATACTCTCCGCCAGGGTTTTCTGGTTTCAATTGCTCGTTGAGTTTGTAATAGAGCGGAATTCCAGTCGGAATGTTTAGCTCTGCGATATCCGCATCGCTTATTCCATCTAGGTGCTTCACAAGTGCTCTAAGGGAATTTCCATGTGCTGTGACAAGAACAGTTTTTGATTGCTTTAGTTGCTTAGAAATATCAGACTCCCAATACGGAAGCATCCTTTCCAAAACATCCTTTAGGCACTCAGTTCTAGGTAATTGGTTACCCAGGTCTTTGTAGCGATCATCTCCAAATTGCGAATACTCGGCGTCATCAGCGATAGCTGGCGGAGGGGTGTCATAGCTCCTGCGCCAAAGTTGAAATTGCTCAGGTCCGTATTTCTCCAAAGTCTCGGCCTTGTCAAGACCCTGCAGAGCTCCGTAGTGACGTTCGTTTAGTCGCCAGGAACGGAAGGTTGGAATCCAGTTTCTATCAATCTGATCTAGCGCAATGTGAGCGGTATTAATAGCTCGCTTCAATACGGAAGTGAATAAAACATCCGGCTTCAAGCCAGATTCGCCCAGCAACTCCCCTGCTCGCTTGGCCTCTGATTGACCTTGATCAGTTAAATCAACATCAACCCAACCAGTGAAGAGATTTTTTTGATTCCAAACGGAATTTCCATGTCTAAGCAGGATTAGGTGGTAGGTCATGCCCTCAGCTTAGTAAATGACTTACTTGGTTCTACCAGAAAGTTTGAAGCTGCTAGGTCTAGGCAGATTCGCCGCCTTTCCCGCATCGGCGGGAACAAGAACCTGCTGTGAGGCTGAGACCTTTCTTCCCCCTGTTTCAATCAGCAAGTCAAGATACGGAGTATTGCGAGCAACAAGAGCTAAAGCAATAGAGCCAAGTTCGAAATGCAGCGCTGATGCAACTATTTTCCCGACCTGCTTGTCTTGGTAGAAGACCAGGTCTCCAGGGGTTGCTAAATCATCACCGTTTTCCAAATGCAAAATCGTTAGTCGACGCGGCGGGTGTCCAAGGTTGTGAACTTTGGAAACACTCTCTTGCCCTCGGTAGCAACCTTTACTCAAGTGGACTGCCGACAGTAGCCAATCAAACTCATGCGGAAGCGACTTTTCGTCAATATCGATAATGTCAGGTCGACCCGCAGCAACTCGCAAAGCTCGAAGAGCCAAAAGCCCAGCTTGTTCTTTAGTTGGAGCTGAGTCAGAAAAGACTTCAAAGTATTCAAATTTTGATCTGTTTGGGTTATAACTCACCGAACTTGCGCGCTCAATTGAAAATGGATCTAGCCAAGCGTTTTCACTAGGGTGGCCAAACATTCCATAAGCAGTGAGATTGGTCTGTTCAATGGTGACCTTGCTGCGAAACTTCATCTTCTCAAGCCATGACACCAGGTCTTCAGTTTTGTCTGTTGGCAGAGCAATTAGCACCGACTCTTGATCAATAACTATTTTTAATTGGTGTTCGATGTGCCCTTGAGGGCTAAGAAGAAGGGCTTCTGTTGAGTCTCCATTTTGTAGGTTCAGAATGTCTTGAGTTAGCAAAGAGTGAAGCCAACTCTTAGCATCTGGACCACTTACTCGAATAATCGACTGGTCTGTGCGCTCAACATAAGCATCGCCTGCGAGCAATTTTCTCTGCTCTAAAAGTGGATTGCCGAAGTGCTCAGGCATCCTGGCGAACCAATCTTGCTGACGCATGTGACTTCAAAGGATTACCAAGTGCTGCCATGTCCCACGCCCAGAGCAACGCTCCTTCCACCAATCCCCACATTCTTTGACCTGAGGCATACTCCTTAGCATTTGGAGAGCGCAGGACAGCATCGGTGGCAATGTCGATTCTGGCGCCCTTTATTTGACCAAAGTAAAGTTCAGCAACACCGGTGGGCTGAATGATCAGCGCTTCAATGTCAAAACCACCAGTTTCATTTCTCCAAAGTTCAAGATCCTCTCGAACCGTAATTGCACTCTCACCGCTTCCAGGCAAAAGACCAGGGCCAGCATCGGATTGGTCATTTGGTCGCGAAAGCATCCAGTAACCATGTTCTGAGGAAATCGGCTTGCCCGAGATGTCAGTAACCCATGACTCATACTGAAGTTTTCCGCTGGCGACGGGTGCAAATTTTATGGTTTGAAGAAATTCACTTTCACCAGAACCAGCATAAGAAACGACACCCGAGCCTTTCCAATTGCCAATTAGGAATGCAAACGGAGTCAGTTCAATGGGTAAATCATCCGGTAGGACGAACAACTTAACGTTGCCCCTTGAAGAGTTTGTAAAGTACGAGTGCAGAGACGCCAGCGATTGCGAGGGATGCAAGAATCAAAAGTCCAGTGAATACAAGTTCGATGGCAAGTAGCATGCGCTAAGTCTAACTAACCAAGCTCAAGGCTGTGAACAATCCCAATAACAGGATGGTTCCGGCGGAAACGTAGATCTGCTGGCGCACGGTGTCTTTGGATTTCGATGAAATCAGGTGCTCCAGGCTGACAATCGCAATTGCGCTAGCCGCGATGGCGCCGAAGGCAGCAAATCGAGATTCGCCAGTTAGGTTCAGATATGCAAGCAGACCGGCGACGAAGACACCAGCCCAAATTGCGCTTATTTGGAACCACTGATTGCTCATGCCAAGACTCTATCCAACGACTTTGTTGATGCCACTATCATTTTGCCAAGCGTTAGGTGGGCCATGGCGACAATCCTCTGTATCTCCCCCCAGCGCGAAAATCCGCTCCCACCACTTGAGGTCCTGGGGCATCAACTGCATCTGATTGACTTTGAACCTCAGTCGCTTGCTGGTGCGCCACGTCACGACTTGATAGTGCTTGATTGTCGAAAAAACCTGGTTGAAGCAAGAGCGGTCGCAAGAATCCTTCAGGCGGCAAGTTGGCAGACTGCACTTCTACTGGTTGTTTCTGAAAGTGGACTGCCTGCAGTTAGCAACGATTGGGGAAGTCAAGATTTCATTTTGGAAGGTGCCTCGCTAGCCGAGGTAGATGCACGCATTCGTCTACTCAGCCGAGTAAACGAGAAAGTTATTCCTGTAGAGATCTCCACAGGTCTGCTAATCGACATAGGGACATTTACAGCCAAGATAAACGGAAAGACACTTGATTTAACTTTCAAAGAATTTGAACTACTTCGCTATCTTCATGAGCATCCCAACCAGGTCTTCAGCCGCGAACAGCTCCTTAGTGAAGTATGGGGATATGACTACTTTGGTGGAACTAGAACTGTCGATGTTCACATTCGAAGACTGCGGGCCAAGCTCGGTGAATTTGAGGGACTGATTGGAACCGTTAGAAATGTGGGATACCGGCTTGACCCTACAGGCAGTTCAGAGAATTAACTCCTAACCATTTGCATCTAAATAGTGGGAAGATATCCGTATGGCTGATGAGACAACTACTATCTTCACGCCTGCTGTCAATCCAGATTTACCAGAAGATCGCTTTCTCGAAAGAGAGTTGAGCTGGCTCGATTTCAATCAGCGGGTGCTTGAACTCGCGGAAGACAAAACTACTCCCCTGCTAGAGCGGGTCAATTATGCTTCGATTTTTGCCTCTAACCTCGATGAATTCTTTATGGTGCGAGTTGCGTCTCTCAAACGAAGGATCGCTACAGGCATTGCTGTTCCTTCACCCTCTGGCCTAAGCCCTCAACAAGTTCTGCAGGAAATTTCTGAAAGAACCCGGGTGTTGCAACTTCGCCACGCCGCTCTATTTAGAGATGAATTGGCACCTCTGCTATCGCAGGCAAACATCAATCTCGTGCATTTTGCAGCCTTGAGCTCGGATGAAAAACAAAAATTACACGAATATTTCAGCTTGCAGGTTTTTCCTGTTCTTACACCACTTGCGGTAGATCCAGCGCACCCTTTTCCATATATCTCCGGTCTTTCTCTCAATCTCGCGGTAGTTCTGAAGAATCCCAAAACGAAGGGTGAGCATTTTGCCAGAGTGAAGGTGCCGCCCTTGTTACCAAGGTTTGTGCAGGTGCCCGACTCCGATTCCAGATACGTTCCGCTGGAAGATGTAATCGGTGAATTTTTGGGAGAGCTATTTCCTGGAATGGAAGTAGTCCAGCACCACACCTTCCGCGTGACTAGAAACGAAGACCTAGAAGTTGATGAAGAGGAAGGCGAGAACCTCCTAATTCAACTAGAGAAAGAATTACTCCGTAGGCGATTTGGTCCCCCAGTAAGACTTGAAGTTGCTGAAGACATCGATGAAAAAGTATTGAGCTTGCTGCAGAGAGAATTGGACATTGATACACACGATGTTTATGAACTTCCGGAACCGCTAGATCTGCGCAGCCTAAACGCCTTTTATCGCATTCGCAGGCCCGAACTTAAATTTGAGCCTCACCAAATCACTACAAATCCTTATCTGGAAGCTGACGAGGACGAGGCAGCCGATATTTTTGCAGCTTTGCGTGAGAGAGAAGTTTTGGTTCACCATCCGTACGAATCATTTGCAACTAGCGTGCAAGCATTTCTGGAGCAAGCTGCCCAAGACCCGCAGGTCCTGGCAATCAAACAAACTTTGTATAGAACCTCTGGTGACTCTCCGATTATGGATGCGCTTATCGAAGCAGCTGAGGCTGGAAAGCAGGTTCTGGCACTCGTAGAAATTAAGGCGCGCTTTGATGAACAAAACAACATCGGCTGGGCCAGAAAGCTCGAAAGTGCAGGAGTTCACGTTGTCTATGGGCTCGTGGGACTAAAGACCCATTGCAAGCTTTCCCTGGTGATTAGACAAGAGGGCAGTCAACTTCGTCGCTACTGCCACGTTGGAACTGGAAATTACAACCCAAAGACAGCTCGGTACTACGAGGACCTGGGTCTTCTCACATCTCGCAACGAGGTCGGGGAAGACTTAACCAAGCTCTTCAATCTGTTGTCTGGTTACGCATCCGAGCCTCAATACAAAGCCATGCTCACCTCACCTGGCGGTGTAAGGGAAGGCCTTACTGAGCGAATCCAACGCGAAATTGCTAATCACCAAGACGGAAAGCCTGCGCGAATAGCCCTAAAGCTAAATTCCTTGGTTGATGAGCGCGTAATTGACCAGCTATACCTCGCATCTCAAGCTGGGGTCCCAGTTGACATTTTGGTGAGAGGTATGTGTGCGCTAAAGCCAGGGATCAAAGGCCTAAGCGAAACAATTAGAGTGCGGTCGGTTCTAGGTAGATACCTAGAACATTCCCGAGTCTTTTATTTTGAAAATGCAGGTGTTCCGGACATCTTTATTGGTTCAGCGGACATGATGCATCGCAACCTCGATCGCAGAGTGGAGACGCTCGTGAAGATTGTGCAAGAAGACCAGATTGAGCAGCTGAAGAATCTGATCAATCTTGGTATGAGTGATGAGGTATCTTCCTGGCACCTAGGTTCCGATGGGGTTTGGGTTCGCAAGTCCCTATCAGCAAACGGTGAAAAATTGGCTGACTTGCAGGATCAGATGATGTTCCAGGCGCTTTCGAAGAAGCGAATTCGATAGTGACAATTTATGCAGCGGGTGTAGTTTGCTGGCGAGTTCAGAAGAATTCGCCAGAGGTTTTGATAGTTCATCGCGGAAAATACCAAGACTGGTCATTTCCCAAGGGTAAGCAGGATCCCGGAGAAATGTTGCCAGAGACAGCGGTTCGAGAAATGCTCGAAGAAACCGGTGTTCGACTCAGGCTAGGAAGAAAGCTTTCGGTCATTAAGTATCAAGTCGACTCGGGCGAAGATAAAGAGGTTCATTATTGGGCTTCCAAGCTCAAAAACAAGGCTTGGAAAAAGTCGGAGTTTGAGCCTAATGAGGAGATCGCAAAGTTAAAGTGGGTAACTTTTACTGAAGCTCTTTCGCTGCTCTCCTACGATCACGATAAACACTTAATGAAGGAAGTCATAGATCTGCACAAGCAATCGACCTTAGAGACAAGAGCGTTGATTCTGCTCAGGCACGCAAAGGCGACACCAAGAACAGATTGGACAGGCGCTGAGGCCAAGAGACCACTGCTTCCTGAAGGAAAACAGCAGGCGAAAAGATTGGTGTCGCTATTAGGTGCCTATTCACCCAAGCGATTGATTACAAGTCCTTGGACTAGATGTGATCAAACTATTGCACCGTTCGCAAAAACTTTTAAGAGAACTGTTATCTACAGATCTCAATTGACTGAGCTGTCGACAGTGCTAAGCCCCCGAAGAACGAAAAATGCCGTAGAAGCTTTATTTGATTCATCCAAGTCGGCTCTAATTTGTTCACATCGACCAGCATTGCCGACTATTACGCAGACACTAGCCAGCCGAGCGGTCTCAGAGGTAAAAGAGCAAATCCTGTCCGCGACAACCCTTGAGCCTGCAGAGTTTGTGGTACTCCGACTAAGCATGGGCAAAAAGCCCAAGTTTGTGGCCTTTGAGCGTTTACGCCTAGATATATAGAGAAGTTAACCTTTCGTTTACCTGGTATCTAAAGGCTGTTTCCAGAAGCTGCCTAACTTGACCAGCGTCTACCAAAACGAAAGGTCAGAAATGTCAAAGCTAGCAAAGCTCACTGCACTGACGGCTATTGGAACTCTTGTTCTCACAGGCTGTGCTGCGAATGAGTCTTCACCTGCAGAAACCACGTCAGCTGAACTGTCAGGAACTCTTGATGGATCCGGTGCATCTTCAATGGCAGCAGGTCAGGAGGCTTGGATTGCAGCGTTCCAAACTGCTAACCCTGGTGTAACAATCAACTACAACCCAACCGGGTCTGGAACTGGTCGTGACCAGTTCGAACAAGGATTAACTTTCTTTACTGGCTCTGACTCTTCATTCAAGGATGAGGAACTTGCTACTCCGCACCCAAATTGCTCGCCGGCAGATGGAGCAGTATTTGAATTTCCAATTTGGATTTCTCCAATTGCTGTTGTTTTCAATCTTGAGGGCATCACATCCTTGAACATGACAGCTGACACAATTGCGCAAATATTCACTGGCAAAATCACTAAATGGAATGACCCTGCAATCGCAGCTTCTAATCCTGGTGTCTCCCTTCCAAATCTTGCTATCACCGCCGTTCACAGATCTGATGAGTCAGGAACCACTGGTAACTTCACTGACTGGCTAGCAAAAGCTGCACCAAACAGCTGGGTACTAAATGGTGAGAACGTAGGTTCAATTGCAGCTTGGCCTGCAGAGTTTGGTGGCGAAGGTGGCCAGGGAACCTCAGGTGTTATTTCCGCAGTTGAAGGTGGACAAGGAACCATCGGATATGCAGATGCATCTAGGGCTGGAAACTTAGGAACAGTTGCAGTTGGAGTGGGAGACGAATTTGTCCCTTACAGTGCAGAAGCCGCTGCTGCAATTGTGGACGTATCACCGCTCAAGTCGGGTCGCCCAGATACAACCCTTGCGTTTGATCTGGCTCGTGACACAACCGAGTCGGGTGTTTATCCAGTGGTTCTGATTTCCTACCTGCAGGGTTGCATGGACTATGCGGATGACTCAAAGGCTGCGTTAGTCAAGGCCTATGCATCTTTCATGGTTTCTGCTGAGGGTCAGCGAGTTGCCGCTGCAGCAGCTGGCTCGGCTCCTATCACCGATGCTTTGCGCCAACAGGCTCAAGCCATCATCGACCAAATTCAATAAAGAAAAACCATAGGATTAGCCCGAGCTCGGGCA
>JACCDN010762626.1_pt1 | contig 10152 bp, 6 predicted proteins | sample 7441691 | NCBI WGS metagenome assembly JACCDN01 (sample SAMN15323439, study PRJNA562643) | freshwater metagenome | isolation source: river surface water | place: USA:Blue River Watershed | collected 2017-08-16
AACAAATACGAATACGATTTTAAAATTAGAAGAATGCGTTTTGACAGAATGTTATTCTCTTCTATGATGTACCCAGCTGATTACGGTTTTATTCCTGAAACTTTGGCTTTAGATGGTGACCCATTAGATGTTTTGGTATTAATTAACGAGCCTACTTTTCCTGGTTGTGTTATGGAAGTTAAACCAATTGGTGTTTTCCACATGGCAGATGATAAAGGACCAGATGAAAAAGTAATTTGCGTTCCGGTTTCTGATCCAATTTGGAATTCATTAAATGATTTAAGTGATGTAAATCCGCACTTAATCAAAGAAATCGAGCATTTCTTTCAGGTCTACAAAGATTTAGAAAACAAACAAGTAGATGTAGAAGGTTGGGGAGATGTGAATGAAGCGTATGCCATCATTAAAGAATGTACGGAGCGTTTTGAAGCAATTGAAAATAAACCTAAAAACTTATTTAGCATTAAATAATTTTTTTAGTTATTTCTTATAAAAAAAGCAATATTCTGTAAAGAGTATTGCTTTTTTGTTTAAATTCGTTCAATATCAATATAATATTAACTAATACCAAAATTATTTTTATGAATGCATTTATGATTTATTTGCCAATAATTATGGCAGTTATTGGACTTTTGTTCATGGCAATGAAAAGAGCCTGGGTACTAAAACAAGACGCTGGAGATGGTAAGATGAAAGAGATTTCAGATTATATTTACGAAGGCGCATTGGCTTTTCTTAAGGCCGAATATAAGTTATTGACAATATTTGTTCTATTGGCAAGTGTTGTACTAGCTGGAATCACTTTTATTCCAGGCGTAAAAACCGATTTATTAATTGTAATTGCATTTATTTTTGGCGCTATCTTTTCTGCTTTGGCAGGAAATATGGGAATGAAAATAGCAACCAAAACTAATGTTAGAACGACTCAGGCAGCTCGTACCAGTTTGCCTCAAGCTCTAAAAGTTTCTTTTGGAGGCGGAACGGTTATGGGGTTAGGAGTTGCTGGTTTAGCTGTTTTAGGTTTAACAGGATTCTTTATTTTCTTTTTCAACTATTTCATGAAAGGAGCATGGACTTCAACAGAAGATATGACAGTAGTTTTGGAAACTCTTGCAGGTTTTTCTCTTGGGGCTGAATCGATTGCCTTATTTGCTCGTGTAGGTGGTGGTATTTATACCAAAGCTGCGGATGTTGGTGCCGATTTAGTAGGTAAGGTAGAAGCAGGTATTCCAGAAGATGATCCGCGTAATCCAGCGACTATTGCGGATAACGTAGGTGATAACGTAGGTGATGTTGCAGGGATGGGTGCCGATTTGTTTGGTTCATATGTGGCAACTGTTTTGGCTGCTATGGTTCTTGGAAACTATGTGATTAAGGACATGGGTGGTAAAATCGAAGATGCTTTTGGCGGAATCGGACCAATTTTATTACCAATGGCGATTGCTGGTTTTGGAATTTTATTCTCAATCATCGGAACCATGTTAGTGAAAATTTCAAGTGATGATGCCAAAGAAGCACAAGTACAAAAAGCTTTGAACATTGGAAACTGGGTTTCTATTGGGTTGACTTTAGTAGCGTGTTACTTTTTAGTTGAATATATGTTGCCAACAACAATGAAAATGGAATTCTACGGAGAAGGATTAAAACCCATTTCATCGATGCGTGTTTTCTATGCTACCATTGTAGGTTTGATTGTGGGAGGTGCGATTTCGTCAGTAACCGAATATTATACAGGATTAGGAACAAAACCCGTTTTGGCGATTGTTCAAAAATCATCAACAGGTGCTGGAACTAACGTAATTGCAGGTTTAGCAACGGGAATGATTTCGACTTTCCCAACGGTGATTTTATTTGCAGCGGCAATCTGGTCTTCGTATGCTTTTGCAGGATTCTATGGGGTAGCTTTAGCAGCTTCGGCTATGATGGCGACTACAGCGATGCAGTTGGCAATTGATGCTTTCGGACCTATTTCGGACAACGCAGGAGGTATTGCAGAAATGAGTGAATTGCCAAAAGAAGTACGTACGCGTACCGATATTTTAGATTCAGTTGGTAACACCACTGCAGCAACTGGAAAAGGATTTGCGATTGCATCGGCAGCATTGACTTCGTTAGCTTTGTTTGCAGCTTATGTAACCTTTACAGGTATTGATGGAATTAATATTTTCAAAGCGCCGGTTTTGGCTATGTTGTTTGTAGGAGGGATGATTCCAGTAGTATTCTCTGCTTTGGCGATGAATTCTGTTGGTAAAGCTGCTATGGATATGGTGTATGAAGTACGTCGTCAGTTCAAAGAAATCCCAGGAATTATGGAAGGAACGGGCAAACCAGAATACGGCAAATGTGTTGAGATTTCTACCAAAGCCGCTTTGCGTGAAATGATGTTGCCAGGAATCTTAACGATTGGTTTCCCGATTGCGATTGTGCTTTTAGGTAAATTAGTCTATGCGGATAACAACCAATTGATCGCTGAAATGTTAGGAGGTTATATGGCAGGAGTTACCGTTTCAGGTGTACTTTGGGCTGTGTTCCAAAACAATGCAGGAGGAGCTTGGGACAATGCTAAAAAATCATTTGAAGCAGGTGTAGAAATCAATGGAGAAATGACGTACAAAGGTTCTGATGCACACAAAGCGGCTGTAACCGGAGATACAGTTGGAGATCCGTTTAAAGATACTTCTGGCCCATCAATGAACATTTTAATTAAATTAACGTGTTTGATTGGATTGGTAATTGCGCCAATTTTAGGAGAAGGAGGTACTGGAAATACGCCTAAAGAAATGACCTGTACTATTGAGATGAAATCGTGTGAAAAAGGGGAAATGATGGGTAATTGTGATATGAGCAAATGCGCTACTATGACTAAAGAGGAATGTGCCGCTATGTGCGACAGTCTGAAATGTACTCCAGAGCAAAAAGAAATGTGTTTGTCTCATTATGATGCCAACGGAAAATTCATTGTTAAAGAAGCCAAAGAAGAAAAAGCCTGTTGCGCTAAAAAAGGAGAGGCTAAAAAACAAGTCAATGTTCAGATGAGCAATGAAAATGGTAAAGCTAAAGCAACGGTAACTATTTCTGAAAACGGGAAAGAAACAGTTCAAGTTTTTGAAGGAACTGAGGCTGAAGTGAAAGCTAAAGTAGCTGCAATTAAGTAGTGCTCATTTTTAATACAAACAAAAATGCCTCAAGAAATTGAGGCATTTTTTTATGAATATAATTTTGTTTTGGAACTAAAATAAACCGTTGATTTCGGCATCTATACGACGAATAATATCTCCTAAATCTTCTTGACTATCGACAAAATTAATATTGTCTACGTCAATAATTAATAATTTTCCTCTGTCATACGTATGAATCCAAGCTTCATAACGTTCGTTCAAACGGCTAAGGTAGTCTATGGAAATCGAGTTTTCGTAGTCGCGACCACGTTTGTGAATTTGCCCTACTAAATTAGGAATAGAACTACGTAAGTAAATCAATAAGTCAGGCGCTTTCACCAAAGATTCCATCAATTCAAAAAGAGAAGAATAATTTTGAAAATCGCGATTGGTCATCAAACCCATAGCGTGTAAGTTGGGCGCAAAGATGTGTGCATCCTCGTAAATCGTTCGGTCTTGAATAATTTTTTTACCGCTTTCGCGAATTTGCATCACTTGACGAAAACGACTGTTTAAGAAATAAATTTGCAAGTTAAATGACCAACGCTCCATTTGGTGATAGAAATCATCCAAATACGGATTGTCAACCACATCTTCAAAATGCGGTTCCCATTTGAAATGTTTGGCCAATAAATTGGTTAATGTTGTTTTTCCTGAGCCTATGTTTCCTGCTACTGCTATATGCATTACGGTAGTATGATTTTATAATTGATAAATTCTAAAAGGGTAAAAATAGATAAAAATTAATGTTTCACATACATTTTTCGGAATGATTTATTCACAATCGAAAAGCAATGTATTTATGTTTCTATTTTTGTTTTCTTCCCATTTGATATTAAACCATTTGATTTTCAAGCTGTCTAAAAATCGTATTTAACATTTTTTTGGTAATAAATTAAATACCTTTCGACATATTTGCTATCTAAACCTAAAATTGACACAGAATGAAAAAAACAATTGTACTATTATTTTTCGGATTAATTTATACGAATTCTCACGCTCAAAAAGATTTTCAAGGAATGGCTGTGTATGAGTCAAAAACAAAAACTCCAGATTTAAAAATTCGTATGGAAGGAAATCCTGATGCGCAAAAAATTGTGGAGGAACGAATGAAAAAAATGTTTGAGAAAACATTTATTTTAAATTTTGACAAATCAGCTTCTATCTATAAGGAAGAAGAAAAGTTAGATGCTACGCCGCAAGGTGGAGGCGGAATGAGAATGATGAGTTCGATGACTGGAGGCGGTGGTACTTTTTATAAAAATGTAAAAGACAAAGCCTATGTAGTGGATAAGGAATTCATGGGGAAAGAATTTTTAGTTAAAGATTCTTTGGCTAATTTAAATTGGAAGATGGAAGCCGAAACTAGAGTAATTGGGGGGTATACCTGCTACAAAGCTACAGCGGTAAAAGCAGCAAGTAAAACTGATTTTAGAAATTTCCGTCCAAAAAGAGAAGAAGAAACTAAAAAAGAAACAGACAAACCTTCCGAAGAAAAGAAAACGAATTTCATGGATGCGGTTGAAATGCCAAAGGAAATTACAATTACCGCTTGGTACACACCAGAAATCCCAGTCAATCAAGGCCCTGAAGGATATTGGGGATTGCCAGGATTAATTTTGGAAGTAAACGATGGTAAAACTATTATTTTGTGTTCTAAAGTAGTTTTGAATCCAAAGGATAAAGTAGAAATTAAAGCAGTTACAAAAGGAAAAGTAGTAACTCAAAAAGAATACGACGAAACGGTAATTAAGAAAATGGAAGAGTTCAGAGAAATGAACCAAGGTCGTGGTGGTCGTGGCGGAATGGAAATACGAATTGGTCACTAAAAAAATCTTCTTTTTTAAATTAACACAATATTGTCTGATGAAAAAAATACTACTATTTATTACTTTGTTATTAGTTTCTAGTTCTTATGCTCAAAATATTCGTTTAGAGGGGGTGGTTCTGGACACAGGAAAAGTGCCTTTGGAAATGGCTAATGTAATGGCGGTCAATCAAACCACTAAAGCTATGGATGCTTATGCAATAACAAGTGATAAAGGAAAGTTTGTGTTGAATTTGAAAGCCAATACTTCTTATGTTATAAAGTTGAGTTATATTGGAATGCAGAATAAGGAAATCACTGTTGCTACCAAGTCTGAAAATATGGTTCAAAACATTACAATGGAATCTGGCGGAATAGAATTAGCTGGTGTTGAAATTGTTCGCGAAATGCCTGTTTCTATTAAAGGAGATACTATTGTTTATAATGCAGATTCTTTCAAATCAGGAACGGAACGTAAGTTAGAAGATGTACTTAAAAAATTACCAGGAGTTGAAATCAATTCGGATGGTGAAGTAGAAGTGGAAGGAAAAAAAGTCTCTAAATTGATGGTCGACGGAAAGGATTTCTTTAAAGGAGATAGTAAGTTAGGGGTTAAAAATATTCCTGCGGATGCTATAGATAAAGTACAGTTTCTTAGAAATTACAATGAAAATTCAATCTTGAAAGGAGTTGAAAACAATCAAGATAACGTGGCTATGAATATCAAATTGAAATCAGGGAAAAAGAATTTCTGGTTTGGAGATATTTCTGCAGCTGGAGGCTTAAATGATACCAATCGCTACTTGGTGAATCCTAAATTGTTTTATTACAATCCAGATTACAGTATTAACTTGATTACTAATTTTAATAATATTGGAGAATTGCCGTTAACGGTTCAAGATTATTTTAAATTCACAGGTGGATTTAAGAATATGATGTCCAAAGGAGGAAGTAGCTTTAATGTTAGCTCTAATGATTTGGGGATTTCTTTAATGCGAAATAATAGAGCTAAAGAAATTGAGACTCAATTTGGAGCTGCCAATTTCACGTATAATGTTACTAAAGCATGGACTTTAAGCGGTTTTGGAATTGTTTTGAATTCTAATTCTGATTTGGAAACCAAATCAAGTGTTAATATTTTGAATCCTAGCTCTAATCAGATTGCTTCGACTGAGAATAGAGATGAAGTTACCAATCAGAAAAGTAATCTAGGGTTGTTCAAACTGGGTTCTATTTATAAGCCAAATTCAAAATTTCAATTGGATTATGATATCTTGTCAAAATTGTCTAAACAAGACGAAAATAGTGATTTGTTTCGACAATCAATTGTGAATTCTGTATCAACTACTGAGACAATTTTTACAGGTAAAAAACAAGATCCAACCTCTTTGAATCAAAATCTAAGTGCTTATTTTACACAAAGCGATAAGAATGTTTTTGCTATCGAAATGCAACATTTGTATCAAGATGAAAATCCATTTTATAATGCAAATTTGCAATCGCAGCCGTTTAGTTTAATAGGATATTTAACGGGACAAAATAGAAATGATTTATCACAAAATCGTTTTGTAAAGACTAATAAATTAGATGCGAAATTGGATTATTATTATATGATTACTCCAAAAAGCAACATTAATATTACTATAGGAAATACTAATTCTAATCAAAATTTCAACTCTAGTATTTACCAAATTCTTAATGGCGGCGGCATCAATAATTTATCAGATACTCAAAATGCAAATACTGTAAATTATAAGTTCAACGATGCTTTTTTAGGATTGCATTATAAATTTTTATCGGGCAAATTTACAATCACACCTGGGCTTAGTTTTCACGCATACGATATGACTAACACACAATTAGGGACTAGTTTTAATCAAAATTTCTTTAGAATATTACCTGATTTCTTAACGATTTATCAAATTAAGAAAGCCGAAACTTTAACCTATAATTTCGGGTTTACGAATAGCTTTACCGATATTAATAGATTGGCAGAGGGTTTTATCTTTAATAACTATAATAGTTTGTCTAAAGGTAGTCGTACTTTGGAGAATGCTACACAGCAAACTCATTCGTTGCGTTATTTCAAATACAACATGTTCAATTTAGAGAATATTTCGGCTAATTTGAGTTATTCCAAAACCGTGGATGCTATTAAAACACAATCAGTCTTTAATGGAGTAAATCAGTCTTCTTCTCCTTACAATTCTGATTTTGCTGATGAATCGGCTAGTGCTTTTGCTATGTATGGGCGTTCTTTTTTAAAGAATTATAAAGCTTCTTTTAATATGAGATTGGGCTGGTCAAAATTCAATAATATTCAAAATGCAACCTTAACTGTTAGAGAGAGTTTTACACAAACACATACTATAACAGCCGCAACTAATTATAAAAATTTGCCAAACCTAGAGCTAGGATACTCTTTGACAGTAAACGATTATAATAACACGAAATTTTATACAGACAAACCATTTGTGAAATTGGATTATTACTTTTTGAAAAGCTTCTCATTCGTTTCAGAATATGAGTTTTATCATTACTACAATGGAGATAAAACAGTCAATAATGAATATGATTTTCTTTCGGCAAGTTTGATTTATCAAAAAACAAAAGAAAGTAAGTTAGAGTATAAAATATCAGCCACTAATTTATTGAATACTACTTCCTTAAATGATGATAGTTTTTCGCAGTTTTCTACGCGAACTTCACAGTATACGGTTCAGCCTAGATATATAATATTCAGCTTAAAGTACAATTTATAACTTCAATAAAACACATAAAAAAACCACGCAATTTGCGTGGTTTTTTTATGAATTGAAAGGGTTGAATTACAATTTGAAAGCTGTTTTTACAGCGTCTACAAAATCTAATTTCTCCCAAGTAAATAAATCTACAGTAACCGTTTTGGTTAATCCGCCAGGAGCAGAGAAAGTTTTAGTAACCGTTTCAGGTGTACGTCCCATATGTCCGTAAGCAGCTGTTTCACTATAGATAGGATTTCTTAATTTCAAACGTTGCTCAATAAAGTACGGACGCATGTCAAAAATACCTTCCACCACTTTACTGATTTCTCCGTCAGTCAAATTTACTTTTGAAGTTCCGTAGGTATTCACGTTGATTGATGTTGGTTTTGCCACACCAATAGCATACGATACTTGTACCAAAACTTCGTCACACAATCCTGCTGCTACTAAGTTTTTAGCAATATGACGGGTTGCATAAGCCGCAGAACGGTCTACTTTTGACGGGTCTTTTCCAGAGAATGCACCACCACCGTGAGCACCTTTACCGCCATACGTATCAACAATGATTTTTCTTCCTGTCAAACCAGTGTCTCCGTGAGGTCCTCCAATAACGAATTTTCCTGTTGGGTTGATGTGATAGGTAATGTTGTCATTGAATAAATGCGCATATTGTGGGTATTTCGCTTTAATACGCGGAATCAAAATACTAACCAAGTCTGATTTGATTTTAGCCAACATCGCAGCCTCTTCATCAAAATCATCGTGTTGCGTAGAGATTACAATCGCATCAATACGAACTGGTTTGTTATCATCTGAATATTCAAGAGTTACTTGAGATTTAGCATCAGGACGCAAGTATTTGATTTCGTTGTTTTCTCTTCTCAAGTTAGCCAACTCGATCAAAATTGCATGAGATAAATCCAAAGCCAAAGGCATGTAGTTTTCAGTCTCATTGGTAGCATAACCAAACATCATTCCTTGGTCACCCGCTCCTTGCTCTTCTTTACTCGCTCTATCTACTCCTTGATTAATATCAGCTGATTGTTCGTGAATAGCCGAAAGAATTCCACAAGAATTAGCTTCAAACATGTACTCACTTTTAGTGTAACCAATTTTCTTGATTACATCACGAGCAATTTGCTGTACATCTAAGTAGGTATTTGACTTTACTTCTCCAGCCAAAATAACTTGACCAGTAGTTACTAAAGTTTCACAAGCTACTTTTGAATCGGCATCAAATGCCAAAAAATTATCAATTAATGCATCGGAGATTTGATCAGCCACTTTGTCTGGATGTCCTTCACTCACAGATTCTGACGTAAATAAATAAGCCATAATAATTTAATTTGTTTTTAAATTAAGCGAGGAAAAAATGGTATTGCTACGAAATGCTAAAGGGAAGTTCCTGCTTTAGCATTTTTTAACGAGGTTGCAATCAGTTCAAATTTTTCCTCTGAAATTAGAGTGCAAAGTTATAAAACCATTTTGAATTCCAAATTAAACTTTCCTTTTTTTTGTTCCCAAAAGGTGTTTTGGTTTCGTTTTCTTCAAAAAACAGGTCTTTTAGACTCTTTTTATTGAATTATTTCTTTCTCAAATTTGGATTTGTAAATAATTATTCGCAATTTTGGTATTCAAATAAAGAAAAATGAATAATAAGGTGTGCAAAATGATACAATCGGTTCAGGAAAAATCCTGTGGGTTGACTATTGCATAAATTAATTATAAACTAATATAGCAAAGCCTCCCGCAGAAAATCGGGAGGCTTTTTTTATACCTAAAAATCAAATAAACAAAATGAAAAATTTAAAACAACAACAAAAACAATTCAAGATGGTTGCACAAGTGTGTTCTACTGTCGTGATGTCTATTCGAGTCTGTTGATGCCAAAAGTTTTGTTTTAACCATTTAAAACCCCTTTTGGAATCTGTTTCAAAAGGGGTTTTTTGTTAGCCTTAAAAAAAATAATAAACAATCATTTAATACATACTATCATGAAAAAAGAAGCCATTTACCCACCGATTAGCCGATTCAGAAGATTAATTCGAACGAAAACAGCAAACAATAAATTGTCTACTAACGAATTAATTCATCCAAGATTCGTTTTGACAGAAACGGATTTGTTGACTAAAAGTAAAACCGTTAACTCCTTGTTATTTTTAATGTATTCTCAAGAAAATGAATCACTTTTTATTTAAAAAAGAAAGTATGCTTTGATTGGCTCTTTTGAATGAAAAAATGAAAATGATTGTTCGTTCAAAAGAGTAAATCAAAAGTTGTGTAATGGTATTTTGTCCAATTATGCAGGAGTGAAATTTGTTTCTTTAAGAAATAAGACGTTAATTTGCAGCTCAAAGTTCAAATAAACGTATTGAAATGTTATAAAGAAAGGTAGAGGGATTAGACCCGATGAAACCTTAGCAACCCTTCGGTAAATCGAAGA
>JACCDN010114924.1_pt1 | contig 10151 bp, 11 predicted proteins | sample 7441691 | NCBI WGS metagenome assembly JACCDN01 (sample SAMN15323439, study PRJNA562643) | freshwater metagenome | isolation source: river surface water | place: USA:Blue River Watershed | collected 2017-08-16
GCAGGAATAACTGGAACACCTGCAACACTAGAAATTAATAGTCAACTGCGTGTCAGTGGGCAAATTCGTGATACCAGTCTCGCCCACGCCATGGGAGCCGCGCAACCAGTATATGCTGATACCAACGGCGTTTTGATTACCTGTGCTGCAACACCAACCTGTTCACCTATTGCACAGGCGCCCACACCATGTAGTTTCAACGACGATCCAGATGCATCATCACCTGATAGTGCATCGTGTGGATCTATACGAAACACTGCAAATATGCGTGTTGCAAAATATGAAATAGTTAACCAAACTGGATTTACTTATACAAGTACTCCTCCATCAAATACTGATAATGGACCTATTGGATTTAATAATCCCTATCTCTATGACGGAGCGGGTGGGGTGGGTACAGATTTTGAAAATCTTGCACCATTTCGTATGCGCGCGGTTGATGGCGCCTGTGTTGGACCATGGAGTGTATGGTTCGGTCCCGGGTCATCCGGTCCTATTAATAATTAAATCTTTATTTCTTTACTCTCTATGACTATGATAAAAAAAATAAAACTTCTTGCCCTTGCAACACTTGTATTTTTTGGAGTGAGTGGAGTCTTTGCAGCAAGCACATCGATAGGTCCAGCGAATTTGAATAGTAATGTTGATGGGCCTATTACCCTCGGTGGAACAGCGCAAAAAAAATCAGGAAAATTTGGTTTACATGGTGTCCCTCCCCCACAGTATGATTTTATTGTTGAGGCGCCATCTGGCAATCGCAGTTTAGGCAGTACCCTGTTTAAGGGTGGTGTACGTACAGGTTCGGCATTTTTTGGTAATGATGTTGAGGTAGGCAGCGTAATCCCTGGTAGTAGTGTTTCGGTCTATGGCGACGTAAAAGTCTTGGGATCGGGAAGTGTGGTTATCAATGATGCTCTCCAACACACCAGTAACACACCACAACCCGTATGTTCTGATGTTCAGGGTAATCTTCGTTTGTGTAATTTGGCAATAACCAATTAATAGCCTCATTCTTTCTTTATTTTTAATGAAAAAATATATGCATAGCAGTCTTCACAAAAAAATAATTTTTTCTTTTCTTGGTCTTGCCCTTGTACTTGGTCTTGCAAGATTAATACCGACACACACCTCATTTGCTGCTCCAACTACTGGTAATGTTACTGGGTATGCAACAAGTGATAATTTTGGAACTCTTGATATGAACTGTTCGAATTCTAACTGTACCGTACCCTTTGGTGTAAATATTAACGAAACCACTGGGGCATTTTCTGGATATGCTTGGAGTGATGTCGTGGGTTGGGTCAAGTTTCAAAGCAATAGTTGTGGACCAGCGCCTATGATGAACATTACGACCGGCGCGGTAAGTGGTTGGGCACAAGCAATTTCACCAACACAATGGACCAGTAGTTCTGCTCATGGAGGGTGGACTGGGTGTATACAGCTCGCAGGATACACCAGTACGACCAATCAGGCTTATGGGGTAACTATTGATCTCAATACAGGTAGTTTTAGTGGTTCGGGATGGAATGGGGATGAGGTAACTGGAGATACCATTCCTGATATTGGTGGTGGCTGGATTCGCTTTGCTGGAGCACAATTAAATCTTAGTCAGAATGCAGATATTAATCTTTTCACTAATCCTTCATTTTCTGGTAGTTGTGGTGATGATGCAAGTCTCCAGTGGACACTGAATCATGTTATCGACAATCCATGTGAACTCCATGTAAATGGATCCTTGGACCAAACCTTTAATGCTGGCACCAGTAACAATGTAACCTACTCGATTACTGATGATAATCAGCCAACGGTGTTTACTATGAAATGTGAAGACGCCGGTCAGCCAGGTTTAATGATTACGAGTAACCCAATTTCTCTACAATGTAGCAATACAACACAATGTAATGATGGCCTCGATAATGATCGCGACCAAAGAACAGACTCGGCAGACAGCTCGTGTCACACTGACTGTAATGCTAATAATTTAGGCACCTACAATCCTACTATTGATAACGAATCCCGTGTATGTATTGGCAACCCAACCAATGGTGGTGGTACGGGCGGAACAGGTGGGACCGGTGGTACAGGTGGTACCGGAACAGGAACCGCTCCAATTATTATAGAAAATTAAACAAACAACAAACATAGTGATACCTTAAAAGAACTCTCTTGCCTTCGAAGACAAGCAGAGTTCTTTTTATTTATGCTATAATTTTTTGCATATGTTAGTGCCCGATAAAAAATTTATTATTGGTAATTGGAAAGGGAATCCATCCCATCTTTCAGGTGCTTTGGAACTTGCGCGCGCCCTTGGTGAAAACTCTTCCAAAACTACCGAGGTAGTGATCTGCCCACCCCATGTTTTTCTCCATCCTGTACAAAACGCATTTGCTGTTTCTGTTTCTTTGGGGGCACAAGATATACCTACTGAAAAATTTTCTGCAGAACAACTTGCTTCTTTGGGTGTACGGTATGTAATCCTTGGTCATTCATCGCGACGGGCGTTGGGCGAAACAGATGTGCAGGTGAATGAAAAAATTCGTATATGCCTCGACAACAACCTTGTTCCTATTATCTGTATTGGCGAAAATACGCGGGATACTGAGGGAAATTATTTAAAAGAATTAGAAGCACACATTCGCGCATCGTTTGCAGGTTACACCAAATCAGATCTCGAACATATGATTATTGCCTATGAACCTGTGTGGGCCATCGGGGAGCAGGCAACGCGTGAGGCAAGCCCCGAAGAATTTGAATCTAGCATGATCTTTATAAAAAAAGTACTGAACGACATGACCGGTAACAGCCCTGTAGGCAAGCTTACTATCATTTATGGGGGTTCGGTGAGTACAGACGAGCAATTAGCCTCATACCTTACTGTAGGGGCCTGTGGAGTCCTTATAGGCAGGGCAAGTCTCGACGCCACAGTGTTTAACGCTCTTTGTTCACGTATGAAAACATTATGAAAACACTTTCTTCTTTAGATCTAACTCTCTATGCTGGCAAGCGCGCACTGGTGCGCATTGATGCCAACGTGCCTATTGGCACTGATAGTATTCTTGATCCTTATGAAGCCTTTCGGATTGATATTGTTATTCCTACGCTTCGTCTCCTGCAAAAAAATAATATTTCTATAACCCTTCTCGCCCATCATGGAGGACTCGATGACACACAAAGTCTCGCCCCTGTTGCAGATTATTTGAAAAATAATTGGGGGTTTGATTGTGCATTTATACCTGGGCCTATTACAACATCTCTATCAATAACAAACACGCCCCTAACCCTGCTTGATAATCTCCGTCTGAATCCAGGCGAGAAATCAAATGATCCAGACTTTGGAAAGTTACTCGCCTCATACGGTGATTTCTATATTAACGAAGCATTCTCAGCATCGCATCGCAAGCATGCAAGTATTGTAGGTATTCCAAAACACTTACCCAGTTATATGGGACTCCATCATGAAAAAGAAATTACTACACTAGAAAAACTACGCACAACAAGAGAGGGGTTAGGGGTAATCGTGGGTGGTTCAAAATTTGAAACAAAAATAGATTTGATACGACAATTCTTAAACCAGGGAGTTCCTGTTTTTTTAGGTGGGGCACTAGCACATGCTATTTACCACGCCCGTGGATACGCGCTGGGAAAGTCTTTTATAGATACTACTTGTAGTGTAGATGATATTGCACAGCATCCACTCCTCTTTGTTCCTGAGTATGTTCTAGTGCAAATAGGTTCTGGCGAGCTTGGAGAGTATACGCTTTCTGATCTCTTCACTCTTTCTGAAAGTGATCCTGATTTTTCTATTGTAGATATGGGCGAGCAGTCACGCGGAGAAATTAACTTGTTCTTATCAACCAAAAAAATACTTCTCTGGAATGGTCCGTTGGGTTGGTATGAAAAGGGATACACCATGGGAACGCGCATCTGTGGAGATGTGATAAAAAAATATCCAAACCTTGTGAGTATTTTAGGAGGCGGTGATACACTCACCCTTCTTAATCATGAGAACATGCTGGGTATATTTAGTTTTGTTTCAACAGGTGGTGGAGCACTCCTTGATTATTTATTACAGGGAACATCGCCTGGATTAGAGGCTTTAGGGTAACGCGCATGTTTTACATATACTGTATCTTCTGAATCACTTTTTCTTGTGTGTTGTTTTGTGCGTTTATTGCATGAATGAGCTCTGTCTTGTGCCGTTCAATTTCTGCCCGCACAACAGAGGGGACTCTTATCCAAATACATGCATGTTGTACCCGTATCATATCTTTGGTGAGTGTGTAGTTCATGACGCGAGAAAAAACTTCTATACACGTTTCTTTTATTATTTTTTCATGGGGCACCACTGCGGTGAGTTTTTTTAAATATTGTGAAAGATTATTAAACATTTTTTAAACATAACATATTAGTTACTTACTTAACGATTCATGGGCATAATGAGATAAATAAAATCATTGAGATGCATACCACGTACTACGAGGGGCTTGTTGTGCGCAGTAAGCGCTATAACAATACTGTCGGTGTTTATAGAGGCGAGACAGTCCTGCATATACCGTGTATTAAATCGTATATGCATGTCTTGTCCGGTTATGGCCGAAACCAGCTGTGTCGTATTCTGTCCAATATCACTGTTTTGTGAAGTCAGCGTACATAATTTTTCAGCAACATCAACCGTCATATCTACTTGATTAAATTTATCGGCAAAAATATTTAAAATGCGTAGCGTATTAATGAGATCTTGTTTGAGCATGATAACCTCTGTCACAGGCTCTTGTGGAATTATTTGACGGTAATCTGGATACTGTCCATCAACGAGGCGCGACACGTAATAACTGTATTGCGTTCCAAATGATATTTGTGTTTCGCTTATTTGCATCATAACAGTTCCTTCATGTTCTGCTAATATGCGCAAGAGTGGTTGGATATTTTTTACTGGAATCATACTCCCTGAAATAGTTTGCATCTGGGGTAATGAAATTCTTTTTTCTGCCAAGCGAAAACTATCTGTTGAAACGAGAACGAGATCTTGTCCGTCACTGTACATATATACTGAAGATATTTCTGGCTTAATATCTGATGACGAGGCAGCGTAAACTACTGATTTTAATGCTTCGCCTAATTCTTTTGTGGGTAATGAAATACTCGTACCTTCTTTTATACTTGGCAATATGGGGAAGTCTTCGTGGGCATATATTTTTAGCGCACTTTCAGAATTGGCGGTATTAATCGTCAGTAAACTACCTGCAACACTCAAGGTAACCAGATCATCTGGCGCAAGTGTACTCAACACTTCACCAAGGAGTGCGCCACTAATAGCAATAACCCCTTCATGGTCGCTTTTTGCGGGAAAACGAATTTCAATACCTACACTTAAATTTGTTGCACGCACATAACCACCCTCAGCAGAGACGCCAAGTAAAATAGAATTGAGAACTGGCAAACTCGCGTGTCGAGTGGTCACGAGTTGTGCTTGATTCACTGCACTGCGTAATTGTTGTCCGTTACATTGAAATTTCATATTTTTAAAAAGATTATTATTATTAGGCCTGTGAATTGTGTATATATGCACTCTTATCAAATACTATAAGCCTTAAACATACTTTTGTATATCTGGATAAGATGTGAATTTATTTTTACCTACAAAGAGCATTTTATAGATTACGCATAATTTTGTGTATAACTCTCTGACTATGCACGGGTTATACAGAACTTATGCATAAGATATTAATAGGTTTGTAACATAGAACGGATCTGTTCGAGTTCTTGTACCAGAACAGGATCTTTTTCTAGTGATTCTTTTACTTTTACACACGAATGGATAACTGTTGTGTGATCACGTCCGCCTAATTCGCGCCCAATGTGAGGAAAGGAAATACTAAAATCTTCACGCAAAATATACATGGCCATTTGGCGCGTATGCACCACTTCTTTGCGTCGTGTTTTGTCAAAAACAAGCGCATGATCAAGATTATAAAACTGTGCAACTACATACACGACGTCTTGAACAGAAACTTGCTTTCGTGATTTGACGCTATTTTTTATAGCAGTTTTTACTTCTTCAAAAGAAAGGCTACCACCTTTTAATTCTGCCTGACAAATAAGCGTATTAAGGGTGCCCTCTATTTCACGTATATTACCCTCGATGTTCTGCGCAATATATTCAATAGAATTTTCAGCAAGTCCCAAGCCACTGATTTTAAGTTTTGTTTTAATAATAGCTACACGCGATTCATAATCAGGTTTATTAATATCAACGATCATGCCAGCAGAAAAGCGAGATTTCAAACGATCTTCGAGACCAATAATATAGTTAGGATGTTTATCAGAAGAAAATATAATTTGTTTGTTCATATCATACAGGTTATTAAAAAGATGAAAGAGTTCCTCCTGTGTTTTGTCTTTTCCAGAAAGAAACTGTATATCGTCCATGATAAATACATCAAATTTTCTGTATTTTTGTTTAAAGAGTTCGGGTTGATTTTTTTGTAGGGCACTTACCAATTCGCCTGTGAACTTTTCAGAGCTTGTATAATAGAGCTTGATTCCTGGGTGCTTAGAAAGTATTTCATTACCAATTGCCTGTATCAGGTGCGTTTTACCAAGTCCTGTTTCTCCGTAAATAAAAAGAGGATTATAAACACCTGGTTTTTTGATAATGGCCTGCGCCGCAGAATAGGCAAGCTCATTAAACGAACCAATAATAAATGAATCAAAAGTATAGCGTGAATTGAGATTTGTATCTTTGTTTATATACAGATCACGCAAAGGGAGTTCGCCAGTATTCATTGGAGACGAAAACACAGGAGTAGTTGAAGAAGAAGACAGCGCACTATGTGGAGAAGAAAACGAGCTTGTTCCAATCCCGCCTACCACAGTAGTATTTTCTGGTTTTTTCTTGGCAACGACATATTCAACTGCGCGAGTATCGGGGAAAACTTTACGAACGGCCTTCAAGATAGTTTTATGGTATTTAGTAAGGAGCCATTCACGGATAAATTCACTCTCTACACCAATAGTAACCACGCCATTACCAATACTTTCTATGTGGGTATTTTTAAACCACGTATTAAAATTTGCCTTTGAAATATCAGACTGTAGAGCAATAAGAGCATTTTCCCACACTTGTTGAGTAGATATCATAAAATAGTATAAAAAATTAAAAAGAATATAAACATCTATACCCTATAAACATAGCGCCATTATAGACTGTCGAACGAAACACGCAATATACCCAAATAGCTCATAAATATGTGTATAAGGTGTGTATAAGGTGGAAATAAAGCGAAAGAGCACTTTACTTTCTTGTCAGGCTTCTATAAAATGCCACGTATCACATTTCTATGCCAAAACGAACCTATCAACCAAGTAGAAAAAAGCGCAGTAGTAAACACGGTTTCCGTAGTCGTACTGCTACCCCCTCAGGACGAGCGGTTATTCTTCGTCGTCGTAGAAAAGGACGTGCACGACTCACTGTTCAAGTAGCTAAGAAATCATAAAAGCCCAACATAACCTACTGTTGGGTTTTTATGTATAATATTATATATGCTACACAAAAAGAATCGCATAGTACGAGAGCTTTTTGACGAGATCTTTGCCAAGGGTCGTGTATTTCATGGTGAATACATGTATATGAAAGTAGCTACAATAATCACCGATCCACCACAATGTAAATTTTCCTGCGTTGTTTCAAAAAAGGTTGCAAAAAAGGCCCACGACAGACATTTAATAAAACGTCGGGTATACAGCGCGCTTTACCAAGAGCTTTCTCATATAGTAGGAAATACTCACGGACTTATCTTTATAAAAAAACAGGAAAAAATGCCCACCTACGCACAGCTTGCTATAGATATAAAAAACATTCTCAAAGCATCAAAAAGCTATATATAATATGAATTATATAAACAAAATTCTTAAAAAATTGGCACATATGCTCATACGCATGTATCAGCTGATTATCTCACCCCTCTTTCCCTCGTCGTGTCGTTATGAGCCAACATGTTCTGAATATACACGTCAGGCTATAGAAAAATATGGTGCAGGAAAGGGAACTATTTTAGGTATACGGCGGATAAGTAGATGCCACCCGTGGAGTAAGGGAGAGAGATGGGATCCGGTGGTGTAATAAATAAAAATATAATTAGTATACAAGCATTTTCTTTATTTTGTTTTCTGATACAATCAGGAAATATATGTTTAATACGATCTTTTTCGAGCCTCTCTATAACGCCATGGTATGGCTGGTTGTTCATATGCCTGGGCACAGCGCGGTACTTGCCGTTATTATACTTACCCTTGTAGTGAAGTTTATTCTAGCCCCTCTTTCTTATAAAGCCCTTCAATCTCAGGTTGCTCAGAAAAAACTCCAACCAGAAATGGAGCGTATTCGCGCAGAATATCCTAATAGGCAAGAACAATCACAAAAAATGATGGAGCTGTATAAGACTCATAAAACGAATCCGTTTTCAGGTTGTCTCGTAATGATTATACAAATGCCTATTATTTTTGCGCTGTACTATGTTTTTTATAGGGGCTTACACTTCAATGAAGATGCTCTCTATGGGGCACTGCAATTACCAGAACACATTAACCAGTTTTTCTTGGGGATAGATATATCTGAAAAGAATACTTTCTTTGCTATTGCCGCGGGTATTTCTCAGGCAGCGCAGTTATGGCTTTCTCCAGCAATGGCGAGCGACAAGAAAGAAACAACAGCTGTAGAGGACCCCAACAAAAAATCAGCTACGGGTCTCAGCGCTCAACTTGGCTCTACTATGCAAAAGCAAATGAAATACATGATGCCTATTCTGATTGTCTTTATTGGACTTAAATTGCCCGCTGCAGTTGCAGTGTATTGGATCGTCAATAACATCTTTACCCTTGTTCAAGAAATGATATTGCGCGCTCGCCTTGCGCGCGGATAGTCCGCATACTATAGTGTCAGTATGAGATCGGCAGACATCGTACAACTGGCACAAGAACTTGTTCATGTTGCGGGATATGGTTGCGATACTGTTGCAATAGCTACTGATCCCTTGTTTCCCGATACGGTAATAATACGCATGGATATTCCCGAGATGCAAAAATTGAGTGATCAAGAGGGCGAGACAATAGAGGCGCTGCGTCATATTTTGCAACGTTCTGTTGAAAAACATGCGGGAGCTTTCGGGGGAGAGGGGGTTCAAAAATATAGTTTAGATATCAACGATTATTTTCATAATAAAGTAGAAAAATTAAAAACAGATGCACAGATTGTTGCAGAACAGGTACGACAGGACAAGCAATCCCGCGCCTTGACACCCATGACGTCATACGAACGCTTGATTATTCATGGGTTTTTTGCAGATATGAACGATATCAAGACAGAATCGCTAGGTGAGGAGTCAGAACGCCATATTGTTCTCCACTATCAAGCAATCTAAATACTTGACAAGGAGACATTTAATATGCTAAGATACCCAACAAGCAGGAAATTCACAGATTGTTCACACAACTCACACATAGTGAGTTTGAGTTTTTAAAAAAGAATCGTATAATAACATTAAGTTTGAGTTTTGTGATTTGAGAGTAAAAATCTCTTAGCCATCATGTCTCCCTCACGGGAGACCACAGGTGTTTTGAAAGGGTGTTTTGGTTCCCTACTTCGGTAGCTTTACTGAGTCATTCCTTATTTGGATACTGGACTTCCTACGAGCTTGTAAGAAGGATTGCTAAGAGATTTTTGAACTCAAATATAAATCAACTAACACAAAAGCCACTTTAAAAAGTGGCTTTTGTGCTTTCCAACATAATATATTTTTCCCCCAACAGGGGGGCAAGAAACTTATATATCCTGGAGACATGTAAGGATATATAAACTCGTTGCTTGAAAAGAACTTATTTAGAAAAAGTATACACAAGTGTGTATATTAAATCAAGTATAATTTATATTAAAATTATTATAAAAACGTATGTCAAATTTTCGCTTTGTTTAGCAATATTTTGTATACTTATCAGTAATCTTTAATAAGCAAGATACGAATTGCGCATGATCCGTTTTGATGACACACAAATACAAAAAGATCTCAAGGCACTTCACGAACAAGAGGAAGAGCAACTAGTTCAGCGCGCCGCATCAATACGTGGATTGGGATACGTAGATCTTTCGGGGATTA
>JACCDN010172787.1_pt1 | contig 10150 bp, 7 predicted proteins | sample 7441691 | NCBI WGS metagenome assembly JACCDN01 (sample SAMN15323439, study PRJNA562643) | freshwater metagenome | isolation source: river surface water | place: USA:Blue River Watershed | collected 2017-08-16
GATCTCAGCAGTGCCCGGCACCTCTTCAATATTGATCTCTTCAAAGGTAACCCCGAGATCAGCCAATTGAGATTTCAAGCGCTTGCAATAGCCGCACCAGGAAGTTGAGTACATAACGAAGGACATGTGTGGGCTACTCTCTCTATTAACTTGAACTAGTTCTTAACGTATTCGAATATTGAATCTACAAACTCTCTTTTCCAACGTAAATCAGCTGGAGCATCTCTCAGATCAGATTCCAAGTCATCGTCTTCAGATCCAGAATACTCGAGATCTAAGTCTTCAACATCCTGCTGCCACTCATCTACAAGATCGATTAAATCTGGTTTCAGTTGAATCAAACGCACCATCGAGCTTAATAAACGCTTATTCACGTCAAACCATCCAATACGACCTGCCGCGTTACTTATGTTGAAGTACTGAACATGAGCGTAAAAAAGCTCGTCGAGCAACGAGTCACGAACTTCTATTCCTTTATTTTTGGCAAAGAATGCAACTTCAGTGCAATCCTCAGATAATTTATAACCCATTCCGTAGTCGGCCATGAGATCGCCTTCATCCCCAGGTTCCGACACGGATAAGGCTTGTTCTTTTACGCGTTCGCAGATCAGATTAACTATCGTGAAGTTAGCCAAAATCAATTCAAGAATATACTCGACATGCATATCTGCAAACCAAAGTTTTGATTCAAGAATTCCATGCTCATTGCGATAGCTTTGAAAAATCTCGCGGTAAGACATTGATATCTGAGCTAGTAGCTCGTGCTGATTAACCCGATCGAACATAGTCACTTCTTAAATATATCGGACACGGATGACAACACCACTTGGTCGGTGCCGGGCCTCGGCCGGGCTTTTACGGCTAATTTAAAGCAGTGTCAGCGCCCTCCCATAAGTTTAAACCATGGACTTCGCACTCGAACGCGCCCGATCAATGACCCCCGACAGCGATGACCGGGGCTATCTCCTTGAGGTCTCTTGGCTCTATGACCGCATCGTTAAATCCGGATCTCAAATCCCCGTGATCGATTTAGCCTACGAACTCGTATTGCCCGAAGAATTCATCGGCGAATGCGTTAGTACCGCAATGGATAACGGACTACTCACCAATCCAAAGCGTGGAAGCTTCGGCGGAACGATTACTCCGAAGGCGCTGAAGATGTTGAAGCAAGTTGGGAAACATAAGAATTAGCTTCTCAACTTTGGAAATCTGCTAGACCTATGAGTTTAAGTCGCCGGTAAGTTTTAAAACGCTTGCTCTGATTGCCAATAAACCTTCTTTTGTGATTGTTCCACCGGTTGAATCAAAATCCGGAAGCCACAATGCACCACTCGCTTCAACCAAAAGCTTACCAATTTCTTGTTTATCCATTCCAGATGACAAGCCTCCAATACCCAATTGGTCCACAACCGCCAGCAGGAAATCTTTCGGCTCTGTCGAACCCGTTGAAATATAAAAACTTGGAATACCTAAATGCTTGCATATTTCGTCAATAATCTCTTGTTTAGTAAACATTAATGAATGTGCTCAACTATCTCCGCCACCAGCTTCCCTACATAATCAATATTCTCTATGTCAGAAAAATCATTAATTCCAGAAGCTAACTCTGTAAGCCTCATTCGATCCAACAGTATTCCGCGAGTGGTAATTTCACTCCAAATTTCATCTTTTGAAACCGTTCCTGGTATGGCAAGCGCGACTAGTGGCTCGATATCTGACGAAAGCCAATTCGCCCACAATCGTAAATCGATATCACCGATTTTGTTGATAAAATCTTCCTTGATAGTACATTGCACAAGCATGACTGGTATGCCGGGTTGATTATCAAGAAAAGATTTCCAAACAAAAATATCTACTCCACCATCTTTCTTTCTTGGTGGGCGAAAAGCATTTCCCAGACGGATGTTGGTCTTCTGACTTAACCATTCAACAGCTGCACCGAACTCAGCTGGTCGACCGCTTCTTGAGGGAAATCCAAAATTTGCGGTGTGCGTACTATAACCAAAAAAATTGCTAAGAGCTTTCTCCGTTAAATCCTCAAATAATTGACTAGCTTTTTCCAAGTTCCAATTTGCCCCAGAAGTGGAAAGCCCCGTTTTTGGAGTTAAGAACAACAGTTGTAAATAAAAGGAGGTTTCCACGGAATCTCTTGTAACTATGTATGAATCGTCGATAATGAATGGATACAAGTCCTTTAATATTTGCTTTCTCTTTTCCAGTAGACGGAATGCAAATGGAATGACATTTTGTCCCAAATTTGCAAAACTGGAAGAAATCTCCTGAATTTTGTGCATTGAAAGCGGCCTGCCAGATTGAGAAGCTGCCAAGACCTCTATCCAATCAGCCACCGTAGACGAATTCTCGCTGGAAAGGTCAATCATCTTCCAGCATATTCTTGAGATTTGTAACATTTTCATCAAGAGACTGAACGTAATCTTTCACGGCGGCATCATTCAAATAATCTGAGATGTCATCAAAGGTGCTTCTAACGCTTTCGTTTGCGGTGCGGAGTCGATTCAAAAGTCTTGTGTATGGATCCATTCCTTGATCTTTAATCGCAGCCTCCGCGTCAACTAGCGACCACGATGCTCGTAGAGTTTCCAAACCAGTAGGGTGTTGGATAACTTTTCCAAGTCTATTGATTTCACGTGTATCACGAATCACTGGTTCTTTAACTTCATCTCCAAAAAGAAAAGCAAGGAGTTCTTTCAATTCTGCGTAGTTTTCTTCAGGAATAGGCTTCATTCCCGGCGTTACGGCATTACCGAGTGGTGCGGCAATAAATGCTCGTATCCCCGGTGAGCTCATCGCAACCGTCAAGGAGGAGAAAGAATTCTCCAAACCGGATGTATTCATACCTACTTCTGTCGCCTGCTTGGCAATGGCCTGATTTCTGTACATTCCTGCAATGTCACTCTTTGACTTTCCAACAACCTCAGCTGCGGTCTCAAAGTCATATCCGTCTTCATCAATTAACTTTGCCACGAAGATCGCTTGAGCAAGTGGTTGCCATTCCATAACTCCCGAAATATGTCTATACCCGAGTATTGGAGCAATTAACTCTCTATTCTCAACTAAGGTAACGGGAACAAGGTCATCTTCGCGGAAAGCTGAATTATCAGCTAGTACGTTGAGGCGTTCTGTTTGGAACATTTGGGACCGGATATCGGAATTCGTAAGTGCTAGCAAAGCCGTAAATCGTCGATTTCCTTCGATAACCGTGTACTTCTCTGATTGCGCATTCTTGATAACAATTAGTGGTTCATTTGCAAAGAATCCATTACGGGATATTGATTCTGCGACGGTAATTATGTCAAACCCCATTTCAAGTTTCAACGCAATATCCTCTTGCGTTTGGGCTTTAGATTTCGAGCCAAAACGTGGGTTTTCAGTATCCAGTTGGAGCTGATCTACCCTTAAGTGCATTGGTTTCCCAACGACACCAGATTTTAGTTTATCCATTTTTACGTTTCACCATCTTCCAGTCACCAATGTGTATTGCCAATGTATACAGATCACGATCATCAAAACCACGTCTATTGACATGGTGCACTTGAACAATCACTTTGTCTTTACCGTATTGAACTAATCCAGCTTTTCTATCACCAAGATAATCCACTCCTGGATTGTCCTGCGTAACATCTTCACCTTGAAATAGGTTTACGAAACCAGTGTCTTCAACCCACTTACGCTGGCGAGGCAAATTCGGATCATCTTGATTAGATAACAAAAGCATGTAACTCGTTTCATCCAAATTCGGACGCCGCCCCAATACTTCTAGTATTTCCTCGTTGCGCCAACCGGGTGACGAGTCATTTACTTTCCACTTTGTTAAGTATCCATCTAGCAATTCCCTGAGTGGCATCTCAACAGTTCTGAACTTCATCCTTTGGTACATCCGATAATCCGATGTTAATAGTCCAGATTTAGTAATCAAATTCAAATTACTTGACTTATGTTCATTTTCAACATGAGGCTTACGCAAAACAAACCATTCACCATCGGGGTTGAAATTGCTTAGTGGGGGTAAAACAGAATCACGTGTAGGCCTAGTACCGGGTGGCAAAAGCAACCCAATATCATGCGCCCACTCCGCTACGGAACTTCCAGAATCTAGTGAATCTCGAAGGTTCGCTCTTAAGTCATCTTCAGTATGCACGATACCTCTTAATGTGTTTATAGTTCGTGCCGTACCGAAGAATTGACAATAAGGAAGGAGATTAGTTCTATATCCGAAAGCTCTCGCCCGCTGTTCAATAGTGTCAATCTGGTCACTTGCGGGACGATTCATGTAGGTAACGGTTAGACCTTCGACCGTGAAACCTCGATCGAGCTTATTGCCACCGATAAGTACATGAAAAGGTGCAAGGTTCCACTGTACTTTTTTAACTTCAGTTGCAGAATTTACCAACCACAGGTGCGTTTCCTTTAGAACATATTCCAGCGTATTCCAAAAAAGGTCTTGTGAAACCTGAGGAATGCCTAATTCGTATAATCTTTGCATCTCAGTGCCGATTAAGTTGGCAAATTCTCCTTCAGTCTTATCTTCAAGTTTTTTATAATTGTCAATAAAGCGATCAAGCAGAAATTTATATTTTTCCTGAATATCATTTTTAAAGGTACTGTGAATTAACATGCTGATAGGAGCGTTTTGTTTATTTTCCAGATAGAGGTGAACTGCGCCGACAAAGAAATTTGCTAAGGCAAGTTCTAGGCTAGCAGGGAGTTCGGTGATCTGTGTTCTTGCGTTCTGTTCGTCTCCGCTTGGGATGCTTCTCAATACTTTTGGAGCATGGTCTACGAAGAACTCTCGCCCACCTGTGTATCCGTGACCTGGTATAAGAAATTCAACATGAGTTGGCATCAGGTGATCCGACGGATTCAGCAATAAAGGCGCGTAGGGTGTCGCCGTATATTGCACATAAAGATGCTCGGGTAATGACAGCCTCAGGTTCTTTATAGCTGCGTAAGTTGAACTTTCACCATCAACATTAGTTTGTGTATTCAGTGACGCTTGATCAGCTTCGTCATCTATTACTAGACATTTTATTCCCTCTAGATCAACTTGCTCAAGAATCGATGTAACTTTTTTGATGACGCTTGGATTCTTGAGTACGGGTATGAAAATAACTCGATCTCTTGTTAGCCAGCTTGCAATATCCTTCGGGGTTCTTTTGAGACTCAATTCGGTAAAAGAAACCCATCGATAATTATTCTCCTCGAGGCCTAAATAGTCCTCTACGCGCGTCCTATTTTGATCTCTAAGCAATAAAGTAGAACCGAGGATTGCAACGATAACTTTAAACCCTTTGTCGGCAGCTGCAGCGCTTAGGGCTGTGATGCTTGTTGTTTTTCCAGATTGTACGTATCCAAGTGCCAATACAGTGTTATGGCCCTCTTCAAAAGAACCTAATATGTTATTTGCGGCTTCCCATATCCGATTTCTGTCACTCTCTAAAATTTTTCCAGAAATTCGAACATCCAAAGCTTTGGATTGCTCACCTAGTTCAGACATTGCAGAACCCACTAATGCACTCCATTCTGTTATCACTCATAATTCACCACCCAAATCTTCAAGAATTGAAGAGATAACATGTTTAACAGTTCCAACTGCCACTGCATTCCCAAGTTGCTTGAAAGATTTCGACGGATTTTGATCCCCAAAAGTGAAATCTTCCGGGAATGCTTGAAGCCGGGCAGCCTCGCGAACGCTGATAGTCCTTTTCTTTGAACCGATAATTGATGTCTGATTCATTGCAACAAGCGCTGGAAGATAATCGGCCTTCTTGACTCGGACCCCACTAGGTCTAAATTGAATGACGCCATCCCAGATGGAATTTAAGTCTTGAGCTTGCCATTCCAACTTTCGAAAGGAATTATTCAAATTTTTGAGTTCTGGATACTTACCTCTCCAGGCGTCGATCGCCTTCCTGTTATCCACGTAAAAAGCAGAGTTTTTCTTGAGGAAATCTATCTTCCAATCAGGCATATCCAAATCAATTCTAGGGCGAGTTGTCATTGCAAACTCCCAAAGAGGGAAGCCTGGGAGTCTTTTTCCTTTGAGCGATCCCACGCTTTTAAGAAAGTCGTTCCACATCTCAATAACTTGAAGTCGTTCAGATGAAACTCGATACAAATCTATGTCTTGTATTTCGTGATCACTTTGAAGTAAATGTTTTTCTAGATTCCAATCGCCCGGCTTCCAATTACCTGCCTTGTCTTTGTTTAAGGTAAATGGTTCATCAGCTAACTTCCAGGCTTTTTGTTTGCCAACATAGATTCCAACTATATAAACGCGATCTCTAGCTTGTGGTGTTCCCCCCATTTTAGGCGAAAGCGAGTGTGGTGAGACAATTGTTGGTATATCGGATACGTGGTAACCCAAATCTCTTAATACTCTGATGATTAGTGACCAGGTGTGTTTATGCTTTGGACCAGTTAGATTTCGGACATTTTCTAAAACTAGTACTTTTGGTTTGCGTTTTTCCAGTATCTTTGCAATATTGTAAAAAAGGGTTCCTCTAGTTTCATCCATGCCGAGTTGAGCCCCACTTTTACTGAATGGCTGGCAGGGGAAGCCACCAACCAGAACATCATGTTCGGGAATGATCCGAGATAATTTTTTGTCTGTCAGAGGAATTATGTCGCCAACAATCGGACCCTTCATATGTTTTCCAAAATTCAAACGGTAAATTGCCTGCGCATCTTCATCAATTTCTGAAGCTAGAACACACTCGCCCCCTAGTTCGGTCAGGGCAATATGAAACCCCCCAATACCTGCGAAGAGGTCAACAAATCTAAATGTCATTTCTAAGAGCCAGCCCCTTCTCTTTTCTCAAACCCTCGTGCACTTTTCTCTTAACCGCCGTCCAACTTCCGAAAACGTTTCGAATCAATACACCTGACGGCACATGATCAGACTGTTCCTCTCGCCACAAGTCATAACTTCCATAGCTACCTGTAGTTTGTGGTTCCTTAAAGAAACGTATTGCGTAATTAAGCAACTCCTCTTCGCTCCATAACCGAATGTACTCGGGCCTAAGCGACGGGACGCACTCAACTCCAGCTTCTTGGCACAAATCTGACCATTGACCGTACTTCAAATACATATATGGAATAGAAGGTCCATCAATCTCACCGATTGCCAGTAAGTGATCGTAATCTGCCTGTCTAATTGGAAAATAGAATGTTGCAGCTTTTCTCAATGCAACAAGGCAATCCTCTTTGGACCAAGTAGAAACAGAAATCTGCTCTGGCACCCTGTCAATTACAAATTTCAGATACTTCTTTGGTATTGAATCAACGACCAACTCTTCACTTATGCCAAGCGCCAGAGCTAGTTCTGACTTATAAACTGCTCCATGACTTTCAATAATTGATTCAAGTTTTCGATCTAAATTAATTTCGTTAACTCTCTTGTTTCTCTTCTTAAGTACTTCAATGACAGGGTCCAGATCTGGAGATAGCTTAACTAAAATTTGTCGGACTCGTTCGCGGGTCAAGCCAACCTCTTTTCCAATTTCGTCTAAGGTTGAACCGATAACTCTCATTCTAAGAATTTCAAGTTCTCTCTGAGAAAAGTGCAGTTTGATGATTTCATAAAGATCCAGAAGGTTCCGCTCTTTATCATTCTGACTGCCATCTGTACTCATGTATTGAGCAATTACTAGCCCTAGTAGATTTGGAAATGTCGCATATTTTTCGTGAAATCGAACTACTCCAACAACTAAGTTCCAAACATTACCATCAGTAAAAAAATAGTTAGAAAGTTTATCAAGGGTATCAAAGTATGAATCTTGTCCAAGAAAAATAGAAATGTTATTGACCGGCAGACCTAGCAATTTTAATGAGAATTCGTCGTACCTCATCAGATCTACCGACTCATTTGAAAAATCATTTTCGTACTTAATTAGTGATTCCTTCATAGTTTTTGTTGGTAACAAATCTTCATAATTCTTGAAGTAAACCAACATGTCCCTCATGAATGAGTCCAGATTAAAGATGTATTCCTTCAATTGCAAAACATCAGAGATAGTCTCTGCTTCTTCATTAAACTTCTTATACACTTCATGCAAAGTTGCACATCCGAAGTACTTTTCTTTCTTATTTGATACTTTACTTTTCTCAAGAATCTCTTTGTGCTCAATTTTCAGATGCCCGTATTTATCCACTTGCTCTTCGACGGCGGCAAGTTCAATCTTGAATTCATTTAAAGCCCACAGAATCATGTCTTCATTTTTTGGAGAATTCGAGTCTATTGAATCAGTTGTACTGTCGGCTACATTTGATTCATATCTCTTTAGTGCCTCGCTAACTTCACTTAAACTTTTCTCACCAAAATTTCTTATGTCTCTAAGTTCATTTACTGTCATTCTGGAAAGTTGATACAGGCTTTCAACGCCAATTCGTTTCAAGGCGTTGTACGTCCTTACTGAGAAGTCGAGGTCTTCAAGTGAAACGTCCCCAGAAAGAATTTTTTCCACATTACTGATTGGTTCGTTCTCTAAATAAACGCCAACTTTTTCTAATTCCTCTAGGATTTCACTTACAGATCTGACTCCTAGGTTTTGCATTCTAAAAAGCTGAGACTTTGGTAAAAGTTTAATTTGCGATACGTAATTGATTCCTTCTCGGCTCAAGGCATTAAGACTTCTACCGGATAAACCCAGTTGCGAAATTGGTAAATCCTTTTCTAATGTGGTCATGTTGTCTACTTCAACATATTCCAAATCAGTATTCTGTCCCCTCGAGCAGCGATGAGAGTGAAAGTTAATCATTCTTTCGAGCATTGCCCAAATGATTATGCTTCTACTAATTCGTTCTCCTGATACATTTCTAATCAACCGTGGCGTTAGATCTTTGATTGTGCTTAATGAAAATTCTTGCTGTCCTTCACCTTTTATTAATCTAATTAGGTCTTTAGATTCTTTATTAGTCAATCCTGTATTTTCTAAAACGATTGAATCAACTTTATGACCACAGTAGTCAGGAATCATGGGCAAATAGTTTGTTTCGTCATTCGTTTGAAAGACTCTCAGTGCGTCTAGAAACATTTCCACCTCACCTGTTCTCGGATAATACATTTATCTCATTTAATCGGGCCAGACCGACAAATGGATTCAGCCAATAAAATGGCTCATCGCCTAAGGGCACGCTCATGAAGTTAGTCAAGGTGGTGATTTTTGAGTGAACCGTGCCCATGGTTACGATTTTCCAATCAGTTTTTGAATCCTTCCCGCCCACAAGTAATGCATTTGTAGTCGGGCGTGGGATCGTCAACCAAGCAGCCACCGATGTAGTACTTGGATTCGTCCGGCTCTTCCAATGGCATCCCCCAAATGATGATCCTGACTCCATCACTGGAGTTACAGGTTGGACATTTCTTTTTCATGAGTTCAGCTCAGAGAAATGATGTCGGCGGATTGTTGATTGGCGCCATCCTGGAAGTGCTTGAGCATCTTGGTCTGGTTGGTGTCTTTGATCTTTAGCCACTCCCCCTGTGCGTAATAAGTAGTCATTGCATCCAAATTAACCTCGAGGACCCCTGATGTGTGGACTCGATATGAGCCGTTCTTGGGGATATTGATGCTGCGGCCAGTGCCGAGGGTTATGAAGACCTCGTGTTGGTCTGCGGAATTGTTATGTGAAATTAGTGGAGTTGAAATTGTGTACCTCGTTATCTTTTCTGTTCGTTTGTAGGTTGATGTTGTTTGCATGGGTCTCCTTCCTTAGAAGACTTTGCGCTGGGATACGCGCATATCTGGGTAGATTTCAATGTCATAGGCACGTTGGAACTTGTAAAGGGCTCCTTGGATAAATTCTTGAAAGTTGTATGCGCTGTATTCGATGGAGCCGATAAATGCTTGGCCACACATGTCGTCTTCGGTAAGACCTAGGTCGTGCATGCGCTGGGGATCGAAATCATCGAAATGGACTGAGAATTCAGCTTGGTAGCGGTACGATCCGTTTACTCCCATTGCTTTTTCCATAAGGGGACGGATATCTGCGTCATATTCCTCATAGACCATAAGTGGAAGCGTGATCCCATCTTCGTCTTCGATTGCAGAGATTACGATGTAATAGTTGTCTGCGGCTGGCATCTGAATGTGTGAGAAGGAACCTTCGTGCTGGACGAGTTCAGCTTTGTAAC
>JACCDN011046701.1_pt1 | contig 10149 bp, 7 predicted proteins | sample 7441691 | NCBI WGS metagenome assembly JACCDN01 (sample SAMN15323439, study PRJNA562643) | freshwater metagenome | isolation source: river surface water | place: USA:Blue River Watershed | collected 2017-08-16
CCCTCTGCTATTGCGTCCCGAATAGATTTTGAAAAGTTAGATATTTCTGACAACCTGGCTCTCAATAAATTTATGAAAACACAATTAGAATTTGACTACATTGTTAATTTCGCCGCTGAATCCCATGTTGATAGGTCAATTGCTGATGGATTACCCTTCGTGCAATCCAATATTCTCGGAGTAGTTAACTTATTAGAATTTTTAAAAAATAACCGCAGAACCAAATTTCTCCAAGTATCTACTGACGAAGTTTACGGTTCAATCATTAACGGTTCGTGGGATGAAGATTTTCCGCTCAATCCAAGGAGCGCTTATTCTAGCTCTAAAGCGTCTGCCGAATTCTTTTGTAAAGCCTATAAGACAACGCATGGCGTAGAAACAATCATTACGCGTTGCGCGAACAATTTTGGACCACGTCAGTCAGCTGAAAAGTTGATTCCTACAATTTTGCGATCATTATTCAAGAATCAAAAAGTACCCATTTACGGGTCGGGAGAAAATCGTCGAGAGTGGATTTATGTTATCGATCATGCTAAATCTATATTGAAAATTATTGAACACCCAAAACCACTATTTAGTATTTACAACCTGGGAGGAACGGAAATGTCTAATAACGAATTAGCTTTATCTATTCTTAAGATTTTTGGAAAAGATGAATCTAGTATTGAGTATGTTGAAGATAGGAAAGGTCACGATTTAAGATATTCGGTAAATGATTCAAGATTTCGGAAAGAATTTGGAGAATTTAAAGTAGGGGCATTTGAGAAAGATTTGGTTGATACTATAAATTGGTATACATCAAATAAGAATTGGCTAGACAATTCCTTTGAGAGGTTAATTAAGTGAAGGGCGTAATATTAGCCGGTGGCACGGGAAGTCGATTGAGGCCGCTAACCGAAGTGGTCTGCAAACAACTGCTTCCTGTGTATGACAAGCCAATGATTTATTACCCATTGAGTACGCTTATTCATGCTGGCGTAGATGAAATATTAGTAATTTCTTCGCCGTCGGATTTAGACAAATTTAAATCTTTACTCGGTAATGGGAAAAGGTTTGGAATCAAAATTGAATACGAACCTCAGCCAAAGCCGGATGGACTTCCTCAGGGAATTTTAATCGCGGAAGATTTTATTAATGGAGAAGATTTTTGGTTCATTCTTGGCGACAATCTCTTTCATGGCCCAGAATTTGGAAGCAATCTCAAGGAGATTCGTAATCAGAAAAAAATAGGAGCAACAACTTTTTCTTATCGCGTTAGCGATGTAAGTCAGTACGGCACCGTTAGGTACTCGCCTATCACTGGGAAAGCGATGGAATTAATCGAGAAACCAGATGAGCAAGAAGTTGGATGGGCGATTCCGGGATTTTACTATTTTGATTCCACTGCAGTAACCAAAGCCAAAGAATTGAAACCTTCGAAGCGGGGTGAACTGGAAATAATTGATTTGTTGGCTAGCTACTTACACGAAGAAAGGCTGGAGGTTCAACAAATTTCCCGCGGGAACGCATGGTTCGATCTTGGAACGGCTGAGAACCTTTTGATTGGTTCGCAATTTGTTCATCTGATACAAACACGTCAAGGTATGTTGGTAGGCAGTCCCGAAGAAGCATCTTTGAATGCTGGAAATCTTACCAATCGGGATTTAATCGAAATATTGGAAAATGCGCCAGAAAGCTCCTACTTTTTATCACTGAGAAGTAATTACAAAGAAAAACTTAAGCACTAACATTTTTTTATGAGCAATTCAATGACTCTGGACGTTATGTTCAACAGATCTTCACCGAACGATATTGAATTGCTTGGCGCAAGCGGGCGGGTTCTAAAGTTCAGAACCGAATCGATCCCGCCGCGCGTATTTCGTTATCAAAGAGCAGAATTGCTTACCTTAATTGATAATTCGAGCGAGCAGGACCTTCGTATATCAACGAGATTACTTAGGTGGGTCGCAAGAGATGCGCTTAAGCATCCAAATTTCTTAATAAAATCCTTAATCAAAACCAAACGATTAAAAATTGAAGAAATTTCAATTCAAGACTTACCAATTAAAGTAATTTCAAAAGAAAAAAACCTAAAGATATGGGTAAGTAGACATTCTATTAAGTATGGCGTCACCCCTTCGAACCTAGATGAGTCACTCGAGTATGATCGACTACGCAATCCAGATCAATTTGATTTTTTAGTCCGATTTACAAGCAATGACATTAATCTCCAGGATTACAAACTTTACCGAGATCAAAGTTACGATTTCTATTTCGCGAACCATGTGGATGGAGAAGTGTTTGGGATTGATTATGAAAAGATAAAGAATGCCGAAGTCTTGCATGGAAGAATCGCTTTATCCAGAGAAAAAATTTTGCAAATTAGCAATTTAAGAAAAGAAATTATTCGAAGAGAACCAAGATACATCGATGCTTCTAAAAATAAAATTAGAGTCCTGAACTCATTTTCCGAACATCCATTCCTGGGCGAGGCAATCTTCCTGGGCTCTAACTTGAATTGGTTCCATTTCATAGTCGAGTGTTTAACTCGTTATGTCGCTATCCCAGAAGTTAAAGGGTTACCAATAATTCTTGAACGCGGTGTTCACAAGAATATTGTTGAAATATGTCAAATATTGACAAAAATTGACCCAATTCTCATTGGTCCGCTAGAAAGCGTTTCTGTCGGGAATTTATACTTAGGTAGAGAATATGGAGTAAAGGATGCGATTGACTCTACTCCTCGTAGTAATTTACTTTTAGAGCTACGCGCGATGGTTATGAAGGAATTAGTGAAAGAAGAAGTAACAAAAACACCTAAAATAAATCTGTATTTCAGAAGAAGAAGTTTCCTTTTTCGCCCTTTACAAAATGAAAAAGAGATAGCAAAGATACTTGACAAACAAAATTTTGTTTCAATTTATCCAGAGGATCTTGGTATCTTAGAGTTAATTGAACTTCTTCAAAACGCGGGCACCGTCGTCGTTGAAAGCGGTGCTGCGATGACTAATTTGATGTTTGCGCCAAAAGGCCTGAAGGTAATTGAGCTTAATCCTGGTGATGGAGGATACGGCTTCTGGGAAAGATTTTTAGAACCATTTGAGCTCTTCCATTCTGGCCTGGTGGGACGACGTCAAAACATCGGCAAGAAGGGTTTTGCTTCTGATGGATTCCGGATAAATGTTAAAGCCCTACTTCAAATTATCGACAAATAACTTCAAAATGCCGATCGAGGTTGAGTATTAAGCACAACCGTCACAGGTATAGTTGTTTCAAGTACAAAGGAGACTTACATCATGAATAGTGTTTTGGAATTCAATCACAAGGAGTTGACCCCCAGTGATAGAGAACAGATTTTATCAAAAATTCAAGAGAACCACTTTGTAGTATTGCGTGGCTTGGTAAAAAGAGAAGTAGTTCGAGAGAAATTACCTCAAATTTGGAACTACGTCTTAAGTTCAAATCATTTAGGTACTAGCGGAATATCAAAAGATACGATTAGATCTTTTTCTAGTAAGTGGAGCATTGGCGGAGAGTCGCCGATCCAAGCGGATATCGCCCGATTTATGTTGACTATTTATTCACCGTTGACGAGCGAAGACAAATTTCAGATTGCAGAATTCTTTCGCGTACTGATTCAAGTACGCGACCTATGTGCTGGAAGACCAGAGCCTCTATACGACGATAAATTAGAACAGCCTTTTTTTAATGGTTCCCGAATTCAGATCTACCCAAGCGGTGGTGGCTTCATGAGTGCACATACTGACTCTACGGCTGTGAATACTTTTAACGCGGCATCTAACGGGGTTTTCTTGCAGCCGTTACTACTACTTTCGGAACGCGGCCTAGATTATGAAACTGGTGGAGCATTTTACGTAAAAGATGGTCAAAAGATTTTTATTGAGAATGAAACACAATCGGGAGATATCGTGGTTTATGACGAAAGCATAAAGCACGGAGTAGGCGATGTGGACTCCTCACTCCCACTTAATTTGGAAAGCCGAAAGGGGCGAATCGTGGCCTTGGCCACTATTTATAAGTAATTCGTATAACTAGTCGAGATTGGTAGATTATGACTTTCGGTAAGTTCACATATCCAAGTGAAATCAGTAGGCCCATTTTGATTTATGGAATAGGCGAATTGGCTAGGCTCGCCTTAGATTATTTTAATAATGACTCGCCTTATGAGGTGGCTGGATTCATTGCCAATCCGGAGTTTATCGGACCAGAAAAGAGTATTTATGGCTTACCAATTGCTACATCCGATGAAATAGGGAAATCTATAACTCCAGATCGGTACGATATTTTTGTCGCATTTTCAGCGCAAGAGTTGAGCTTCCCTCGATCAAAGAAAGTTAGTTACCTTAAATCGATTGGATTTAATTTACCGTCTTATGTCTCGAGTTATGCATTTATTTCTGCAGATGTTGAAATTGGAAGTAACGTGATGATTTTTGAGCACAATACGATTCAGTCGGAAGTTGAAATTGCAGATTCAGTGATCATTTGGAGCGGGAATCATATCGGACATCAAACAACAATAGGTGAAGGTGTGTTTATTTCTTCACATGTTTGTATTGGAGGCCGAACCAAAATTGAAAATAATTGTTATTTTGGAATGAATTCTACCGTCAGAGATCAGGTAGTAATTGGCGAGAAGACGGTAGTCGGAGCTAACAGTTATGTACACAAAGATTTTGAAGGAAACGCAGTGGTATTCGGCGTTCCGGCTAAGAAACTGCCAACCTCAGACCCCATGAAGGCAATAAATTAATGCCATTACCTATCAACGATTATTCTTGGGAGAAATTTGGGCTCGTCTATAGTTCTGATTCTAATCCGCAATGGGGCAAGAGTCATGCTCTTGTTCCTTCTCCGCAATCACTCACTCACCAAATTGTTAGGATTCACAGCAGTTTTATAGATGAAAACTTTAGAGGAAGAATTGGTTTTGTTGATATTGATTTAAGCGGTCGGGAACCCAATGTAGTGCGTATTAGCGAATCTCCGGAGCTCGATCTTGGTGCCGCAGGTACTTTTTCGCAATACGGTGTAGGTATGGGAACCTTCTGGCCCAATGAAATTGGAGGAGATTTATATTACGTGGGATTCGATCGCCCCAAAGAAGTTAAATTTAAGGCTTTCTCGGGAAAAGCTGTCTATGACAAAAAATTGAATAAATATGTGCACATGGGTAATTTGCCATTTTTCGGACCGGATTTTGGAGGTGAGACGATCGTTGGAGTTCACGACATTTTTGAATATAAAGGTTTGATTCATGCCTTGATATCCATCGGTTCTGATTTCCAAAAAATCTCGGGTAAAGATTTCCCAAAATATCAAGTTCACATAGCATCTGGCCAAGACATGAACAATTTGACAATATCATCCGAACCCATAATTGCTGCCAATTATCCAATATACAGAATTGGTCGCCCCCGCATTTATCAGATTAATAACGGATTTGAAATTTTAGTTACCGCTGGAGATTTAGTAGGAAACTATTTACCACGTGCATATTATTCTGAAGACTTAGTAAACTGGAATGAAGGAAAATGCGAAGAATTTGTGTCATCAACGGTCGAGGGATTTGATGACAAACATCAGTGTTATTTAAGCAGATTTAGTATAGGTGGGAGCGAGTACATCGTATATAACGGTAACCATATGGGCCAGGCAGGTTTTGGAATTGCAAAAGGCACGCCTATTCATGGTTGACTCAGTTGATTCAAATGCAGCAGCCGCGAATCAAGCCAAAATATTCAAAAATGGTAGTAATTCAATTTGTACTAATTTTTGCCAGTCAACGTTTTTGGATTACCACAGTAGTTCTAAAGATTCCAAAATAGTAAGTCAATACTTAAAGGGTTCAATCGAGGGACAAGACTTTATTTTCCCTTATAATTTACAAAAGGCAATAGATGGTGGAACGAAAGTGTTCTCACATAGCGGTTCACCGTACGGCGGGCTTTGTATCGATTCTTCTAGTACAAGAATCATTAAACTAGCATATGAAGAAATAATTGCCTGGTTCAAAACCAATATAGATGACCTAGGCAGCCTCGAGGTAAGACTTCCTCCAGCGCTTCTTTCCGCAAACGTCTCAGCTCACGAATGGTCACTCTGGTCATTGGGTTTCCAGACTGAGATTATGTATCTTGGTAGATACTTTAAATTTGAGAATAACCCAGAATACAACAGGAATCGAAAAAGACGGCTATCAAAATTACGAAAAGATAGCTTTGATTTAGAGCGAATGTCGATACCCAACGAAGACGCTTTTGAAATTTTGACTAAGAATAGACTCGATAGACATTCATCTCTGCCAATTCACACGATATTGGATTTTGAAAGAATAGAAGAATTAAATCCGGGCGTATTAGTAACACTGCTACTCAGTCACGAAGATAACCCTTGTTCAGTGGCAATAATTTTCAAGGACAGGAGCTTTAATACTTTACAATATTTGGCTGGAAGTGATTGCTCATTCAAATGCGGTTCTCAAGATTACTTAGTGGATCTTCTAATCCAGGAATCTAAAGTTTCAAAACAATTTTTGTTAATGGGCACTTCGACTATTCCCGTGGATGGGCATCGAGAATTAAATGAAGGTTTAGACGCATATAAAACATCATTCGGCGGTTTACCATATAAATCAGACAGATTAGTACTTTCAATTCGATAGTTTTTTAAATTCCCATTAACAATGCTTGATTATCGAAATTCTTCACTTTAGATCTAACTTCATCAAATGAGCCCGAGGCAACGATGGTTCCGTTGTCGATGTAAACAACGGTGTCAGCCGATTTAACAGTCGAGAGTCTGTGTGCAACCATCAGAATAGTAGTTGATCCTCGAAGTTGACCTATTGAGTGGCTTACTAGTCGTTCGGTCTCGGCATCTAGGGCACTCGTTGCTTCATCTAAAACCAGCAAAGCCGGATTTGTAAAAAGTGCTCTCGCTATACCAAGTCGTTGGCGTTCGCCACCACTTAACATCCCGCCTCTTTCGCCGACGGACAACTCAATTCCAAGGGGCGATTTGAGTACCAACTGGTCCAAATGAGCGGCACTCAAAGCTCGTTCGATGTGAGGAATATTTGCATCCGATTTAGGGTAACCCATCTCAATGTTGGAGCGAATATCTCCATTGGCAATTGAAACATTCTGTGGAACATATGCGATAGCACCCGGCCACCGCTTGATTGCACCTTTCGGGGACAAACCGGAAATTCTTATTTCACCACTCGACGGAGACAAGATGCCGAGTATCAAATCTATAAATGTTGTTTTGCCTCCACCTGAAGGTCCAACTAGAGCCACCATTTGACCCGGCTTAATCAATAAACTCATTTTGGATATAGCTTTGACTTCCTTGGATGGATACGAGAACGAGACGGAATTGACATAAACCTCGGCCATGAAATCCTGATGCACGAATATCGGCTCTTTCGAATTGGAGTCGACAAAGTCAGTCTTTTTTAGTTCATCGATGTAATTCAAGGTCGGATCGGCTGCTCCTAAGCTGCTTTTTATAGAAAGTGCACCCTGCTGCACTCGAAGAATTGCAGGAACAATTCTCGATCCAGCAGCAAGGAAAATAGACAAAGTTGCCACCGCGTGAACAGCATCCTGCATCTTAAATTGAATAGCTGCGATACAAATCGCCCCTATAACCATAGAACTTTCTATTACATACTTGCTAACGTAAGGCATAAATGAGAGTTCAGCAGATATGTTTGCTAGTTTAAATCTAATTTCACTAATGCCTTCTGAATAGTGTGCCCTTCGATCTTTTACAAACAATTCACGGTATGATTCCAATACCTCAAGCATTTGTTCGTTACTTTTAATATTCAGATCTGCACTTTGCTCACCCATGCGTTGGGCAGTTATATGTGAAATTCGGTATAAAATAAAAGCAATTGAGGCAAAGATCAAAAATGTTGAAAATGCCAAAGCTGGATTAACAACGAAAAGACCTAAGCCCAGCACCAACAATAGAGATACGTCTGAAATCAAATTTACCGATACTCCAATTACACCAAGAGTAATTGCATTCACGCCACTTGTAATAGAAAAGACAATTTGTTGCGATGTTTTGCCTTGGACATCTAAAAGTGAGCTATTAAGAATTTTTCGGACCAAATCACTTGAAAGCTGCGCCCCACGATTACTCAAAAAAAGTAGGATTCGCTTCGTAAAAATTACTGAAAATATAGTTCTGCCAATGAGGACAAATGCTGCGAATCCGCCAAGAAATGCGACTTGAACTTGTAGTGAGCTTTCGGATAAATTTAAAACCGATAAAACCGTGTTTACTCGGTCGCCCTTTACACCGGAACCTACACCAGTTACTGCCAATGCCCCCAATATACCTATTAGTGCTACACCGAGTAAGTCAAGAAAGCCAAAGAGTATTTGAAGTATTATTACGGCAAAAATTTTAGCTCTGTCGTTGCGAGAGAAAACCATACTTGAACGGTAAACAACCGAGCGCCTTACTGAATCAAATAGGTTATTAATCTTAAATCTCCTTTATCGGACCGATTCCTACGTGGCAATACTAATAAGTTCCCAATCTGGAGGTATCAAGTCTATTGGAGAATCAAGATTTTTAAACCAAGGCGTAGGAGCAATTACCGGTGAATTGTTACCAAAGGATAAGTAGGCTCCCCACCAACTGTAGGTTGAGTTACCAATGACGTATCCGTGACCTAATCGCATCACTTGAAGTGTTAAAGCGGAAGAACCGAGAAGCTCAGGCACAGCACGGATAAACTGACAATGTCTATCCTCAAAATAAGACAGGGCAACTTCAGGTTCATCAGAAAAGAGCCAAATTTTCTTGAATGAACCGGTGCTCCAGAGTTTATCCACCGCAGAGATGTAGTATTTCTTCGGAACTAAACCAAAGTTTGTTTCATTCTTGTAATCTCCTAAACGAACATGAACGATCAGAGGCTTTTCTATAACTGCCAATTTTCGATATTCCTCAACAACTTCCATTCCAATCCGCGGCGACATTGACATTAATTGGTCCCGGACACTGCTAGGCCATCTGTAACTTTGAAAGTACCCATAAAGAAGCGCGGAGCCTTGGAATCGCGGAATTTCAAAAAATCCAACGCCCTGTCCGTTGATGGTTGAGATATGACTTCTCGTAGACACCCTGGCTATTAGGTTCCAAGTACAATTTAAAAGCACGCCTACAATTCTAAATCTCTCAAACTTACTTGGCGCGACACCACTTCTTAACATATAGCCCGATGCTTTACGCATCAGAAGATTTGATCCAACCAAATTTTTAAGTTCAACGTTTGCAGGAAGACAGAAACTAGTAATTTCCGGATTTGCATATGTATTTAGCCTAGGTGAACCAATCTTCATATCCACTTTGATAGATTTTCCATTAGCAATAGAAAGAGCAGCAGCTAATTGAAAAAGTTGATTTCCAAGGCCCCCAGTCAGAGGTAGAAAAATTCTATCTGCGCTAACTTTGTCATTCTTTATCTTAAATATTTCAAATGAAGTAACGATGAGTTGCAAAACAACGCGAGGATGAAATTGTATTATGCTATGAAGAAAAATTCTTGCAATTTGTATTTTTACTAAACTGCTTCCCCACTTTAAACCGGTGAATATCTGTCTCATAAAGAAAAAACCTGCTAGTCGGGAGTTTTCATCTTCCCTGAAGGAGGAAATGAAAGCTCTCGTCGCTATCAAACTGGAGGATAGATCGCTTAAAAAAATTTTAGTTTGAGTTTGTTGTGAACTTCGACCTGATATGTATGAATAAATCAACTCATTGGTTGTAATGAAAAGATCCGAAAAATCACAATTTTTCAAGATAAAGACTTGATCTTCAGCCATTTGAAAACTATCGAATGGTGATCTTAGACTCTCACGTAAAAAAGCGAAGCGCCAGATTCCCGGGTTATTTCCCAAAGATCCCAAAATTTCCTTTCGTTTCACCCCTAATAGGTGGCGAGTAACTGGAATTTTTGGATCTTCATATCTCCACTCGAAGCTACCTATTGCAAACTTGGCTTTTTCCATTTCAGCTCGTCGAACGAGGATTATTGTTTCTTTAACGTTCGGTTCGTCATCAGCATCCCAGAAAACCACCCATTTTCCATTCGCTTTCTCTAGCCCAGCGTTACGGGCTAAG
>JACCDN011018714.1_pt1 | contig 10148 bp, 9 predicted proteins | sample 7441691 | NCBI WGS metagenome assembly JACCDN01 (sample SAMN15323439, study PRJNA562643) | freshwater metagenome | isolation source: river surface water | place: USA:Blue River Watershed | collected 2017-08-16
CGTCACATCGGAGAAACCCGCGACGGTATCATTAGTGGCATTTCAGAAAATGGAATCTTCGTTGAAGAAAAGAAAAGTCGCGCCGATGGATTTATTCCCCTTCGTCTCCTTGGAAACGATCTGTTTAAGTACGACAAAAAAACACTCTCACTTCGTGGTGCAAAAACAAAAACGCAATTCCGCATTGGCGACACCATCAGCATCGTTGTCGAACGCGCTGATCGCGAACGAGGCATGATAGACTTTTCATTACTCAGCGATGAAAAAAAGTAGATTTCGAAAACAACATATCATTGGTGCACTCATTGTTGCTGGACTCGGTATTCTTTCGCTGTTTGTTGTTCGTTTTGTTATTGCAGAACGCAGAACTGAAATGCGTGAAGATCCTGCGGCGATCGAGCACATCGGCGCGGTAGATGCAGTCGCCGATGTTCGCCCAGAAATCGTGATTGAAAATATTCCCGATGCATCATTCGTTCCACAAGCAGGGAAAGTGATTCGCATTAATCTCGTGACACGAAAACTGACGCGTTATTTTGATAGTCAAAAAATTGATGAAATGCCGATTGTGGCTATTGGCGCAAAAGGAAGTATGTGGGAAACACCCGGTGGACTCTATCCGATCGAAGAAATGTCTGAAGACTATTATTCAGCGCAAGCCGGTGTGTGGTTCCCCTACAGCATGCATTTGTTTGGCAACTATTTTATTCACGGCATTCCCCACGACAAAAACAACCGCGCAGTGCGCACCACCAAAGGCGCAATCCGTCTTTCAAATGACGACGTCGCGAAGCTCTACGCATGGGCAGATACCGATACACGTATCTCAATTTTTAGTGATTCAAAAAAGAAACTCGAGCTTCTTGATGGTAGTTCAACCTACATGACAAAAGAAGGAAAGCAAAAACCACGCGTTGATGCAGAAAGTTATGTTGTTGCTGATATTGATACTGGAGAAATTCTGCTTGAAAAAAATCCCGATGTGGCTGTGCCAATCGCATCAGTCACTAAAATGATGACAGCGCTGATTTCAATTGAAACACAAAATCTGTACGACACGACAACTATTTCTCCAACCGCAATCAGCACCTACGGCGTCTCACGTCTCAGTGTAGGTGAAAAAATTACGATTGGTGATTTGCTGTATGCAATGCTTCTCTCATCGTCAAACGACGCAGCAGAAGCAGTTGCTGAGCACAGTGGTCGCGCATTATTTCTGAAACAAATGAATGAAAAAGCGAAAGCACTCGGGATGACGAACACATTCTTTGACGATGCGTCGGGACTTTCAGCAAAAAATGTTTCAAGTGCGCGCGATCTCTTTTTGCTCGCACAATATGTGCGCACAGAAAAACCGTTTCTCTATGCAGTGTCACTTCGAAAAACATATACAACCAAAGGGCACACGTGGACGAGTTCAAGTCAGTTTCTCGGCGATCCGCGGTATCAAGGTGGAAAGGGTGGAAACACCACAGAAGCAAAACGTGCATTGCTTGGAACATTCGACGTGCGTCTTGGCGAATTTAATACGCGCCGTCTCGCCGTCATCGTGCTCCGCAGTGACGACCGCACCACGGACGTTAACCGTTTACTTGCCTACACTGAAAGCGCACTCGTCGGACACACGCAACCAGTGGCAATTGTGCACAACGAAAAACAAGCAACGCTTGGATTCGTGGGCGATATGATGCTCGTACGTGGCGTTGGACGTACCGTTAAACAATATTTTGCCGGTGATTATTCAAAACTTTTCGACAACATCGACGTATTCAAAAAAACTGATCTTTTGTTTGGAAACTTAGAAGGCCCCGCATCCGACAAAGGAAATGATTTAGGAAGTTTATATTCATTCCGCATGCCAGCCGACACACCAACGCTTTTGAAAAACGCAGGATTTGATGTGGTGTCGTTTGCCAACAACCACGTTGGTGATTACGGTAAAGCAGCATTTGATGACACTCGTGCACGTCTCACCGCTGCGTCACTTCCTTATGTTGGTGCGGGCGATACGCAAGCAGCAGCCGAAGAACCTGTTGTACAAATCGTGAACGGTTTACGTGTTGGGTATTTAGGATTTACTGATGTTGGTCCTGTGTGGATGTCGGCGAAAGAAGCTGAATCAGGAGTTCTCCTTGCAAGTAATCCGCGATTTCAAGACATTATAAAAAACGCCAAAGCGAAAGTGGATACGCTCGTCGTCTCCTTCCACTGGGGTGAAGAATACAAACCACATAACGCACGACAAGAAATGCTCGCAAAGAAAGCCATTGATTCCGGAGCACGTATCGTTGTTGGTCATCATCCACACGTCGCACAAGACGTTGCAGTCTACAACGGTGGACTTATCATCTACAGTCTCGGCAACTTTATTTTCGATCAATATTTTTCAAAAGAAACAATGCAAGGACTCGGTGTGATCGTCGCGCTCGATGGCGATCGAATCGCATCGTACAACGAATACACCATTCCACTTGATAGTCGCTATCAACCGCAGACACCAATTTTGAGAAAATAAAAAAAACCGTCTCTTTTTAAGAGACGGTTTTTGCATTTTTAGACAAGGTCACTTTAATGACCACGTTTCTGAAATAATCTTCAGAAACACAAGAAAAAGAGCTGCAATCACAAAGATCACGAGAAGCGTCTTGATTCCTATGTGAAGATCGTTAAACCAATGTGGAGTAAATTTTTCCTGAACAATTGGTTGTGATTCTTTCACTTGCTCAATAATTTTGCCAGTGTACAGGTCAAAAAATACATCACCATTGAATTCCAAACACGGATGACCATTCAAATACTCAGGGTAATCTTTGTATTTAAGCGTCTTGCATGCACTGCAGAAATCCAGCACACGAAACCAATTACAGACATAGATCACCGTACAACTGTCTTCAATAAACCGCCATGATTCCATTCCTGGATATCCAACGCGTTGCATGAAGCAATCCGGCATTCCCGTGCAATGTGCATACTTAGATGCATCTTCTTTGGTAAGAAGTGGTGTCCATGTTTTCACAGTATCAATCTTTGTAGAATCAACTGGAACAACAGGTAGCGGATCATGTTTCTTTCCTGGGTGTTTTTTTGACACAACTTTTTTAGTTGTATCTTTCGCCACAGTATCCTTCGCAGAAAGATACTTCACCGGCACAACATCTTGAATGTGATCTTCATTGCTCAAACCATAGTTTGATTCATAAATCACCATCGCGGATTTTTCACCGGTTTTCACTGCATCAGCCGTGCCAAAAATAACTCGTGCACCACCATCAGGTCGTTTAAGCACAGTGGTGGTTTCCCAGCCATCCCAAATTTTATCATTGGTTGATTGAGAATACAGAGCGCTCATAGTAAGCGCGAAAATTGAGAAGAAAAGAATCTTTTTCATTCGGAAAAGTGTTTGGTAAAGAATTATTGTTTTATGTGAACAAGTCTTTTGAGACTTATACATTCACGTGATTTACGTGTATTTTATCCTATTTTAGACAAAATGTCAATAGCACTCGCTGAGCGAGCTTATTTTGTGTTTTTTTCAAAATCCCCTTATTTTGCAATCTGTACTGCCTCTTCGAGTTTGATAGAAAGGAGTTTTGAGCCTCCATCAGCCGCTATAGTGACTCCATAGAGCACTTGAGCTCGTGACATAGTTTCGCGGTTATGAGTGACCAAAATGAGCTGTGAGGCGCTTGAGAGCGTTGTAATCATGGCACCATACTTGCGGGAATTGGCTTCGTCGAGCGCTGCATCTGTTTCGTCGAGCACGAGAAATGGTGGCGGATTCACCTGACTCATTGCAAAGAGAAGCGCAATTGATGTGAGCGATCGTTCACCTCCTGAGAGCATATTTAAATCACGCACTTTCTTATGAGGAAGAGAGACATTGATTTCAAGTCCGCGTTCAAACGCGAGTTCTTCGTCCCCTTTTCGTTCTTCCTCTTCCCCCTGATCAGGAAGTTTATGCAACACAACGATCGAAAGAAATGCAGTACCACCCCCAAACATCGTCGAGAAAAATGTTTGAAATTCTGTATTAATTTTTTCAACACCGGTTTTAAATGATTTATCGAGTGTTGTTTTGAGTTCAGTAATAAGTGCGCGAAGTTCATTTTGACTTTTCGCAAGATCATCGAGTTCACGCGTCAAAAATGCATCGCGTGCCGTTGTTTCTTCATATTCCTTCAACACATCCCCACCGCCAATTGCACCCGAATCTTCAATTTTAATTTTGATGCGTTCAATTTTTCTGCGTGTGTCTTCTTGCGATGAACGAATCATTTCTTTTGCGTCGGTGAGTACGATATCCTTTTCAAAATGAAGCGCAGCCGTCCCCACCAACACACTTGCTTCTTGAATTTCTTGCGTGAAATCAGATTCAACTTTTGCAAGCACATCGCGTTCGAGCGACAGCACATTTTGTCGAGAAAGAAGTTCTGTTTTCTTTGCGCGGAGTTCATAAAATTCTCGTTCTGCTTCCAATCGGTTTTCTTGTTCTTTCGTTTCGCGTTCACGAATCTCTGCACGTTTTTCAAGAATGTCTTGCTCTTTCAGACGAAGTGCTGCAATCGCGGTTTCCACTTCTTTCATGAGCGCAAGCAATTCGTTTTTTTCTGCATCACGCGAATCATTTTCAGGAACAGCAGAGCGCGGTGCGTCGTATTTCACCACAAAATCCTGAAGTGATTTTTCAAACGCAATAAGCGCAGTGCGAAGTATCTGCGGATCATTACTTTCGCGTACGCTCGTTAAAAGCGAATCGCATGTTTCTTTAAACGCAACAATATCAGCAAGCGGAACGAGATTGTTGCCTTTTATTGGCGCAGCAATTTTCACTTCACGCATCATGGCTTCAAGCGCACCCTCCATGCGCCCTAATTTGCGCGACAATTCGTCTTTTTGTTGTTGAATATCCTGATACGCACGATCAAGAGCAGCGCGTTCTTCGTCGTACACTGCGCTTGTATGTGATTCTTTGTGTTCACCTGTTTGTGCGAGTTGTCCTTCGACGCTCGCAAGTGTTGTGCGGAGTGATTCTTCATTTCGCGCCAGCGTTTCACTTTCGCGTGTAATATACGCTGCTTCTCGTGCAAAATAGGAAAGATATAATCCTTGGAGTTCTGTGCGGAGTTCACGCGCCTTTTCAATTTTTTCTACCTGCTTTTTCAAAAACGAAATGTGTGGCGCGATTTCACGACGGAGTGATTGCACTTCTTTCATATTTTCACTTGTCTTTTCGAGCTTGCGTTCACTTTCACGAATGCGGTATTGATAGACTTTCAAACCGAGTGCATCTTCCACCATCGCGCGACGATCTTTTGCTGATGACGAGAGCAAACGATCAGCTTCGCCTTGTGAAATAATGTGATGACCGGAACTTCCGATATTCACTGAAGCGACGAGCTCAAGCACGTCTTTCAAACGCACATCAGTGCCATTAATAGAATATTTATTTGCACCATCAGCTGCCACTTCACGCTTCACCACCACTTCATCAAAATCAAGATTCATTGAAGCCGCATTACCACCAGTAAATGAAAACGCACGCGCAGTATTATCAAAGGTAATTGCCACACTCGCACGATTGAGTGAAGGAAGTAACTTAGAACCTTTAAAAATCAAATCAGCGCCGCCTTTTCCGCGGAGCGATTTCATTGATTGTTCACCGAGTACGAATCGAATCGCTTCAACAACGTTCGACTTTCCCGAACCGTTTGGTCCAACAATAGCCGTTACCGGGCTTGTAAAATCAAGCGTCGTTTTTTTCGCAAATGATTTAAAGCCAAGTAATTCGATTCGTTTTAATTGCATAATTGTTTTTATTCAGCCCAGCCTTTTTTCTTGAGTGCTGCTTTCGCTGCATCTTGTTCAGCTTCTTGCTTCGACTTCCCTTTTCCTTCAGAAATCATACCATCTTTCAGGAATAATCCCACGGTAAATCGTTTATCGTGATCGGGACCAGTCTCATTAATCACGCGATATGCTGGTGTGACGCCTTCGTGTTCTTGTGCTTGTTCTTGCACAAAACTTTTTGCGTCTTTCCAGAGTTTATTTTTCACAATATCGTCGGTGCGCGGAAGAAGTGTGTCGATAATAAATTTCGCAGCAACATCATAGCCTTGATCCAGATAGAGTGCCCCAATCAATGCTTCGTATGTGTTTGCTAAAATATACTGACGCGCCTTTCCCGTATCACGACTTTCTCCTTTTGAGAGAAACAGATAATCGTTCATAGCGAGTTCTCCTGCAATTTCTGCAATGATCGTGGCGTTCACCAGTGATGAACGATACGCAGTGAGTTCACCTTCAGGACTTTCAGGAAATTTTTTGTACAGATAATCCGTCGCAACTAATTCAAGCACTGCGTCACCAAGAAATTCTAAACGCTCATTGTGTGAGAGTTTAAATTTTGGATTTTCATTAATATACGAACGGTGAATAAATGCTTGCATCAGCAAGTCTTTGTTTTTAAACGATACCCCAATTCGCTCTTCGAGCGTTGTTAAATCAATCATACGTTTTTGGAGGTGTAGTTGTTAGGTTTACGGTGTGTTATCGTCTCGCTCACACCACAAACCCAATAGCTCAGCCTCATGCTACTTGGTAATAATTCCAATGGCTTTTGCCACAAGCCCTGTCACATCATCATACATTTTCAAACTCGGCACTTCGTCGAGGGAGAACCACTTTGCGCCATCGAGGCCACCCGAACTCTCGAGCACCAATTCTTGATACGGAGATTCAGCAAGGAAAAACATCACCTGTTTGCGAATTTTTCCCTGTGTTGGATGCGATGCAATATATTCACTCTCGCCGAGTTTTTCTTTAATCGTGATCGTGAGTCCGATTTCTTCCATCAATTCACGCTTTGCACCAGTTTCTGCGTCTTCTCCTTCTTCAATACCACCTTTCGATAGCGTCCAGTAGCCAAACACATCATGCACAAAGGCAAGATAGAATTGCCCTTCATGCATCGCATAGACAACCGCCCCAGCTTTTCGTTCAATCGGAAGCGAATTGATATCAATCGGTTCAGATGATTTCTTTTTTGGAAGATCATCTTTCCCTGGTTCACCAATTTCTTTATACACTGCACCAAGTACGCCGTTCACGAAACGCCCTGAACTTTCTCCACCAAAACTTTTGGCAAGTTCAATCGCTTCGTTAATCGCAACTTTCGGCGGAACTTCCGCGCGATCGCCAAACAAAAGCTCGGCGAGTCCCATGCGAAGAATATTACGATCAACCGCGTTGATTTTCTCAAGTGGCCATTGTGGCGCAGCCTTTTGAATAATTTCATCGATGATCGTTTCCTTACGAACCACATCTTCAAGAATCTTCTCCATGAATGGAGTGTCGTCGAGACCAGGACCAAACTCAAGCGTGTTGCGCTCTAAAATATCCCCAATGTCATTACTGGGTCTATCTTTGAAATCCCATTCGAACAATGTTTGGAGGATGATTGAACGTGAGAGGTGTCTGTTTGCCATAATGTTTTTGTAAAGAACGAACGTGGGGGGAAGGTGCTACTTGGTTGCCTTCCCGGCTTTCGCCTTAGTTTTATTTTGTTTCTTTTCCACTTTTTTGACCATATCCACAACCTTTCGGCCGCGATAATAGCCGCACGCTGCACACACAGTGTGTGGCTGACGCTTTGCTCCGCAGTTAGTACAGACGGCAAAGGTGCCAGCTTTCAATGCATGATGACTGCGGCGATTTGCCGTGTGTCCATGCGTATGTCTCATTCGGATTACCATAACAAAAAGAGTGTAGCAAATATGAGGATTTTTGGCAAATAAAAAACCGCATACGCAAGGCATACGGTATTTTTTGTTTTTACAACACGCATTACACTGAAGTGGGTACTGTTTCTTCTTTTTTAACAGGCTTAAGGATAATGCTTAAATCATCAAGACCTACAAACAAGGTCCATGCCCACTCACTACCATCTTTTGTCACGCATTCTGTCGTTGTAAACATAAATAATTGCTTGTGTTCGACACAATACGCAGCAACCCGAAGGGCATCCAAAAAAGACAACGGGGCATTACCACCAACAGTTGCGGATTCTGGTAATGACCCTAAGTGATCATCTGTTCTTTGAGCCAGAAGCGACCATGCGAGATCACGGTCGTCCCGAGAAGGAAAGTTGGCGCTTTCAATAAGCTTTCCAAACGCTTCGCGATCATAAGGAGAGAGGGGAAAAATATTCTGTGTTGACATAGGAAATGTTTTAAGGTTATTTACTTCTATTTTACTACAAAAAAAGAAAAACCAGATACATAGCACATGTCTATATATCTGGTTATTGTTAGTTACTTCACATCAATGCAATTTCCGCAAAAAGAATTTGTGTGTCTTCCTTTTCGTGTAACCGACTCATGGGAACAGTTACTCCATAATATTTCTTGATATCGTCTGGTGCATTTTCCCCCACTATAAACACCTGCAGATGACCTTCGTGGACAAAAGGTCCGCTTATCAATCTCTGATCAGGCAACGCTGGAAACGACAGCGTAAGCTCTACAGGATTAAGCATTCTTTGTGCTCCTGCTTTGCGTAATAACTGATCTGCCTTAAATAGATCATTGTCGTGAATTAAATGAGTTTTGTGATTTATATGATCATTCCAGTAGTGTTTCAGGGGATTAGTGTAGAAACAATATGCACTACCCCGTGTATGAATATCTTCTGTAAAATCAGAAAATTTGTCCATAATAATTTCTTTATGTTCACTTCTGATTTCGAAACGATCAAGGACAACTTCAAATTCTTTCGCGCTGATTCTGCTCAGGTGTTTTGTTACGGGTGTCTCAATTGACTTTGCCATAGTATTTAAATTTTTAGGGGTTCTTTTGCTCTATTTAACCACAAAAATACAAAAGGTCAAAGTAGTTTCTTAAGAAAACTTTTTCGATGAACGTCGCTGATTCCCTCTTTTTGAATTGCCGCATAGTGCGCTTTTGTTCCATATCCTTTATGTACCTCAAATCCGTATCCAGGATATTTTTTAGCGAGCGTTTTCATATACTTGTCGCGTGTGACTTTTGCAACGATTGATGCGAGTGAAATAATTGGAATCTTTTCGTCTCCTTTAATAATTGTTTTTTGCTTTATATATTCTTTAGGCAAGTACAAACTTCCATCAAGAAAAACTTCAGCGTTTTTCGGCACTGACAGTTTTTTCAAACACGTCGCCATGCCTTTTTTAATCGCAGGAACAATTCCTTTCCCATCGATTTCTTTCGCAGAAATAAGCGCGCATGCGTAGCGTAATTTTCCTTCCTTCTGCCATTGTTGAATCGCAGTAAACCAAAGCTCGCGAGATTTTTCTGAAAGTTTTTTTGAATCGGTGCGAACAACGCCGTTTAGGGATTTTGGAATGCGAAATCCGGAATCAATAACCACCACACCAACAGCCACCGGACCTGCAAGTGGCCCGCGTCCGGCTTCGTCGATGCCGACAGAGAATTTCATACATATAAGTATACGAACAAAATCAAATTTGACAAAATAAATATTATGTAGTAATGTTTTTTCGAAGCGTAATAAGCTTATCAAGCGTACGTATCGGTGCACTCGATAAGCTTATTACCATGATACAAAATCCTTTAATAGACCATAAGACGGAAGCTCAAGAGCTACTGCGAAGCAGTAAGATCATTGGCTTTGATGAAATCAAACTTCCTGGTGGAAGCGGTTGGATGGGTAATGAAACTCACTTTTCAGGAGGACTACCATTCTATATTGATAGAAATAACATACTTTGGGGAATTGTAGTGCCGTACAAAAGTACTGACCATCAAACTCAAGAGTCGCCACAATCTCCACCTGAGGAATACCCGGAGGAAACATTTTTCAGAGAAACAAAAGAAGAACTGGGAACAGGATTACAGATGGATGTCACCGATTTTGTTTATGCGACATCTCCTTATTCAGCACAAAAACCCAAACACACACAATATTTTTACGCAAAAGAAATCAATCCGGAAGACATCAAAACAGTGAGCACGCCGACAGCAAACCCACATGATACTGAAATCGGACTTCCTATGCGTGTAAGAATTGAAACACTTGTGTGTTGCATTTCAGAAAAACATATTGAGCCTTTCAAAGAATGTCTTATGCACATCATGCGACAGTCCCAACGCTAC
>JACCDN010890063.1_pt1 | contig 10147 bp, 6 predicted proteins | sample 7441691 | NCBI WGS metagenome assembly JACCDN01 (sample SAMN15323439, study PRJNA562643) | freshwater metagenome | isolation source: river surface water | place: USA:Blue River Watershed | collected 2017-08-16
ATCCATCTTTTTATTTCATCTACTTTGGCGGATAATTCCTGAATCGCCTTGGTATGAATGGGTAATAATTCATCCAGTCGTAATCCCATTCCATTTGGGTTATCCACAAAAGCAGCAAATTCATTCGTGGGAATCTTTTCTCGCTCCAATAGCTCGGCAATGTCTTGCGCAACGTATCCCAAATGGGCCCGAACATATTTGCGAATAAATGGTCGACCTCGGTTGTCCACCATTTCTTGGTCTTTCCAACGAAAGCTTACTGGTTTCATTTGGTTTAAAAAGTCGAGTCCGAATCCAATGGGTCGAATGTCGCGCTTTTGCTTGCCATCAGAGGTGGAAATAACGTGACCATAGATATTATCCCATCGTTTCTTGGGCTCCCCAAGGTCATAGACATTATCAAGACTGGGAACATAGTTCATGTCATGTTGATGGAATTGTCCAAGAATATAAATACATAAACCAATGATAATGAGCACGAGTAAATACTTCATTTTTATTAGTTTACAAGTTGCAAAATTTCACGTCGAGTGTTTTTCCACACGGGTAGCTCGGGGTCATAATGTTCGCTCATCATAATATTCGTTTGAAGCTCTTGTAAATTCTGAGCAATGGCCAAAAACTGCTTTGTCAGTCGTTCAGTATTCGGATCATCGAGTCGCTGCATGATTTCATTGTTGAGCAACTTGATGCTCGCATTATCATTGTTCAGATGATGAATGATATAGAACACTGTATAGTACACTAGTATCAATGATGACAAATCAAAGTAGTGACATTGCACGCGAGTCTTGTTTTGGTATGCTTCTCTGAGTTGGTCGCCATGTATATGTAATGAGAGTTGAGGCTCCACGGCGCACTGAAACGCCCTGGCCAAGGCGGCATCAACACCAGCGAAATCAAATAGTCCTTCCCCGAGCTGACCCAGTAAATCAATACGAGCCACCTTATTTTGTCGCTTGTGGTAAATGAGAATATTGGTGTGGCGCACGGGTGAGCTCTTGCTGTGTACCTTGAGGAACGCTACGCAAAAGTTCTTGGTGGTTTCTTTCATGCGACGAACGAATGATGTGTAATGTGGTCCAAACTTTTCACCATCCCATACCATGTAAAACTCTTCAATGTTTTCATCATTGGGGATCGCAATGTCCACTTGCTTTGATGCCTGGGTCTGGCTCAGAGTTACCAGAATACTGTACATGACAAGTAACATAAACTGATTATTACCCATGAATCCTTCGTGAAGTTTCTGCATAGTTTCACAGATTAGTTTGAGTTCAGTATCAGTGTACTCTCGTTTCAAGACCACCTTGTCCAATTGGGCATTGAATTGGATAATCTGTCGATCAATGCCTGAAAAGATGGTAGACGTTTTGGCAATGTCAAAGATGGCGGCGACTGTATCTGCAGCATCGTAATACTTGAACATGGCATCCGTTCCTTCTCGAAGAAGAAATTGGTCATGGGTAGCTTCAAAGGAACTAGTACCATCAGAGAGTTGCCATACATCCCTATTCTTATCATATCCGGTGATTTTGGTGGTATTGGTATTGCCTGTATCTACAATATCACCCACATTGTAAGTTTGTACGACTGCCTTGTGAGGAACGATTACGGGGAAGCTGTCGCTGGGATCATCACTAGGATAAGCTGTGCCCTTGTAATATACTGGTGTACCATTGATACGTTGATGAACTTTGAATTTGATTTGGACCGAGTTACTTTCCAAGTGTTTATTGGCTTCATAATCAATGGCATTGCGACTTGCGATGTTGGAAACGATGCGACACAGATTCTCGCCGCGACAACGTTCAAGGTCCGTGGTGGCGCTATTGATGTATTCAAACAAGGATTCTTTCTGGGATGTGGTGGAACAAATCATGACGATACGAGTAATGGCACCAATACCCTTGTAGAATTTTTGCACTTGGGAGCGACACATGCGAGCAATGCGACTCGAGGCCTGTTCAAAGTCGGTTCTGGTGCGACTTGGTTCGATCATGTAGAGAATGTCAGTGTCTGTCAAATCAATACCTTCCTTGTACATGGAATCAAAGATAAAGACTTGACAAACTTGCCCTCGAGAATTATTTTTATGGTTAAACATGGTCAGCTCATGACTCTTGGCAGCATCCTTGGTATCGATAGATGACAGGAACGTATAGGTGATTTTACTATTTTTGGATGCATTGTTCTCCTCAGTGACATACTCAAAAATGTCATTGAATGTCGAGAGAGCCCAACGAAGGACCTCGGTACCAAACAATCCTTTTTTCTCACCAGGGGTAACTGTGGCGTTACAGGTAATGGCAAACTTTCGGTTGGGATTTAGTTGAACTTGCTCTTTGAGATGTTGAATGACCTTGTAGATCAATGGACAAAATAATTCAATCCATCGTCTCTTGCTATTAGGGCTTGCTGCAGTAAATGAGGCATTGTTACCGACGGGGGAAGCTCCACCGGCAAACGCTTGTTTTATGTCTTCTGGGGTAAGTTGGAATGGATTGGTGACACCCTTGGCAAATTGTGCTTCAAGCTCCTGATCTGATTTCTTACTGAGTGTTGAATCAACCCCATTCCAATTAAAGTAATCAACCGAATCCTTGTTAAAATGAATGGTTTCATAGGTAATTACCGAATGGTCACCGTATTTGGGATAGATATTCTCCTTGATATGACTAATCGCTTGAGCCGTATCCGAAAATTGAAGTCTAGCGTATTCAGTGTGCCATTTGGCAATCACTTCACCGTTTGGGATTTTTTGTTGACTATCATACATCATGGTTAGCCGATAAAACTCCATATAAATGTCCTCAATGCTTACTTCCTTGGTTTTCGATTCACGTATTCTCTGTTTGACTTGCTCAGCATGAACATCCAAGAGTGGTACTGAAATAATCTCGGAAATTACCTTTTGTGCAAACTTGGTAGGGTCTTTATTGGCTGGAGCAAAGGTGGTGTTTTGTTGGAGTGCCTGACGTAGTCGATCATACGATTCATCCTTGAGTTTATACGTATCAATATCAATGTACTCGCTCCACTTATTGTTGCGCACCATGTCCAGTCGTACCGTTTCGTCCTTGTGTAACAAGTTGATAATCCAAAACAGCTCATTGGGATTCACATTCATGATGGTGGCGGAAATGGGCATAAAGCGAACCGAGCTAGAACCAAATTTCTTGTAGCTTTGGTAAAGATAGTGTGCTAATAGATCACGACCTCGAATGACTCCGTCTTGCAAAAAAGTTCTAGATTGCCATTTGGGTCCGTAGATATCTTCTAGCTTTAAATTACCACCAGTCACTTTTGTATGCCATGGATTGCTGTCACTGGTTGAAAAAATATTGTGAGCCTCATCAATCACAAGTACTAGTAGTTTATCCAATAGTTTTTTTGCTCGCCCTTTTGTTTCCTGGGAAACACTCAAGGCAATGGTGACACCGCATTTGACAGCCAAGGCTCCCACCATATGTTCATAGACGAATGTTCTATTCTTGGATAGACCAATGTGGAAGTCATGCATAAGTCTGTTATTTGCATTTGGATCATTTTCGTTCGTGATTTGTTCGACCTTTTTGGCAAGTATAGCATTTGCTTCTGCTTCAGATTTTCCTCTATTCAACGCATCGATCTTGATTTGAGCTAGTTTATCTCTGGCTTGTATGGAACACATGTCGCTGAAGTATTCTTTGAGTAGCTTTGCAATGCTGGCGGTGGTGGGAGCGACCCAGAGAAGGTCAAACTCGGGTTGGAAATTGGTACCTATTAGGTTGGTGACTTTACACGTCTTTCCGGCGCCAGTGGAATCGAAAATGGCTAGACCAGGAGATTCAGAGAATTTATTGTAGAGACTTACGACAGAGAATTGGTGACGATCAAATTCAAAATAGCCAAACTCGTTTCGACTACATTGCATTCGAGTCATTTCCTTCATTTCCTCTGGTGTAATGACTTTCTTGACATACTCTGATGTTTGAATCTTCTTTTCATAGACGTACCCCTCTTGTACATGATTCGTATCCTTGAATTGTAACTTGTACACTGCAAATACCCATGACGGTGTTTTACGGTCACGAACCATGTAGGGCTTGGGTATCTTGGTAATAATGGGTTGAAGAGTTGGGTAGAAATCTTTACGAATGATAGCGACTTGACCTGTATTCAAATCAATGGCGATATAGGACTCTCTATATTGAACACCCATTCGTACAGCACGATGGAACCTCTCGACGTCGGTCATGCTTTGCAGTGGAATCTTGTCATTGACATTTTCAATAGATACAGTAGAGCGAAGTTGGCCGCCTAGATAGTGACGGAATTGTGGCTTGTTGGGTAAGTGGATATATCGACCACTTAGTTTCTTGGTCACTTTTAATGGCAATCCATCTTCGTTGAGGTTTAGGTACTCGGCGGTTTGGTGTAGCGGTTGGTTGTAGAGCAATGGTTCAGTCAAGTAGCCCTGTAGTGTTTCAAATTGGGTCGAAAAGTCTTGTGGCGGTAGCTCCACCATGGGCAAATCAAGATTTGAAGTATCTTTAAGTTTTACTGGCAAAGGTTTTTGAAGAGGATTAAACAAGGGCTTCGCCGTGGGCTTCGCAGGCTTTGTAGACGGTAACAATGATCCAATCGCAGAACCAATCTGACCCAAGATGGATTGTGATGGAGCAGAAGGCTCCACTTTAGGAGCAGAAGGAGGGACTTCAACTTTGACTTGGACAGGAGGTTCGAGTGTTACCTGAACTGGAATGATGGGGGGCTTTACATTGACTCGAACAGGTGGAACAAAAGGAACTTGTTCTAAAGCTGGCATTGGAGGAATGAAAGGCTCTTGTTCCACAGGTTCTTGCTTAACCGAAGGAATGACAGATTCTTGTTTCATAGGGGGATTGACAGATTCTTGTTTCACAGGTTCTTGTTTGACTGAAGGTTGTACAGATTCTTGCTTCACAGATTCTTGTTTCATAGGAGATATGACAGGCTCTTGTTTGACTTGTGCCGCAGACGATGTGATTGAGGGTCTCACAACCTGTTTTGCCATGTTGGAAAACGCTGAACCAATCTGTGAAAACAATCCAGGTTTTTGTGGACCTTCTTTTGGACCTTCTTTAGAACTTCCGTTAGCTTTCGGTCTACGTTGTGGTTTAGTGGTGACTTTACTGGTCCACCCTTTTGATTTATCAGTTGATTTATCACTTGATTTATCAGTTGGTTTACGATTCAATGAACCAGCAATAAGTTCAGGAACATATTTATTTGAATTGTTCATGATTCCTTTTTTTTTCTTTACAAGTTCAAGTGATTTTTTTTTCGACGTCGAAAGTAGTTGATGCATGATTCGGGAATTGGAATGGTGGGTGCGAGAATGGAAAAATATTTGGATGTATTATTATTATTCTCTACATGTCTCATGATATTTTCCCATTGCGTCTTTTCGGCGTGACATGATCCGCACAAGGGAACTAGATTCGTAATGTGATTGGAACCACCTTCACACAAGGGTATGTGATGATCTACGTGAAAGCTAGGGGTAAGTACTTGCCGACATTGATAGCATGTCCATTTGAACTTGTAGGCGACATGGAGTCTCATGGATGGGGTTAGTTTGATTCGTTCCATGGTGTCGCCCTTGCCTGAATGTGTAAATTGTCACCTTTTATTTTTGTAACTAGCCAGGACAAAATAAGTATGATGAGCACAGCTACCAACACTAGGCTCCCGTATAAAATATACTTTGTCGTGATAGAAATGGTTTCCACCGTAAATTTGATCGGCTCATAAATCATATCCCCCACCGAATTTAAAGTGGTTTGTTGATTAAGAATCGTCGCCAATGAAGTCAGTAGTGTATCACTCAATATTCGCGTCGCCAATGAATTGTCAGTGACTTGTTTAGTAATTGAATTGTAAACACTTTCCTGAGTTGTTCCATTAATGATACCATCGCTCATGCGAAGCGAAATGGTTTGTACATTTTGAATAGTGGACAATACTTGGGATAAGAATTCACGGTTGACGACTTGCGTTGTGCGACTGACAACTTCATTGGTGACCTTATTGACAGGATCGCTACCACCCACAGCTTGTGCTACTGCATTCAATACATCTACATTTTCCGTAAGGACTTGATTCAATGTAGCAGAAAAATTGGTAGCGAATTGGGTAGTGTTGGTGAGTTCAGATAAACAATCTACGGTAATGGCATGTTCTGAGCTACCTAGAATGGTGGATTGGGTTGTGTTTGTGAGAACACAGGCTTTGCAATATCGAAGACCACAAAGACTTAGTTTATACATGAGTGTTTCATATTCCTTTTCAATGGGTAATAGAATAGTAGGACTCGCTGAAAGTAAATCTCGTTGCAATTGGTGTTGTAGAAGCATACCTTTAAAGTTTTCTTCATAGCAGGCGCGACACACGTCATTCTCTTCATAGATGATGGATTGGTCGGGGTAGCAACCGATGGAGACTAATTGTCGACTTGCCACTTGGTTGCTACAGTTTTGGACTCCCTTGTAGATGGAGTAGGATATGATTTGGTGAAAGGCATTGATAATGGCGGATTTCTCGACACGTCCACCGCAATTGTTTTTGGCGACATCAAACGGGGAGACTCCATAGCCGGTGGTTTCCGAAAGAGTGGTCGTTGCAGCAACACCTAGTACGGCAGCAGTACCAACACCGCCTGTGGCAGCTCCAGCGACTAATGCACCAGCCATTATTCCACCAGTAATCAAACCGTCCGTAAGTGATGTACAATTTCCCATGGTGTTTAATTTTTTTATTAACGGAGAAAAGAAACAGCAACATGAGTGACGAGGACCCATATGAAACGGCATTGTTTGCAGTGTATACCATTATGACAAGGGCATCTGACCCTAAAGTGTTTCCAAAAGATGAACGACTCCACTATATCAAACTATCCAAAGGCTATATAAAGAGAACATTGAATGACCCTCCAGACGATCTACCTCCTGAAATCATTCCATTCATTCAAAAGTTTCTAAACCTAAAAGTACCAAAGACAAAGACACCTTCTGCCCCACAAAAGACAAAGAAGCTAAAGACTCCTTCAATACCTAAACCAAAACGTGAAGACAAGAAGCCAAAGACACCTGTTGCTTCTGAAAAAGTTCAAAAGACTCCTTCCGTCCATGAAAAGCCAAAGACTCCTGCTGTTCCTGAAAAAGTTCAAAAGACACCTGTTGCTCCTGAAAAGACAAAGACACCTGCTGTTCCTGAACAACCAGATGATAATGATGAGACAACACCTGATCTGTTGCCTCAACGTAAGGATATTCCAGAAATGGATAAGGGGAAAGATAAGAAGAAGAATAAGATGAAAAAGAAAGAGCAAAGGGCGGAAAAAGAGAATACATTGTGGCAAAGATATTGCGAAAAGTTGAAAAAGGGTAGTAAGTTGTATCGAATGATTATGACTAGTGAGAAAGAGATCAAGACGTTTCTTGAGTCGTGTCGATTTTCAACGGGTCGTGGGAAAGCGGGTACGACTATTGTGCAAGCCAAAGAGTTGAACCGAATTGGTCGTGTGAAACCAGATGTCAAGAAAAGGGTACAAGAAGCAATCAAATCTGGTAATTTAAACATTGACGAAAATTGGAAAGAATTATTCTACTTGTATTGTGTGGTTGCCAATGAGGGTGCAGGTATTGCAAGTTATAATCAATTTATTGTCAACGATCCGGATCCAATAATATAGTTGCGGTCCAGAACTTTTACCTTAATTTGCAACAGTATAGAGTAGATAGCCATTGAATTCAATGGGTGTGCTGTTTAGGGTAACGGTGGGTGAGATTTCAAAGTCGCAAGTAACGTTGAGGCATACATCGGTTTGGGGGATGGTAGTGTAGACATGTTGGTCTGAAATGGTGACTCCGGATATGGTACATGCACCAAGAAGTGGGGTTAGGTTTTGTGCCAATGCAGGTTCAGGTAGTTTCATGTGAAGAGTTAAATCGGTAACGTTGGCCAGTGGAACATCTCTCAAGGTAGCGATGAGTTGAAAATAGGTTTGGATATAGGTATAGTCAATCTGTTTCCATTTTTTGAATGTAAATTTACATCCAGCCAGCGTCAAGTTGATGGATAGTGCAGCGCCATTATTAGCATGTAAGCTAATCATGCTAGAGTTGATGGGAAGGGTTGTCCATATTTCGCTACGGGGTTCATTGACGAGGCTGGTAATGACGGGAGAGTTCATGACGGCGGCCAAGGCTTGGTCACGGATCTGATTATTGATGGATGGGAATGTGGTGGGAGATACCATGATGACAATGACGGCCGCCATGGTGGCAAGAGAGATGAGAAATGTAATGATGACTAACCATGAATACCACTTCATTTTATTTCCTTTATTCTTTTTTCTTTCTAGTCACTTGAAAGTGTAGCTTTTCCAAGTTTTGTTTATGTTGTCTTCTCATGTACCAATACACCAATAACGCCATAATCGATATCCCCAACATGATAAAGGTAGCAATAGCAAGTTTTGTCACTTGATACATGCTGGGTGCCGTGGACGTTACCTCGACCTTCTGGAGCGTCATGGCACTTTCATTCGGCTTGATACTTAGAATAGTACTCGTGTTTGTCGTATCACTGTTGCATATGACACTTGACGTACCATTCAAACTAATAGAGGACCCATTTAAATCTATTTTCTGTTCACAGACATTTTGTGTGCACTTGAGTTGTTTTTGAAGTGCAGTCTTGTATACATTGGGTCGAGCGTCGTTGCACGAGTTGATGAGACAGTTGAGGGAGAGAGTGGTGGTACTTTCAAACAGATCTTGAAGTTCTCTGGCTTGAGTGATACACGAACAAGCAAGTGTGAGACGATCGTCAATGTTGCGCTGGCAGTAGGATTTCATGTGGTCATCACAGAGAGGTGAGCCGTGGTAATAGTTTTTAATGGGTGTATCACCAATGGACAAGTCCCACATACCGCTACATAACATGGCCTTTTCATAGTCCCATCCAAAATTATGATTCTTAAACGAAATAGCATAGTCACTCACGGTACCTTCGATTCTCCATTTTCGAGGACAATCACATGAGGAGATGACTGGGGCCTGAAAGAGATACTCTGCAGCATCTATGAAATTGACTTGCACGAAATTGGTAGTATTCCAAAATGCCCATGCTACGTAATGATAAATGGAATCAGGTACACAATCACACGGACTGGTGGCTAAGCTAGTCTCAGGGTTCTGCATGGTTTGTTGGTAGCCAGCACATTCTGATAAAGCAGTTTTCCCAAAACGTGCAAACTCAAAGTGGTGGAAATCAGTGTTGGGTGGGGGTGCCAAGTTCGCGCTGCCTCGTCGTAGAACGCCACACATGTGATCAAAAGCATATCGACTATACGTTTGATTGGTATCTGTAAGCCAATCGCTTGAGATCAATAGGTCACCAACCCAATTACGACCACCCCAACGATTCGCACCAAATTCAGTTTGACCATGGATAACAGTAGTTCCTTCTCTATACCCATAGGGAGTTGCCTCTGGTGGGTTATTCATAAAGTAATAATCCAAATCGCGATAATGATTTGCATCAGTGCTCATACATATTTGACTCAGACCCAAGTTTTGAGTAAATTGAATATTCCTAGTTTGACTCCAATTCAATAACATGGAAAGCGCTCCTGAAGCTGGGGTCAGTCGATGCGTATTGTTGGAATTGTTGGTGTTTTCAATAAAGTTGGGTCTCGTAAAGTATGTCGTATTATCGCTAGCTGTAGTGACTTGTTTGATTTGATCACATCGATCGCCTTTTGCGTTGAAAATGCTAGCCGAAGGTAGGAACGGTGACCCGCATGATACGATACTTTGGCGAAGCTTGGACGTAAATGATTTCAAAGAGTCAAGATCATTGATAACCGTAATGTCGTTATTGACATAATTGATACGGCCAAGGCTTTGTGGATCATAGTTGACGCAAGACCCTATTCCATCGACATTATTTTTCCATACGAGTGGAGAAAAGTTGAGGTTATTATAGACTCCAGGGTCGACTACGAGACTACCTCGTTCCTGTACGCGAGATGCAATATCATCTGACCATTTGGCTCTAAACTTGACGACCATATTAGATGGGATAATCATGCTTTGAACGACGGGCAAGGGTCAAT
>JACCDN010587591.1_pt1 | contig 10145 bp, 7 predicted proteins | sample 7441691 | NCBI WGS metagenome assembly JACCDN01 (sample SAMN15323439, study PRJNA562643) | freshwater metagenome | isolation source: river surface water | place: USA:Blue River Watershed | collected 2017-08-16
AAGCCATCTGATATAATTTTCAATTTCTTCTTTAATCCATTTAAGAGAAAATTTACTGCTACAACCATATACGTCTGGAAATTCGCCAATATCAATTGGTTGAATGAAATTAACAACTTCAATTTTATGACCTTCTTTCTTGTTCAATGATTCGATTTCCTCATCTGATACAAATTTAACAAGATTCGTTGAATAATAAATGCCGTTATATCCATCCTTTGCCATATCCTTGAATTTGATAGAATCAATCTTCAATCTGATATCCAATGATAGTAGTTGTGATACATCGCCAATGAATTTAATATAATCTTCTTTAGTTCTGATAATATCAACCAAAAATTCGAATGAAATACCTTTTTTAGGAATAATGATACGATTAGTAAACTTAATGATAGGCATATTTCGTTTGTTACGATATTCCTTAATCTTCTCAAACTTTGAACTTGAAATTAGTTTTTTGTATGATACATCCAATTCATCAATAAATTTATCTAGAATCTTCAGTTGATGATATTTTTTTAGTCTGATAATATCACGTTCTTTCTCTTTTTCACTTTTTTGGTAATCACAAATCTTTTGACTGAACTTTCCATATTTAAGAAAAAAATCACGTAATTGACAAGGAGTATCAATAACATAAATACCGTCTTTCTCAAAATCAATTTCAAAAAAGTGTTTTTTGCTATTATACAACCAAGGGTCTGGATGTTCTGGAAGTTTAAAACCCATTTCTTCGTAATAATCTGGATCCTCTTTAAAATTATTTTTTTGAATCTCATGTTCATAAATGCTTCGCTTAAGATGATGTTCACGAAATTTTAGCCACATAGAAGAATCATCATCTGTTGCTTTTGATAAGTATAATGCACCGTAAACGTTAAAACCACTTGTGTCATTACATCCTGAATTTTTTAGAGTAGGTTTAATGAATTTAAATTCATCTGAACTTCTCGCCTTATAAAAAGTTAGAGATTTAGATTTATCAGTTTCTACATGCAGGAAACGCATTTTAATTATGATTCAGGTAATTAATGTAGTAAATATTTATGATATAACATTATTTCAATTTTTTATTGATTTGGCTTAAGCCAAATACAGATTTTATAAAAATCCAGAATCTTATTGAATGTTTGCGCGCTTTGTCGGAAATTTTTATAAAATTTCCTATACGATAACTTTGTAAAGTTATCGGGTCTTCATACTATTCGACATAAAAAATTTGTAATAAGAAATCAACGCTATATATAATGATGTTTTAAAGCGTTTACATCATATTATTATGCTCTTATGGGACGTTTTATGAGGGTGACGCGCCGGACAAAGGATTATGAGCGAAGCGAATTAATTCCTTTATTTCATTTAATTAAATTATATGATAATATAATTTAATTTTTATTCATATATTATTCTTCTTCTTTATTTCCTAATGCTATCATATTTTTTACATTCTTTTTATCATTCTCTAATTTCTTTATTTTTTCTTCTATTACGTGTTTATTATACATTCTATCATATTCATCGTCATCATCTGATTCTGTATCTGATGATATATTATGTAATTTTTTTGTTAGACTCTTTATTTGTAAATCTATTTTATATGTTATATTGTCCATATCCTCTAAATAACTTGTTTCTTTTACATCTTTTATCATCTTCTTTTTCTTTATTTCCTTCTTATCATCCTTATTTTCTTCAACCTCCTTTTTTATAACATCCTTCAGTAATAACTTTTGGTCGATATTGAAATATTTTGTTAGTTCCTTTAGAATCTTATTTTCGAATACTCCATCATTCACTTCTTTTATTATTACTGCTGCCTTTGCCCACTTCTCGAAATAATTGACCGCATCATTACTGTTTTGTAATTCTGTTCCTAAGTAATTTTGTATTAGTCCTAATTGCTTTTTTATGTAATCATTTATTGGTCTAATTATTTTTTCTAATAGGTTAACACCGCATTTATCCATTATCCACATATTATCTTCTTTTACTGTCTTTCGAATAATATAATTTAATCTTGTTGCATCTGAATTCCATACTGATTGCTTCATCTTATCTTTCATACAATATTTTTTTAATATATATTCTGATATCAAAATATGTAATTTGTTGTTTTCATATAGATTTAATATTTCATTACCTAAATTTTCATAATATTCATCTTTCGTTTTATTCGTTTTCGTTGATTTAAATATTTTGTGAAAATCTCCTTCATCTGCATCCTCTAATGCAGGGGCATTCGTGAAATAAGTATTCAAGAAATTTAAATTTGTCATACTGCTATCATTATTCTTTGATATTGATAAATCACGATAATATAATAACTGGTCTTCTAATTTGCCCTTCTCTTCTATTTGTTTATCTTTTTCCTTTTTAATTTCATCAAATTGTTTTTTTAATTCTTCAAATTGTGTTTTTAATAGTTCCATTTCTTTATTTTTTATTGTTTCATCACATTTTTGTTTTATTTCTAATATTTCTCTTTTTGCACAGTATTTTTTTTGATGTCTTACTAAGGTATCTGCTCTTGTAAAACTAATATTACACATATTACATATTAACTTATTTAATGAATTATCTATATTTAATATTGGAATAGAATTACTAATAAGCTTTTTTGAAGATTCTTGAATTACATTAACCATTATGTTTTTAGTCTTTGGTAAGTTATGGTAATCTCTGGCTTCACTCTGGATCCCTGCGGGTTCTGTGCGGGTATGTGCGGTAGTTGGCGGTTGTGTAACTTTTTCTAAATGTTTTTTACTTTTTTTATGATGACTAAAAGCAGACTTACTCTCTACAATATAATCACAAATTTTACATTCATATGTCATTTTTATATTATAAATAGAAATTATTTTTTAAATATTTTTTCAACTCAAAGTTGAAATTTTTCAACCTATATTAAATTATTTTCAACTAATTTCAACCATTTTCAACTTTCACAAATATTTGGATACTTGTTAACTTTTTATAGATACATAAATTTCTCAAATTTTTGATAAATAAAATTATTATTCATTAAAAAAGTAATACAATGAACAAAGTCATAATTACAAAACTCATATTTTTTACCAAGGGTGGGTGCCCTAAATTTTTCTCAACACAACGTCTTGTGTTTGGCGCTCGCGCGTGTAAGGGCTTCTTAAAAGTATTTCTATTTTTTTATTCCAATTTTTACTATTTTTATTTGCTTATTTATTTTTATATAATTTAGTTATTTATTATAAGATATATTTATTAGATATAGTTATTATTAGATATATTATTAGAGGCTTAGTTATTATCTATATTTATAGGAGGACGACGGCGTTAATCCAACATATGATTTAACACGAAGTGTGAAGTAATATGTGGATATCGCGCCGTAATTATACATAAAAATAAAAAAAATTATCCTAATTAAATTCAATATCAGGATATAAACTTTTTAGAAAAGTTTTTAATTCAGATATATCTTCCTCTTCACTATTTGCTTTTGTATTCAAAAAATCAGTATTAGCTTTTACAGAACTTCTTATTTTCTTTTCTGAAATTTTTCTTAATTTATTAAGATAATACGAATCAATCTCATTTTGTTTTTTTATTTCTTTGTTAAAAAATTTATCATAAATCGGTTTCCATTTTTCTCTATACTCATCAATAGCAACAATAGTAGTATCATTTTTATTTTTATAACAAAAATTTTGTTTTCTTATCCAATCACAAATATATTTAGCATTTTCAATGTTACTTTTAATTGTAGGTGTTTTTCCATATTCGTCAATATATTTTTGTACTATTTCATAATTATTATTCCATTGTTGAATTCTTTTAGATGTAAAATTTAATGTGTGATAATATTCAATATTATTTGTTGAAGGTTTTTCATCTTCATTGATAATATTTATTTCTTTATTGTTAATTTCTTTAACTTTTTTTTTATTCAAATTTCTTTTACGTTTTGACGGTATTGTTTCAACTGTTTCAAACACATCATGTTTTCTTTTTTTTGAAACATTATGAATTACCGTGTTATTATCTGGTAGTTTTTTATTACTATTTTTTTTTATAATTTCCATATAGGTATCATTATAATTATACAAAATATTTTCAAAAGTTTTTTTAATAATTGTATTTTTCATTACACCAACATTATTCGTATAATAATATAAATTATATTTGAACCAGTTATCTAGTTCTGAATTTAGTTTCGGTTTTTCATGATTAACTTTAATATAATCATCATAAATTTTAGCAAAGAATAACCATTCAACAACTGAAATATCAGGTTTATATGATACTGGAATATTAGAAACTAGATTAGGCACTGGATTAGAAATTTCCACTTGATTCGATGATACTGTTGTATTGATTTGATATTGATATTCTATTTCATCTAAGACAGTAGACCTGTCATCATCGGAATCATAATATTTATTTGTATCTTCACTCATTTTTGTATACTATTTTTATTATGATAAACTTAATAAATATTCAATTTTTTGTTGAAGCTTAAGCTAAATAAACAAAAGTTAAGTTATTAAAATTCATAAACTATTAACCATAAATAATTTTTGCGGCGTAATGAAATCGCACGAAATAACAAAATTATTCTAAAGCTATTTTATCACACATATATATAAGTTTTCAATGTGTTTTTTCATAGCATATATATCATTTTGGAACATTTTGCGATGAACCGCCGCCGTTTTAGTTAAATGCGTAGCATTTGACGTTTATATTTTATAATTAAAAGGAATTATTATTTCTCTTAATTTATCGAATAAATAAAATTTTTACTACTAATATACACGTGCTTTTATTTCTTCATCTCTTTTAGCAATAATTTTCTCTAGTTGTTTTTCTACTGCTTTATTTCTATCATTCATATATTTATCAAAATCTTCTTTTGCTTTCTTTTTATTTTTTTCATATTCTTCCGGTGTAATTTCCTTTGTAGTATTACGAGAAACATAACAACAAAAATATTTAGCAAAAAATGATTTTATTGCTATCTTAAAGGAAGTGAATTTATGGGTGTAATGACCATGAGGTTTAGAACCATCTGCGTTGTTAAAAGCTTCGTTTAGATCTGCCATTATATTTTTAATATGTTATAATTCTTTAAGCTAAATATAATTAGCATGTAACTTTTTAATTTTTGTTATACCAACTTTTTCTAACATTTTCTAAATATTTCTTTTCAAAAAAATGTAAAGGAATATTATTCTTATGAAGTGTAATACTCAATAGACTTTGATCATGTCTATGTTCCTTAAATAAATCATTATTTTTCTCTCTACTAGGTGAATCAGTAATGTTATCATATACACAACACTTATCCAACCATTCTTTTATAATATTCAAACTATTATCGGTTTTCTTAATTACAATTGTGCCCGCCCAACAATCTTCTAAATTTTTATTAAATACATCATTATACATATTATATTTTTTTATTACATCCATCTTACAATAATTTTTCATATAATAACATCCTTCATTCGGTTTATTCTTCCATACTAAAATATTATTTTCTTCCATATATTTTGAATATAAATCTGTAAAATCTTCAACAAAGTAATATTTAGAATCTAAATAAAATACTATATCACCTTCATTTATTTTTTTTAATTGTTCATAAATTATATATGGCTTCCACAACCAATAACCACCACCACGTTTACAATCTAATATCTTTTTATTATTTTTTACAAAATCCTTATCTATTTCTTTTTTATCATATTTTATTATGCTAAAATCTTTTCCATACTTACTCACTGATTCAAGTAATTTATCTAAATATTTATTATGAGTGTTATCATTATAAACTAAAAAATATTTCATTTATATTAAACAATAAAAAAATCTAACCATAATAATTAATTATAACACTATCACCAAGAATATTTTTAATATCATTTTTCATTTTATTAATTTTTTCTATAATTATTGAATTTGTATTACCTCTTATATTGACTAATCTTAATTTTGATGGTAAAGTATTTATTTCAAAATTATTTTTAATCAAATCATTTGAGTGAATATAAAGTTCCTCTAAATTTTCTGGTAAAATATTAAATATATGAGGTGATAAATTATGCATAATTGTTAATTTTTTCAAATTACAGGGAAGAAAATTATATGTTGTTTTATAACAATTTATAATATCTAATTCTTCAAGATTAAGAGGTAAATTATCTAATGAAATATTTTGTAGTGAATCTAATCTTAATTTTTTTAAGTTTTCAGATAAGTTATCTAATGATTGTGTATAATAACTAATACATAATTCAAATACATTACTAATATTATTATCTATAGGATGTTCATAATTTAATAAACTTAATTTTTGTATTTTTTTTGGTAATTTATTAAGAGTTTTGCTACAATTCGATAATATAAGCTCCTTAATATTATCTGATAAATTGTCTATTGGATGGTTATAATAATTTAATTCTAAAAAGTTAACATTGGTTATATTTTCATCAATTTCAAATTTATAATGAGTTAATGATAAACTTCTTAACCCAAAAGGAGTCTTTGGTATTTTATATCTGTAATCAGATAATTTGATTAGTTCAAGCGATTCAGGAAACTCTTTAATATTATAAATTGGTGAAGAAATTTTTAATTCATTTAAATTTTTTGGTAGATTATCTAAATCTATTTTCTCTGTAATTACTTCTGATTCATCATCTGGAATACCAAAACCATAATTTTTTCCTAATATCAAACTGTTTAATTTTTTTGGTAAATTAGATAATTCTTGTTTATAATCCTTTAATGATAATCTATAAGTATTTTCTGGTAGTTTATCTAATGGAAAATTATATTCATTGTTAATTGTAAAAGTTAAATTTTTTAGATAATTTGGTAAGTTATCTAATGGAAATTTATAGTTAAATAACCATATTTGACTAATTAATGGAGGTAAATCATCTGGTAGTTTATATAAATAGTCTGTTAAATTAAGAACACATAAATTCTTTGGTAGGTTACTTATTTCATATTTATAAAAATATAATGTTAATTTTATAAGACTATCTGGTAAATTATCTAAGTTTTGATTATATTTCTTTACATATATATTTGTTAACCAATTTGGAAATTCTATTTTAGTGAAATCATTATCACTAAAATTTAAACTAATCTCTTTAATAGATGGAGTAATATTATGCAAATCATCTATATTTGATATTTGGAAACAATTATTATCTACTAATTGAATTGCCATTATTCTATTATCGAATAAAACCTATAATTATACTGAATATATAATAATATTATTATAAATCAATTTTTATAGCTTAAATTTTAAGAAAATTTCCAACTTGTTTATCTAATTCATTCTTTTTATATTTAAATAACATTTATTTAATAAATAAAATTATTTAAAAGTAATTATGATATCATCACGTATATTTTTAATACTTCTACTTATTATATTATTATTTTGTGTATTCCAATTATCATCATAAGATGATTTTGAAATTACTATTTCTTTTAAAGATTTAGGTAATTTATTAAACATTTTATTATAATATATTGAAATTTCTAGTTTTTCTAATTTATCTGGTAAATTATCAAGAGTATAATCATAACCTCTAGCCAATTTTAAATATTTTAAATTTGGAGGTAAATAATCAAGTTTTGAATTGAGTATAGCTATATATAATACTAAACTTTGTAAATTATTAGGCAGATTATCCATACTATGATTATATTCATATCCACTAATATGAAGATATTCTAAATTTTCAGGAAGATTATCTATTTTACAATTACAATTATACAAGAATAACTGTTTTAAATTTAATGGAAGATTATTTAAAGATAAATTTGTGTTATCATCTACAACTAATTTATATAGATTATCAGGTAGATTATCTAATTCATATTTATAATTTTGAATATATAAGTTTTTTATCCAAGGATAAAAAGTAATTTTATCATGATTATCATCAGACAAACATATATCAATTGTAGTATTTTCATAATCTAATTCTCTTTTTTCTAGTTCATAATATTCCTCTATATTTTTTATTACAATATTCATTTTAATTGTTCAAAATGCTATAATTTAATTGATTCTTAATAAAAAAAATAAAAATCAATTTTTAATGAATTAAAAGATAATAATTTCAACATTATCACCGAGTATATTTTTAATCTGTGATATTTTATCTTGCATCGATTTATCTTTTTTATTAATAATAATTTTTTTAAGACTATGAGGTAAATTAGTAATAGGATACCCATAATTTTTAGGTATTGATAAAATTTCTAAATTTGGAGGTAAATCATCAATTGGAAAATTATAATATTTTAAATTTAATATTTTTAAGTTAGTAGGTAAATAAGTTAATTGTGTATAACATTCATCAATACAAAGTTTTTCCAAATGAATTGGTAAATTATTGAGGGGTAGATTATACATTTCTAATACTAATTCTTTTAAATTATCTGGTAAATTATCAAGTGGTAATTCATAATTAGTAATAATTAATTTTTCTAAGTTAGATGGAAGATTATTTAATTGAAACTTATATTCTTCTAAATCTAATATTTTTAAATTTTTTGGTAAAGAATCCAAATTACAATCATATTCACCTAGTGTTATAGATTCAATATTTTCCGGTAAGTTATCTAAAGGGAAGATATAATAAGCGAGATATAATTTTTTTAGGTTAGAAGGAAAATTAATTCTTCTTTTAACATCACTGAAAATAGATAATTCTTCGATTGTATCAGGTAAAAACTTTAAATCAATATTATTATGTTCATCATCATAATTAATTATAAATTTTTTAAGATTAGGTGGTAAAATAATATTATCAAGATTGCAATATTGATATGGTAAACTTAATTCTTTTAGACTATATGGCAAGTTAGAAATTATACCATCAAACGGACCAATAAAAACTAAACTTTCTAAATTTTCAGGAAGATTATCTAGATAATCTATTTTTGATTCAAGTAAATTTAAATTTTTGAGATTACTTGGAAAATTATTTATTTTATCAATCTTAACATTATTTATATTTATTGATTCTATTTTATCTGGAAAGATAATAGAGTTATCATAATACCTGAATGGTAGTGAAACATTTAAAATATTATTACATATTTGAAAGACATCATTTAGTTTATTAGTAAATATATTTTTATCATTAATTTCAATATTATTAAATGATAAAGTTAATTTACTAATATTGGTATCATCTAGATAATTAAAAGAATAAAAATCATCACAATTATTAAAAGTAACTTTAGCCATTCTATATAATTAATAATCACATTAACATAAATAAAAAAATCAATATTTTTACTAATCAAAGTTTCCATCCCAGGGTTCATCTTCAAAATCTTCAAGTTCATCTTCAACAATAGTAACTACACATGAATTACCATATTTTTCTTCGATTTGATTTAACAACTCTTCTTGACCTAAGAAATATTTTGGAATTTGTATATCTTTAATAGTATTTGGAAATAATTCAATACCTTTGTCATTCTCTGCAATATAATTAAAAGGAAGTCTTATTTCTTCTAATTGAGTAGGTAAATTGTCGAGAGGGAAATTATAACTTAAAAAATGTAGTTTTTTAAGATTATTTGGAAGAAATTTTTGTTCTTGTTCACAATAGTCAATTTTCAAAAATTCTAGATTCAAAGGAAGATTATCAAGCAATACATCACAACATTCAATAAAAAGTCTTTCTAAATTATTCGGTAAACAATCTAAATTATATTTGAATTGTCCAATATTGAGAACTTTTAGATTTTTAGGTAATTTATCCATAGGAAGATTATACTCATTGATATGCAATTCTTCTAGATTTTCAGGAAGATTATCAAGAGGATAATTATAATTTTGCAAAGACAGAATTTCTAAGTTCTTAGGTAGATTTTCAAGTTTTGTATTGATATCACCATAAATATTCAATGTTTCTACATCATCAGGTAAATTGATATCACCATAATACCCATTATTCACAGAAATAATTTTCATTTTATTAGGATAATTAATTTTGACTTCTATATAATTATGCGGTAATCCAAAATGATTAAGATTAGGAGGTAAATTATTAATTTGTCCTTCAAAATCAGAATTAAAATAGAAATGCTTAATTCCTGAAGGTAGATTATCAATAACATCA
>JACCDN010011108.1_pt1 | contig 10144 bp, 10 predicted proteins | sample 7441691 | NCBI WGS metagenome assembly JACCDN01 (sample SAMN15323439, study PRJNA562643) | freshwater metagenome | isolation source: river surface water | place: USA:Blue River Watershed | collected 2017-08-16
CCCCATACGCCCCGACAGTGAAGGAAACACTCATGGAATCCCTGAATGTGGTGGAGGAAACTGTGGACACGCGCCTATTGTGCCGTATAAATCCATGAGCCGATAGGGGCGCATAGATAGGGTGCGGCTATGAGTGAAGAGATTATTTACCGCGATGATGTAACTGTTGAGTTAGTTAAAGCCAGTGCAAGCGATGCAGATGTTATTTGGGCAGCACGTGTTTCAACCGCTGGCGAGCAATCAATGGATGAGATTGGCGAAGATCCAGCTCGTTCTGCAGGATTGATCAACTACCTTGCACGTGAACGTCATGGTTCACCTTTTGAGCACACATCAATGACCTTCTTTATCTCGGCACCAATCTTTGTTTTCCGCGAATTTATGCGCCATCGCATCGCTTCCTACAATGAAGAGAGCGGTCGTTACCGTGAATTGAAGCCGGTGTTTTATATTCCATCTGCAGAACGTAAGTTAGTTCAAGTTGGAAAGACCGGCGCATATACATTTGTCGATGGAACTAAAGAACAGTTTGATCTAACTGTTGAATCTATGAAGGCGGCGTATGTAATCGCTTATGAGAGCTATGTGAAGATGCTCGAAGCTGGCGTTGCACGTGAAGTAGCTCGCGCAGTATTGCCAGTTGCTACATACTCATCAATGTATGTAACTATGAACGCTCGCGCTCTGATGAACTTCCTATCTCTACGTACCGGCCGAGAAGGCTCCCACTTCCCAAGCTACCCTCAACGTGAAATAGAGATGGTTGCAGAGAAAATGGAGGCGGAATTTGCGAAATTAATGCCGCTCACATACGCAGCCTTTGAGAAGTCTGGACGAGTCGCCCCTTAATACGGGTAGAGTTCGGCGCATGACAACGGCTGCTCCATTTGGACGTCTTCTGACGGCAATGGTCACCCCCTTCACAAAAGATGGGGCGATCGATTGGGCCGGCATTGAAACCCTTGCAGCACATTTAGTTGCAAATGGACATGATGGAATTGTTGTTAATGGAACGACAGGTGAGGCGCCAACAACCAAATCCTCTGAAAAAGAGGAGATCATCCGTGTTGTTCGTAACACCGTTGGTTCAAAGATCACAGTGCTATCTGGTGCAGGCGATAATGAAACTGAGTACTCAATCAATCAAGCAAAGAGAACTGAAAATGCTGGAGCAGATGGATTACTAGTTGTAACGCCTTATTACAACAAACCACCTCAAGCAGGAATTGAAGCTCACTTCAGAGCTGTTGCTGATGCAACCGATCTTCCAGTAATGATTTATGACATTCCAGGACGCACCGGAGTTCCAATTGAACCCGACACCATTGTGCGTCTATCTGAACACCCACAGATTGTTGCTTTGAAAGATGCCAAGGGAGATGTTGCATCAACCTCTTGGGTAATCAAGCGTTGCGGAATTCCTGTTTATTCAGGAGATGACATTCTCAACCTTCCATTGTTGTCGGTGGGTGCTGTTGGTTTTGTATCTGTTTGTGGTCACACAGTGGGTAAAGATTTGCGTGAGTTATTAGATGCTTGGTTTGCGGGTAACTCCGCACGCGCGTTAGAGATACATCAGAAACTTCTACCTATTTACACCGGTACCTTCCGTACCCAAGGTGCAATTCTCACCAAGGCGGCACTTACGCTGATGGGCCTACCTGGCGGCCACACTCGTCTTCCACTCGTCGATGCAACAGAGGCACAGATCGCGCAATTGCGTGAAGATCTGCGCGCTGGTGGCGTCGCAATTAACTAATGAATCATCCACACCCAAATCTAAGCACTCCGCCCGCTTTAGTTGATGGCGGGTTGCGAATTGTTGCATTGGGTGGATTAACTGAAATCGGCCGCAACATGACGGTCTTTGAATACAAATCAAAGTTACTTATCGTCGATTGTGGTGTTTTATTTCCCGAAGAAAACCAGCCTGGAATCGATCTTATTTTGCCTGATTTTTCTTACATCAGAGATCGTCTACATGATGTTGTTGGAATCTTCTTAACGCATGGGCATGAGGACCATATTGGAGCAGTTCCATACTTACTGCGTGAACGTGGTGATATTGCGATTTATGGATCGGCGTTAACCCTCGCCTTGATCACTGCAAAGCTTAAGGAGCACAGAATTTCTCCACTTACTCGCGAAGTCCGCGAAGGTGGAACTGAAGATATCGGCCCATTTACATTGGAGTTTGTCGCAGTAAATCACTCGATCCCAGATGCATTAGCGGTAGTTATCAATACTGATGCCGGACGAGTTCTTGCAACTGGTGACTTTAAGATGGATCAACTTCCATTAGATGGTCGTATTACTGATTTAAGAACTTTTGCACGCTTAGGCGAACAAGGCGTCGATCTTTTCATGGTCGATTCAACTAACGCAGATATTCCAGGCTTTACTCCATCTGAACGAGAGATCATGCCTGCTCTCAATCGAGTGATCTCATCAACCAGACGCCGTGTCATCGTTGCCTCATTTTCTTCACATGTACACCGCGTTCAACAAGTAATTGATATAGCAGCCCAACATGGTCGCAAAGTTGTTTTCATCGGTCGTTCCATGGTCCGTAATATGAAAATCGCTGAAGATATGGGTTATCTCCATGTTCCTGCAGATCTAGTCATTGATGCCAAAGATTTGGATCAGTATGACGACAATGTTGTTTTGATCTGCACTGGATCTCAAGGCGAGCCAATGGCGGCATTGTCACGCATGGCAAATGGCGATCACCAAATCCGTGTAGGTGAGGGCGACACAGTTATTTTGGCATCTTCATTAATTCCAGGTAACGAGAACTCTGTCTTTAGAGTTATAAACGAATTGACTAGGTTCGGCGCTAAGGTAGTTCATAAGGCCAATGCCATGGTGCATGTTTCTGGGCACGCTGCAGCTGGAGAATTGTTGTACTGCTATAACATTGTGAAGCCTAAGTATGTGATGCCAATTCATGGAGAATGGCGACATCTGAAAGCCAATGCCGAGCTTGCTATTCAATCTGGAGTCTCTCGCGGAAATACTTTTATTGTTGATAATGGTGTTGTGATTGATTTGATCGATCACGAAGCAGAAATTGTCGGAGCAATTCCAGTTGGTTTTGTCTTTGTTGATGGGCAAAGTATCGGTGATATCACCGAAAGTTCCCTGAAGGATCGTCGAATCCTTGGAGAAGAAGGCTTCATTTCATGCATCGTTGTTGTGGATTCTCAAAGCGGCAAAATAGTTGCAGGGCCAGACATTCATGCTCGTGGCTTTAATGAGGATGCGGCAATGTTTGATGAGGTTAAGACGCGAATTGAAAAGGCGTTGGCAATCGCTGTTGCAGATGGAAATAACGGAACACATCAGCTATCGCAGATCGTAAGAAAAACAATTGGTGGCTGGGTTGGGGGAGAGCATCGACGAAAGCCGATGATTGTGCCCGTGGTTATTGAAGTTTAAAGAACGGCGCGCCTAGTAGGTAAGAAATTGCCGACCCTTTACGATCGGCCGTGTGGCTAAAAGAAAAAAGGCAAAAAGCAAGACCGGAGCGGTAAGCGGAGCTCTAGGTCGTGGCCTTTCATCTACCTGGCGCTTTATTGCAAAGTCCTTAGGAAGCAGTGTTCGCTTCTTGGCGCGCGGCGCCCGTGATCTTGATCCTGCACACCAAAGAGATGGTGTCGCCTTTCTTGTTTTGATTCTGGCCCTGATAGCAACCGCTGGAACCTGGTTTAACTCCGACAACCTCGTTGGTCGTGCGGTGTACTCCGTAATTTATGGCGCATTTGGTCGAATTGGATTCTTTGCACCAGTTGTTCTCATCTACTTTGCTTTCAGGTTGTTTAGAGTTCCAGAAGATTCAAAGGCAACCGGCCGCATCATCGTTGGAACTTTTGCACTGTTACTTTCATCAACAGGGCTTGCTCATCTTCTCAACGGCTCTGTGGGTACAGGAGCGACTGCAATGCGCCACGGCGGTGGATGGTTGGGTTATGGTGTTTCGACACCGCTGGTGAATCTCATGACCTCTGTGTTGGCCTATCCAGTGCTTCTCATTATTTTTGTTTTTGGCCTATTGGTAATTACGGCAACTCCTGTCAACGAAGTTTTTGCACGAATCGCAACAGCCAGTACCTGGTTATGGTCTAAGCGCCCAGAACGCACGGAAAAGTTAGTTGAAGATTTCGAGGTAACAGATACGCCTCCTTTCGAATCTCCAGTCGTGGCCGAGTGGAACCTTCCGGCTGATGAAGAAGAGGAAGAGTTAGATGAAGAAAGCTTTGACGAAGAATTTCCTGTAGAAGAGCCTTTACCGCCAGTTGCGCACTCAAATGAAAACACTGTCGCTGTAAAGCGTCCCGAACAGTTGTTATTAACCGCTGATGTTAAGTATGAACTTCCAGCGCCAGATATTTTACGTGCAGGTCCTGCCGCTAAAGCAAAGAGCAAGGCAAATGACTTAGTTGTTGCAGCTTTGACTGAAGTCTTCTTGCAGTTTGAGATCGATGCCAAGGTCACTGGGTTTATGCGCGGACCAACAGTTACTCGATATGAGGTAGAGCTTGGTAATGCGGTAAAGGTGGAAAGAATTACGGCGCTGACCAAAAATATTTCCTATGCAGTTGCAAGTAGCGATGTCCGAATTCTTTCACCTATCCCAGGTAAGTCTGCAGTAGGTATTGAGATTCCAAATACGGACCGCGAGATCGTCGCCTTAGGAGATGTTTTACGCTCAACCGTTGCTGGCCAGGATTTACATCCAATGCTTGTCGCCCTTGGCAAGGATGTAGAAGGCAACTTTGTCTGTGCAAACCTAGCCAAAATGCCACACCTTTTGGTTGCAGGTGCAACTGGTGCCGGAAAGTCTTCGATGATCAATTCGATGATTACATCTATTTTGATGCGCTCAACTCCTGATGATGTGCGTTTAGTTCTTATTGATCCAAAACGTGTTGAGTTAACCGCATACGAAGGTATTCCACATTTGATCACTCCGATTATTACCAATCCAAAGAAGGCTGCAGATGCATTGACTTGGGTTGTTCGCGAGATGGATCTTCGTTATGAAGACCTTTCAACCTTTGGCTTTAGGCACATCGATGATTTCAATAAAGCGGTGAGAGCAGGAAAGGTCACGGTTCCTGAAGGTAGCGATAGAACTGTAGAGCCTTACCCGTATCTCTTGGTCATTATTGATGAACTTGCGGATTTGATGATGGTTGCAGCTAAAGAGGTTGAAGAATCAGTCGTAAGAATTACTCAACTTGCTCGTTCTGCAGGAATTCACCTGGTACTTGCAACGCAGCGCCCATCTGTAGATGTTGTGACAGGTTTGATCAAAGCAAACGTTCCTTCGCGTCTTTCATTCGCAACTAGCTCGCTAGCAGATAGCCGCGTCATTCTAGATAGCCCTGGTGCTGAAAAATTAGTTGGACAGGGTGATGGTCTCTTTATTCCAATGGGTGCAAGCCGAGCAATAAGAATTCAGGGTGCCTACGTTTCTGAACGAGAAATCGAAGCGGTAACAACTCATGTTAAGAAGCAACTGAAGCCGCGCTACCGAGATGATGTAACTGCACCAGTCAATCAAATGAAAATGGTTGACAAGGAAATCGGTGATGATCTCGATATCTTGTGTCAGGCAGTCGAACTAGTTGTTGGAACTCAGTTTGGTTCAACATCAATGCTGCAAAGAAAACTTCGTGTTGGTTTTGCAAAGGCTGGACGTTTAATGGATCTAATGGAGTCACGAGGGATTGTTGGTCCATCAGAAGGCTCAAAGGCTCGCACCGTTATGGTTAAGCCTGATGAACTCGATTCAGTTCTCGCCACGCTTCGCGACTACTAACCTTCGCTGAGTTAAGCGGGGTGGGGTGAGTTTCACCCCTATTCATCACTCTCATACCTAGTCACCCTGACCGTTCACGACTTACACTTAATCCCTACCCATTGGCTGTATTGAGGAAGTTTCATGTCGCTAGGCTCAATGATTTCTAAGGCGCGTAAGGATGCTGGCCTTAGCATCGATGAACTCTCGGCAGCCACAAATATTCGTGGGCCGTTAATTCGCGAAATGGAAGCCAATAATTTTTCACAGTGTGGTGGCGACACATATGCACGTGGGCACATTAGAAATATTGCAACCAAGCTGAATCTCGACCCGCAGGTTTTCATAACAGCATTTGAAGATGAGCAAATGCATGTAGATCGTTCGATGCAAGATCTTTTGGTTGAAACCAACGTCATGCGCGAACCGAGTCAAACGCGCAAAGTCTCCTGGAAAGCTTTAGTGACAATTTCTGTTGCCTCGCTGTTTGTCGCAGGCCTTGCACAGATAATTGTGTCCAATAACTCAACACCGGATATTCCTGCCTTAATTGAAGAAACCACAGCTCCAACGCAGTCACCAGAGGCGACCCCCGAAGCAACACCTGTAGAAGAGGTAGTTCCAGATGATGCGCCAACAATTTCAACGGGGCAGGGAGTAGAGATTGTTATTTCAGCTACCCGTGCAAAGAGTTGGCTCTTTGTTTCTGATGCAACAGGTAGAACCTTGTTTAGCGGACAAATCGCTGCAGGTAGTACTAAGACATTTACCAGCGACCAACAACTAAATCTTAAAGTTGGCAATGCTGGGGGAGTAGATCTCTCCGTAAATGGGAAAAAGATCGATTCTCTAGGTCTTGATGGCCAAGTTGTTAGCGTGTCGTACGGAGTAGATTCCTAATAGCCCGTAGCACTGTAAGATTGTGCAAATGAAGCGCACAGTTGCAGTTGTCACTTTAGGGTGCGCACGTAATGAAGTAGATTCCGAAGAGCTGGCTGGTCGATTAGCCGCCGATGGCTGGACCCTTGTTGATGATGTTGAATCAGCTGAAGTCGCCCTGGTAAACACATGTGGCTTCATCGAATCAGCGAAAAAGGACTCTGTCGATGCCCTGCTCGAGGCTAATTCCCTCAAAGGCCATGGAACAACCCGAGCAGTTGTTGCAGTCGGCTGTATGGCGGAACGATACGGAAATGAATTAGCTGAGGCTTTGCCTGAAGCCGATGCAATTCTAGGTTTTGATGATTACAGAGATATCTCAGCTCGCTTGCAATCAATTGTTGCAGGTGAATCACATAAAGCTCATGTTCCTCGTGATCGTCGCGCCTTGCTTCCAATCGCACCTGCCGAGCGAGCAGATGCTCGACAAGAAGAAGAGTTTTCTCGTAAGCGTTTAGGAACCGCCCCATGGGCACCATTAAAGATCGCATCAGGATGCGATCGACGTTGTTCATTCTGCGCAATCCCATACTTCCGCGGTTCATTTATCTCTCGTCGTCCCACTGAAATTATTAATGAGGCGCGTTGGCTCGCTGAAAATGGCGTTTCGGAGATGTTCCTTGTCAGTGAAAATACAACATCATATGGAAAAGATTTAGGCGATCTTCAATTGATGGAAAAGATCCTGCCTGAAATAGCGGCGTTACCAGGCGTTGAAAGAGTTCGTCTTTCATATCTGCAACCTGCTGAAATGCGACCAACCTTGTTGCAGACCATGATCGCAACAGATAAGACCGCCCCATACTTTGATCTTTCATTCCAGCACACAAGCCCAACGGTTTTGCGCCGCATGCGCCGATTTGGAGACACTGAAAAATTCTTACATTTGATTAACCAAATCCGTGCCTTGTCACCAGAGGCCGGAATCAGATCCAACTTTATTGTTGGCTTTCCAGGTGAAACTCAAGAGGATTTCGATGATCTCGCAAACTTTATTACTCAGGCAAAGCTAGATGCCGTTGGGGTATTTGGATACTCAGATGAAGATAACACCGAAGCCCTCAACCTAACCGACAAGGTTGATGTCGATGTAATCGCACAACGGGTTGAGACATTATCTTCACTTGCCGATGAGATGGTTTCACTACGTGCTCAGGCACGGATTGGCGAAAATGTTCGTGTCTTGATCGAGGATGTAGAGCTTCAAGAGGGACGTGCCGCGCATCAAGGACCAGAAGTTGATGGAACTACCACCTTTATTGGTACTGATTTCGCGGTTGGTCAGTATGTTGATGCTGTGGTGATTGACTCGATGGGCGCAGATTTGGTGGCAAAGCCAGTATGAAGTTGCCCGCCTTTATAACTCCCAATTTCATTACCGTCATGCGATTGGTTTTTGTGCCAGTCGGTGCTTACACCTTGTTCAAAAATGGGGGAGATGACACAACCTGGCAGTACATTTCGTGGTGTGTTTTTTTCGCTCTTGGCATGTCAGATGTTTTAGATGGCAAGCTTGCACGAAGCCGCGGAACGATTACGGAGTTTGGAAAGTTTCTAGATCCTGTCGCCGATAAGTTTATGATCGGAACTGCGATGGTCTCGCTTTCGATTCTTGATCGTATGCCATGGTGGATGACCGTTGTTGTTTTGAGTCGCGAAATTGGAATCACAATTTTCCGCCTGGCGGTTATTAAACGTGGCGTCATCCCAGCCAATCGGGGTGGAAAGATCAAAGCCTTGATGCAGGGTTTTGGCGTGGGTTTCTATGTTTTGCCACTAGATGAAAGCCTCTACTGGTTCCGTGATGGCTTTATGTACATTGCGCTAGCGCTCACTATCTTTACCGGTGTTTATTATGTAAAATCAGCATTAACTCAAAAGGCATAATTCATAGGCGAGAAGTTAGAAGAGAGATTTGATGGCGCTTCCAAGCGAGATTACAGGCTTTGCGGCCGAGATCGTTGAGCACCTGCGCCAACGCGGTGAAACAATCAGCACCGCTGAATCACTTACTGCTGGAGCTGTTAGTTCTGCGATTGTGACGATCTCTGGCGCATCAGATGTTTTTGTAGGTGGGGTCACCGCATATCGTGACGAGATCAAGGTTTCTCATTTAGGAATCGATCCTGAATTAATCGAGAAGTACACCGTCATCAGTGAAGAGGTGGCGGTCGCCATGGCCAAGGGTGCGATTAAATCCTTTGGAACAACCTGGGCAATTGGCACCACCGGTGTCGCAGGACCCAACCCGCTGGATGGACATCCCGTAGGTGCTGTGTGGGTTGCAATTGAAGGTCCAATAAGCCAGACCATCGAGCTTTCATTGTCAGGTGAACGTGAATCTGTGCGAAACGCTGCTACATCGAGCGCGATTGCCACCTTTGCCCGTATTCTTAGACATCGCAGTTAAAGATTACATCGATACTTGTACAGGAATAGGAGGGCAGGACAATGGTTCTAGTTCGTGAAGCTGTTGGTCAGACCCTCCGCGCTGCTCGCACATCTCAAGGTCGTACCTTGCGTGATGTCGCACGTGATGCCCGTGTCTCATTGGGCTACCTCTCTGAGGTTGAACGTGGTCAAAAAGAGGCATCCTCTGAACTGCTTAATGCGATCTGCACAGCATTAGGTCTATCTCTATCAGGTGTTTTTTCTCAGGTCGCATTAGAGCTCAAGAGCCGTGAGGGCGTCACTCTCACTGTTGTCGATGCCGCATAACAAGTACGCGCCACAAGTAGCAACTCACCGCCGTACACAAAACGCAATCCTTGACGCAACTAAAGAGTTGCTTGCAACTACTGGCCTCAAAAAAATGTCCATGATTGAGATTGCGGATGCATCTCAAGTTTCGAGAGCGACCCTATACAACCATTACCGTGACAAGGAGAGCGTTCTTCTTGCATTGTGTGAATCGGAATTAATTCGCTTAGTAGAAATTGCACAGAATGCACCAGATGCAGCATCTGCACTTGAGCAGATTTCCCTCAAAGTTTCTTCAGATTCTGCGCTCGCAGCGATGCGTAGACAAGATCCGGAACAACTAACCATTGCATTAACTCATCACGATGATCAACTTTGGAAGGCATTTGCCATCGCATTGAACCATCTACTAGGTGAAGGAAGGGGAGCGCTAGCGTTACGTTGGTTATTGGGACAGGCGCTGCATCCTCTAACACCTGAACAATCCCGTTCTCAGGCGCAAGGGATTGCTGGCATTGCGAATCTCTGATCTACGCGAACGGATCACCTTGTCATTTGGTGACTCATGGGCCGCATCTTTTTCATCAGATATTGCGATTTCTGATCTTGGAAGCAAAAGCGTTAATGAAGCCCTGGCTTCTGGTTTTGAGCCTGATGTGATTTGGAAAGCGGTATGTAAGGCGCATCCAACAGAGACAG
>JACCDN011119352.1_pt1 | contig 10143 bp, 9 predicted proteins | sample 7441691 | NCBI WGS metagenome assembly JACCDN01 (sample SAMN15323439, study PRJNA562643) | freshwater metagenome | isolation source: river surface water | place: USA:Blue River Watershed | collected 2017-08-16
CATTTTTTGCAAGATCATCTCCGGAGAGATTCCGGCCCAGCTTGTAGCAGAGTCTGAGCACGCCATAGCGTTTAATGACATATCGCCGCAACAACCCGTGCACGTCTTGATTGTGCCAAAACGCCATCATGCCAACGTCGTCGACCTGGCATTGAAAAGCCCCGATGTAATGCAAGACGTTATGGTTCTGGGCGCAAAGGTCGCTCAGATGCTTACCGAGGGTTCACACCGATTCACTTTCAACACCGGCGAAGCAGCGGGTCAAACTGTTTTTCACGTGCACGGACACATCATGAGCAAGACACCGAAGCAGAGCGAAAACTAGATTGAGCGGCCGCAAAAGCAAGTTGCAGCTCGATGTAACAGAAGTGCCGATGGTTAGCCTGCTCGGAACAAACGATGCCCTTTTGAAAACTTTAGAAAATGCTTTTCCAGATGTTGAGGTGCTTGCCAGGGGCAACACAATTTCATTTACCGGGCCAGAAGAAGAAATTCAGCGAGCCAAAAAACTCATTGAAGAGATGGTGCTATTGATTTCTAGCGGACAGCAGTTAGGCCCACAGGATGTCTCTCGTTCGGCAAAGATAATCGACGAGTCGAATCTTCGCCCGGCTGATGTTTTGAGCCAGAGCATTCTCTCTTCTAGAGGCAAGAGCATTCGACCAAAGACCATTGGTCAGAAGCTTTACGTTGACGCAATCGACCAGAACACCATTGCCTTTGGCGTGGGCCCAGCTGGAACCGGAAAAACTTATCTCGCCATGGCCAAAGCGGTGCAGGCTCTGCAACGCAAAGAAGTGAGCAGAATCATTCTGACTCGCCCTGCAGTGGAGGCAGGTGAGCGCCTTGGGTTCTTGCCCGGAACTCTGAACGACAAAATCGACCCATATCTACGCCCACTCTTTGACGCACTTCACGAGATGCTCGACCCAGAGTCTGTGCCTAAACTACTGGCTAGCGGCACCGTTGAGGTGGCCCCATTGGCCTACATGCGCGGCCGAACCCTCAACGACTCGTTCATAATTCTCGATGAGGCCCAGAACACAACCCCCGAGCAGATGAAGATGTTTCTAACCCGACTCGGCTTCAACTCAAAGATGGTGGTCACCGGAGACATAACCCAGATTGACCTGCCAAATGGAACCTCTGGCCTGAGAGCCGCACTGGAGATTCTTGCCAAGGTCGATGACATGTCTATCAGTTATCTGACGTCAGACGACGTCGTTCGACACTCGCTGGTTGCCAAAATCATCGACGCCTATTCGAAGTTTGAAGAGAAAAGTGGCCGCAAGTGAGCATTGAGATAAACAACGAAACTTCTTTTGATTTAGATCACAAGCGAATTCTGCGCCTTGCCGAACACGCGTTAGACAAAATGAGAATTCATCCGGCTGCCGAACTCGCTATTCAGTTTGTCGATGAAGAACCGATGGCGCAACTACATGTTCAGTGGATGGACGAACCTGGCCCAACCGATGTACTGAGTTTTCCGATGGATGAGCTGCGGCCGGGTTCGGAGGGTGAAGTTACCGCACCCGGCTTGCTCGGAGACATTGTTGTTTGCCCCGCCTACGCGGTAAAGCAGGCTCAGGATGCAAACCATGAACTAATTGATGAGGTGTTACTTCTGGTCACCCACGGCATTCTTCACCTACTCGGTTTCGACCATGCCGAACCCGACGAAGAGCGAGAAATGTTTGGAACCCAAAAGGAAATTCTGTCTTCTTTCTATGCCAGTGAACAGGCGGCCTAGATGCTTTCCATTGCTTTCTGGATTTCGCTGATACTTGCTGCTCTAACTGCCGCCGCTGCAATTGTGAAGGCCGCCCTCGAAGCCTCAGAAGAAGACTCGCACAAGGCAGAGACCGTGAGCTTTGCGCGCATGACCCTAACGGGTATTTTTGGTGTCACCATCGGACAGGGTTTGGTGCCGCTAGGTTTCGAATGGTGGTTGACCGCCATAATCTCAGTGCTGTTGATGCTTGTGCTGCTGGTCGGAACCCAGCTGGCGGCTCGCAGATTTGGCCACGATCGTTTCGGCACCTGGCTGCTCAAAAAACTAGGCGGTGTGGTCAATTCGCTGCACCTGCTGTTTACCCCGCTTTCGCTTCCTAAAGAAGAAGCACCCGAAGAATTCGAACAGGAACTAATCGAATCGGTCGAAGAGTTCGGCGAGACAATCATTCGAGAAATCATGGTACCTAGGGTCGATATGGCCACCATCCGTGATGATTCGACGCTTTCGTCAGCCATGGACTTCTTTATAAAGAGCGGTTTCTCGCGCTTGCCGGTAATTGGCAAAACGGTCGACGAGGTCACCGGAATTCTGTACCTAAAAGACCTGGTTCGAGTTTTGAACGAGGGAGACAAACGAGCGGCAAAGCGCAAGGTTTCTGAAGTCTGCCGCAAGGTGGTTTTCATGCCCGAGTCATTGCCAGTTGACGACCTGTTGCAAGCCATGCAGAGCAATGCAACCCACATCGCCATCGTGATAGACGAATACGGGGGAGTTGCTGGCCTGGTAACCATGGAAGACGTCATTGAAGAACTCGTTGGCGAGATAGCTGATGAATACGATGACGACGAAGACGAACTAACCGAACTCGATGATGGCGGCTATCGAGTGGCGGCAAGGTATTCGCTCATCGACCTCGGCGAACTTTTCGACATCGAGCTCGACGATGAGGATGTCGACAGCGTGGGTGGTTTGCTTGCTAAAGAACTAGGGCGTTTGCCCATGCGCGGCGACGTGATTGTTTTCTCAGGTCTTCGAATCGCAGCCGATCGCATCGAAGGCAGGCGCAAGCGATTGGTTTCGGTTTTAGTTCACCGCGACAAGAATCTAGCCGATGCTCAGGCCGCCTTCGAAGGCGACGGCGATGAAGACTAACTATCGCTCGGGTTTTGTTTCGTTTGTCGGGCGACCAAACGTCGGCAAGTCAACACTCACCAATGCACTGGTTGGCGAAAAGGTTGCAATCACCAGTTCGAAACCGCAGACCACGCGCCGGGCGATTAGAGGAATAGTTCATCGCGAGCACGGGCAAATCATTATCGTTGACACTCCAGGATTGCACCGACCTCGAACGTTACTTGGACAGCGCTTGAACGACTTGGTAGACAGCACGCTTTCTGATGTCGATGTGATTGGTCTGTGCATTCCGGCCAACGAGAGAATCGCCGCTGGAGACACATTCATAAACGAGCAGCTAAACAACTATCGTCGCGCGAAGCTCGTCGCTATCGTGACCAAGAGCGAACTGGTTTCGAAGAAGCAGTTGGCCGAGCAGCTGCTCGCAGTTCAGTCACTCAGGGAATGGGCCGCAATCATCCCGGTTTCGGCCGTAGCAGAAGAGCAACTCGAAGAACTAACCAATCTTCTAATCAGCGAATTGCCGATTTCAGAGCAGCTTTATCCCGACGAAATCATCACCGATGAGTCGATCGAGTCGCGCATCTGCGAGTTAGTGCGCGAGGCCGCGCTCGAGGGAGTTCGCGATGAACTCCCACACTCCCTTGCAGTAACTATGGATGAGATGAGTCAGCGCGAAGGCAAAGATCTCATCGATGTGCACGTCAACGTTTGGGTTGAGCGTGATAGTCAAAAGTCGATAATCATCGGCCACAAGGGCTCTCGGCTAAGCGATGTCGGCAGGCGAGCACGCCTCGAAATCGAGAAACTGCTCGGCCAAAGAGTCTTTCTCTCGATAAGGGTTAAGGTGGCACCAGATTGGCAGCGCGACCCAAAGCAACTCGGGCGGCTCGGCTTCTAGTTGCTCGCAAATAGAGGCTCGGCTACTCTAAAGAGATGTTCATCGGCCTCATTCTGCTTAGTGGCCGCGACGGGGCCTAATCCAGGTTTTCCTCGTCGCGGAGGTTTCGCCATCCCGACTAAACAGAATCGGCGCTAGAGCGCCAGGAGACAAGATGAAGAACACCCAGAAGGCATCTGGAATGCCAATTGCCAAATACCAGCCCTTTCACGAGCAAATCTCGGTTCAGCTTGACGATCGCACCTGGCCGTCAAAGCGCATAGTCGAAGCTCCGCGCTGGTGTGCTGTAGACCTTCGCGACGGAAACCAGGCGCTAATCGACCCGATGAGCCCAGAGCGAAAGCTCAAGATGTTTCAGCTTCTCGTAAAGATGGGTTACAAAGAGATCGAGGTTGGCTTTCCTTCGGCAAGCCAGACAGATTTCGATTTCGTTCGCCTACTTATTGAAGAGAATCACATTCCAGGCGATGTAATCATTCAGGTGCTCACCCAGGCCAGAGACGAACTCATTGAGAGAACTTACGAGTCGCTAGTTGGCTCGAAGCAGGCAATAGTTCACTTCTACAACTCCACCTCTGTTCTTCAGCGAAGCGTGGTGTTCAATCAAGACAAGCAGGGAATTCTAAACATCGCTCTGAACGGTGCTCGCAAGTGTAAGTCGCTCGAGAGCAAGCTGCCAGAGACCAAGGTTTACTACGAATACTCGCCCGAGTCTTACACCGGAACCGAGCTCGAATATGCACTCGAGGTCTGCAACGCCGTGATTGAGGTAATTGATCCCAGCCCAGACCACAAGATGGTTATCAATCTGCCGGCAACCGTTGAGATGTCGACCCCCAACGTTTACGCAGACTCCATCGAGTGGATGAGCCGCAATCTGAATCGCCGCGACAGCATCCTGCTGTCTTTGCACCCCCACAACGACCGCGGCACAGCAGTGGCTGCCGCCGAACTCGGCTACCTCGCCGGCGCCGATCGCATCGAAGGCTGCCTATTTGGCAACGGGGAACGCACTGGAAACGTTGACCTGGTCACTCTGGGGTTGAATCTCTTCAGTCAGGGGATCGACCCGCACATCGATTTCAGCAATCTCGATGAGATTAAGCGAACCGTTGAATACTGCAACCAGCTGCCGGTGCATGAGCGCAGTCCATACGGTGGTGATCTCGTGTACACGGCATTCAGTGGCTCTCATCAAGACGCCATCAAGAAGGGTTTCGAGCGCATGCAGGCAGATGCCAGCGCTAAGGGGGTTGGGGTAGACGACCTGATTTGGGCCGTGCCTTACCTGCCAATTGACCCCAAGGATGTCGGTCGCTCTTACGAGGCTGTAATTCGCGTTAACTCGCAGTCGGGCAAGGGCGGAGTCGCGTACCTCTTGAAGTCAGACCACAATCTCGATCTGCCTAGAAAGTTGCAGATCGAATTCTCGAGAGTTGTGCAGAATGAGACCGATGCTAGCGGTGGCGAGGTTTCGAGCGAAAAGCTCTGGGAGATTTTCAACGACGAATACTTGCCGGCTGTTGATGAGCAACTCAAGTGGGGTCGTTTCGAGTTGAAGAAACTTAGAACCCAAAGTGACATGGATGGCGTTGTGAACATCGAAGTTGTGCTTCGCGATGGGTCGGGCGAGGTTTCTGTGAGCGGTACTGGCAATGGCCCGGTTTCTGCGTTCTTGAATGTTCTCGAGAAACAGGGAGTTCAGGCTGGACTTCTCGATTATGTTGAGCACACGATGAGCGCTAGTTCAGACGCGCAGGCGGCCGCCTACGTTGAGTTGACGGTAGAGTCAAAAACTCTTTGGGGAGTTGGCATTGACGGCGACATTGCAACGGCGTCGCTCAAGGCGATTATCTCTGGTGTAAACCGAGCGCTGCGCTAAAACTATTTGACGCCAAGTTCAGCGAAGTAGCAAACCGGGCAGAGCGACTCATAGGTTACGTCTACGCCATCTATAGCTACCTGTTCTCCGTCGAAAACAAATTGACCGTCTGCTTTGCGCCCGTTAAACATTGCCTTGCGACCGCAGCGACAAATTGTTTTCAGTTCTTCGAGGCTATGGGCGATTTCGAGCAGACGAATGCTGCCCGGAAATCCGTGAGTCAAAAAGTCAGTACGAATGCCGTATGCCAAGACCGGCACGCCATCCAACACGGCGATTTGCAGGGCCTGGTCAACCTGCTCGGCGGTTAGAAATTGCGACTCATCAATCAGCAGGCAGGCTATGTCGCGCTTCTTCTCTGCGATCGATTTAGCTCTGTGTTCAGCGAACAGCTCTCGAAGGTTCTGCTTTGGTGTTACCAAAAAGTCGATTTCACGCGAAACCCCAAGCCTTGAAACAATTGTGCTGTTGCCCTTGGTGTCGACAGCGGGTTTGGCTAGCAAAACAGCCTGGTCGCGTTCTTCATAGTTGTGTGCCGCCTGAAGCAGCGCAGTTGATTTGCCGCTGTTCATTGCGCCGTGTCTGAAATAGAGCTTGCTCACGCCAACAATGCTAACCGCGCACCTGACCCGACTTTGCCAATTGGTCGGCGAGAATGGTCAGGTGCCTACCTATCGAGACGAAGCGGTGATTCTGCGAACCCACAAGCTGGGTGAAGCAGATCGAATCATCACTCTGCTCACCAGATATCACGGGCAGGTTAGGGCAGTGGCCAAGGGGGTGCGGCGCACCGCCTCTAAGTTCGGGTCAAGGCTCGAGCCATTTATGGTGGCAGACATTCAGTTTTACGAGGGTCGAAACCTAGACACGGTAACCCAGGCGGAGTCGATCGGTGCTTACGGCAAGGCAATCATCGAAGACTACGCGTCCTATACGGCAGCCACCGCGATGGTTGAAACAGCCGAGCGGCTAACTGGCGAAATGGCCACGCCGCAACAGTATCTTCTTCTCGTTGGAGCGCTTCGGTCGCTAGCCAATAAAGAGCATCAACCCGCTCACGTACTCGACAGCTACTTGCTTCGAGCTCTTTCGGTTGCTGGTTGGGCGCCAAACTTTGATAGTTGCGTACGTTGCGAGGTTGCCGGACCCCACCGTGCCTTTGTGATTCAAGTTGGCGGAGTGGTTTGCGATGATTGTCGTCCGCCAGGCGCTGCACTAATTGACGAGCCGACATCAATGCTTCTTGCCGCACTACTCACCGGCGATTGGAAAATTGTTAGCGAGGCGACCGAGAAGAGCAGCCTAGCCGCCAGCGGAATTGTCGCAGCATATTCGCAATGGCACATTGAACGCGGCCTGAAATCACTTCAGCATGTGGAGCGAAACTAATGAATCAAGTTGTATTTGAACCGATTAAGAAAAAAGGGCTTCGAGTTCCAAAGTTCAAGTCGGTTCCGGCTCACATCGCAATAGTCATGGATGGAAACGGGCGCTGGGCAAATCAGCGCGGACTCTCGCGAATCGAGGGGCACAAGGCTGGGGAGGCGGCACTTCTAGATGTGGTTGCCGGCGCTATCGAGGCCGGGGTCAAGCACCTCACTGTCTATGCTTTTTCGACCGAAAACTGGAAACGCTCACCCGAAGAGGTTCGTTTTCTAATGGGTTTCAATCGCGAGGTGCTTCGAAGAAGGCGCGATCAGTTGAATCAATGGGGTGTTCGAATTCGCTGGGCTGGGCGTCGACCCAAACTCTGGGCAACTGTAATCGAAGATCTCGAAGCGGCCGAAAAATTAACGGCCAAGAATTCGGTACTGACGCTCACCATGTGCGTCAATTACGGCTCTCGAATTGAAATAGCAGACGCAGTAAACCAGATCGCCGTTCAGGTGGCCAACGGCAAGCTCAAGCCTGGGTCGATTACCGAGAGAACCATTGCGAAGAATCTGCAGAGTAGTTGGCTTCCCGACGTCGATCTCTTTGTGCGATCCTCAGGTGAACAGCGCACATCAAACTTCTTACTCTGGCAGTCTGCCTACGCCGAATTTGTCTTCTTAGACACCCTCTGGCCAGACTTCAATCGAACCGATCTTTGGCAGGCAATCTCTCACTTCGGCGGCAGAGCCCGACGCTTTGGCGCAGCCGTCGACAAACCCCGTGGCAAAAGCAGGGCAACAAAGTAGACTTGCACTCTCGCATTCAACCAGCACTGCATCCAGCAGCGCCTCGAGATTGAACGCCAGAAAGGCAAGCTCATGGCTACCCCTAATCGACTCGACTCAGTTATTTCGCTGGCAAAACGCCGCGGTTTCGTCTTTCCGGCGGGTGAAATCTACGGCGGCACCCGCTCGGCATGGGATTACGGGCCGCTGGGGGTAGAACTAAAAGAAAATATCAAGCGCCAGTGGTGGCGAACCGTGGTGAACAGTCGCGAAGACGTTGTCGGCCTCGATTCTTCGGTGATTCTGCCTCGAAAGGTCTGGGAGACCAGTGGGCACGTCAAAGAGTTTGTTGACCCCCTGATTGAGTGCACCTCATGCCACAAGCGCTTTCGTGCCGACCACCTAGAAGAGGCTTTCGAAGAGAAGAAGGGGCGCGCTCCTCAATCGATGAGCGAAATTGCCTGCCCTGCCTGCGGCACTAAAGACGCCTGGACGGAGCCCAAACTATTCAACGGCTTACTCAAGACCTACCTAGGGCCTGTAGAAGACGAGTCAGGTTTGCACTACCTTCGACCAGAAACCGCACAGGGCATTTTCGTTAACTTCGCCAATGTGCTGGGTGCCGCTCGAATGAAGCCGCCATTCGGCATCGGTCAAATCGGAAAGTCATTTCGAAATGAAATTACTCCGGGCAACTTCATTTTCAGAACTCGTGAGTTTGAGCAGATGGAGATGGAGTTCTTTGTCGAGCCAGGCACAGACGAACAGTGGCACGACTACTGGATTGAGCAGCGCCTCAACTGGTACCTAGACCTTGGAATCAAGCGAGACAACCTTAGGCTGTTCGAGCACCCGAAAGAGAAACTGTCGCACTACTCGAAACGCACAGTTGACATCGAATACAGATTTGGCTTTCAAGGTAGCGAGTTTGGCGAACTTGAGGGAATCGCCAACCGAACCGATTTCGACCTCACGGTGCACTCTAAAGAGTCTGGCGTTGACCTTAGCTACTTCGACCAAGCTAAGGGTGAACGATGGACACCATACGTAATCGAACCAGCTGCTGGGCTAACCCGTTCACTCATGGCTTTCCTGGTCGATGCCTATGCCGAAGACGAAGCCCCAAACACCAAGGGCGGCGTAGATGTTAGAACCGTGCTTAGGCTCGATTACCGACTCGCTCCGATAAAGGCAGCGGTTCTTCCACTGTCGCGTAACGAAGACCTTTCACCGATGGCCCGCAATTTGGCTGGCGACCTGCGAAAGAACTGGAACATCGACTTCGATGATTCCGGCGCAATCGGTCGCCGCTACAGAAGACAAGACGAAATTGGAACACCATTCTGCATCACGGTTGACTTCGAATCGCTTGAAGATCAGGCCGTAACAGTGCGCGAAAGAGACACCATGTCGCAAGAGCGCATCTCTCTGTCTAAGCTAACCGGTTACCTGGCAGAGAAGCTCGTCGGCTAAATAGATGAGCAAAGCTGTCGGCCGCCAACCTGCACTGCAGTACGGCAAAATCGAAATCGACACCCCAGTGGTGTTGGCGCCTATGGCCGGAATTACCAACACAGCCTTTCGACGTCTTTGTCGCGAGTTCGGAGGCGGGCTTTATGTTTCAGAGATGGTTACATCGAGAGCGCTGGTAGAGCAAACAGAGGGGTCGCTGCGCATCATCGGGCATCACGAAAGCGAAGACATAAGAAGCGTTCAGCTATACGGAGTAGACCCGGTAACAATTTCCAAGGCAATCAAACTCTTGGTCGATGAAGACAAGGCCGACCACATCGATTTGAATTTTGGCTGTCCGGTTCCGAAGGTCACTCGCAAGGGTGGAGGCGCTGCTCTGCCATGGAAGCGCGACCTATTCGAGGCCATAGTAAATTCTGCTGTCAAGGCAGCGGGAGAGTTGCCAGTTACCGTAAAGATGCGCAAAGGTATCGACAGTGAACACCTCACTTTTCTCGACGCCGGCAAGACCGCGCGTGACGCCGGAGTTGCCGCAATTGCGCTACACGGACGCACCGCGAGCGATTACTACTCGGGCGTTGCCGACTGGAATGCAATTGCAGAACTGCGCGAAGCGCTTCCTGATGTTCAGGTGCTCGGCAATGGAGATATTTGGTCTGCCGCCGATGCAATTCGAATGATGCGTGAAACGGGGGTTGATGGCGTTGTGGTTGGTCGCGGCTGCCTCGGCAGGCCCTGGTTATTTGGCGATCTGCAAAAGGCTTTCGATGAGTACCGTCGCGACCCCAACTCGAATGCGGCGATTGATCTGATTCAACCGAACCTCGGCGAAGTTGCCGATGCCTTCAAACGTCAC
>JACCDN010424249.1_pt1 | contig 10142 bp, 7 predicted proteins | sample 7441691 | NCBI WGS metagenome assembly JACCDN01 (sample SAMN15323439, study PRJNA562643) | freshwater metagenome | isolation source: river surface water | place: USA:Blue River Watershed | collected 2017-08-16
GAAAGTGGTTGGGACACCATTTCAGAATCGCCCTTCGGCATCGGTGGCCCCAAGGGCATGGACCCTGCGGTGGTGCGTGTGTTGCAAGACGCGTTCAAGAAAACACTCGACGATGCACGCGTGATCGAAACGCTGGATAAGTTTTACCAACCCACGATTTACATGAACAGCGAGGACTACACCAAATACGCGGTGCGCACATTTGAAGCCGAACGCACCACGGTGGAGCGTTTGGGTTTGGCGAAGAAGAGTTGATTTATTCGCTGGGGGGTGTTGGTTGAACGGTAGGTTTTTTGTTCACCAAAACAATGCCGAAGGCCACGCCCACCAGCGCCACCAATGCGCCTTGAGTGACCGGCTCGTTCAACCACCAAGCGCCCATCACCATCGCAAAAACAGGGGTGAGAAACACAAACACGCTCAGCTTGGTGGCGGGGTAACGGCCGAGCAACCACATCCACACCAAGTAGCTGGCAAATGCACCGGCCACGGTTTGCACCACGACGGAAAAGAGCGCAAAGCTACTCCACTCAAACACCCACACCTCGCCCATTTGCAAAGACACAAAGGGCAACACAAACGCACTCACCGCCACTTGGTAATACAAGAGCTTTTCTGCGCTCACTTGTACCAAGCGCGTGCTGCGAATCACCACCGTGGTCAAGCCCCACAACGCACCTGCGCCGAGCGCCAACACATCGCCCAACCACAAGGGCAAACTGCCTTCGGGTGCGGCGGTGCGCAGCCAACCGTCTTGCAGCGCATAGCCCACGGCCACAAACGCCAACACCAAGCCCATCCATTGCTGCCAGCGCAAGCCTTCGCTGGCCACGCGCAGGGGCAACAACAGGGCCACCCAAAAAGGTGCGGTGTATAAAAAAATGGTCAAGCGCGATGCCGTGGTGTATTGCAAGCCCAAATAAATGCACACAAACTCAGCGCAAAACAACACACCGGCCAACAGGCCTGCTGACAAGGAGCCATCGCGTTCGAACAATGCAATGCCGCGAAAATGACACCACACCCACAGCAGTGCCGTGGCACCTGCAAAACGAATGGCGGCTTGAAACACCGGCGGCAACTCGGGCAAGGTGGCCTTCACCAACACCTGTTGAAAACCCCAAAACAAACAACACGCCAGCAGCAGCGCCACCGCCAGCGTGTCCAAATGGTCTTGCCGATGTTTCATACGCCACCTTTCAATGCCGTAAGAACTTAGCATGAATTGCATACACTCTGGCTGACAAAAAGAAAGACTTGCATGAACCGACGTGACTTTCACCGCCAGTTGCAACGCAGCGCATTGGCTCTGGCTTTGGCGCCGTGGCAGCAGGTGTTGGCCGCGCCCGCATCTCAAACCCGCCGCTGGCGTGACAACCCCTTTGCCTTGGGCGTGGCCAGTGGTCGCCCACGGGCAGACTCGGTGGTGTTGTGGACGCGCTTGTTGGTGAGCGACGCTGATCGCCAAGCTGGCAACGACCCCCTGTCGGTACAGCTCGACGTGTTTGCTGACGCTGCCATGAAGCGGCGCGTGTTCAGCACTGCCCAGGTGACCGATGCCACCCGTGGCCACAGCGTGCATGTGCACGCCAAGTCTTTGCAGCCCAGCACCGACTATTGGTACCGCTTTCGCCAGGGCGATGCGGTCAGCACCCTCGGCCACACCCGCACCGCCCCAGCGCCCCAAGCCGAGGTGCGTGCTCTGCGCTTGGCCCTGGCTTCGTGCCAACACTACGAGCAAGGCCAGTTTGTGGCGCACCAAGACATCGCCCAACAAGACCTCGACTTCGTGCTGTTTTTGGGTGACTACATTTACGAAAGCAGCAATGCGCAATATGCGATTCGCAAACACAACACCGAAGAGCCCAAAACCTTGGCGCAATACCGCTTGCGCTACGAACAATACAAACGCGATCCGATGTTGCAAGCCGCACATGCAGCACACCCGTGGGTGTTGATGTGGGACGACCACGAAGTGGTGAACGACTACGCCAACGATGTGGATCGGCAATACACCACACGTGAACTTTTTTTGCTGCGCCGTGCTGCGGCCTACCAGGCGTATTTCGAACACCAGCCGGTGTTGCTCGGCCCCGACCCCCACAGCCCCGCACAAGCCTCGATGCGTTTGTACGACCACTTTCATTGGGGCCAGCTGGCCGATGTGTGGACCCTCGACTGTCGTCAGTACCGCAGTGCGCAAGCCTGTCGCGACCCATTGCGCGGCGGTGGACGCATGGTGCTGCAATGCGATGCACTGAGCGATCCGCAGCGCACCATGCTGGGCTGGGAGCAAGAGGCGTGGCTGGAGAAAACCTTGCGCCCATCCACCCGCACCTGGAAGTTGTTGGGACAAGCCACACAAATCAGCTCCACCAGCGTGCCGGTGCCCAGCGGTCGTTCGTATTGGAACGATGCGTGGGATGGCTACCCCGAAGCCCGCAAACGTTTGTTGCAAAACGTGCGTGAGGCGAATTTGAAAAACGTGGTCACTCTGGGGGGCGATGTGCACATGAATGTGGCGGCCGATTTGCGTTTGAACATCAACGATGCACAGTCGCCGGTGCTGGCCAGTGAGTTTGTGACCACCTCCATCACCTCGCGCGGCATGGGCGACAAAGCCTTGGCCACCATTCGCGACAGCAACCCCGATGTGCTGCATGCACGCGCCGACGAACGCGGCTACACCCTCATCAGCGTCAGCCCCGAAGCCGTGCGCTGCGATTTCAAAACCACCGCCTTTCCAGCCGGCAGTGAAGCGGGCTTCAAAACCCAAGCCAGCTATGTGGTGCACAAAGACCAAGCTGGCCCACACAAGCTCTGAGCATGCGGTTGTTGCATTCCCCTGGGTTGAGAAACACCTTGCTGTGGCTGTGCCTGGTGTTGCCCTGGCTCAACCCGTTCACCAGTCCGCCTTCCACCTCGGTGTTGCCCTTGCTGGTGAGTTGGATGCTGTCAGCCTGTGCCTTGTTGTTGCTGGCGGATGGGCCGGTGCTGATGCGACGGAACACATCGCATGGTGCAAACGCAATGAGCGCAACCGAGGCAACCCAAGCCAGCCAGCCACATGCCTTGCACATCTTCATCGCCCTGGTGTGCATGGCCGTCGTGGCCTCGGTGCTGGGCGTGACCCCGGTGATTGACGTGGGGGCAACGGCTGGTTTGTTGGGTGCCTGTGTGTGTGTGCTGACGATGGTGTGGGTGGGTCAACGCATGGCGTGGCAGCCGACGCAATTGCTGCCCTGGTTAGCAGGCGCATGGTTGTTTGCGGCAGCGCTCAGCAGCGTGTTGGGTGTGTTGCAGTATCTGGATTGGGCACGTGGTTTGTCGCCCTGGGTGAATCAGCCCGCCTTCGCAGGCGATGCGTTTGCCAATCTGCGGCAACGCAATCAATTTGCCTCGCTCACCAGCATCGGCTTGGTGGCCTTGCTGGCAGCCACCCATGCGCTGCGCACTTCCATGCAACGCCACACCCATCTGCTGGCCTTTGGGTTGTTGAACCTGTTGGCCATGGGTGCAGCATGTTCGATGTCGCGCACGGCTGTGTTGCAGTGGTGTGTGGTGAGCGTCTTGGCACTGATGTGGGCGTGGCGACATGCGTCCGTGCCCGGGGCGGCGTTACCCACCAAACAGCCCATGCACATGGCCGCCGGGACGTCCAGCGCCTGGTGGGTGTTGGTGATCAGTGCCCCTGTGTTGTTGTTGCTGTGGTCGTTTGCGATGCCGCTGCTGTCGCAACACATCACGGGGCAAACGGGCGCCAACCTGGCCCTGCGTGTGGTCGGTGCCAGCAGTGACTACGCAGCCTGCGGCAGCCGTTCGGTGTTGTGGGCCAATGTGTTGCAACTCATCGCACAAAAACCGCTGCTGGGTTGGGGCTGGGGCGAAACCGACTTGGCGCATTTCATCACCCCTTACCAGGGCCAACGCTTTTGCGATATTTTGGACAACGCACACAACCTGCCGCTGCACCTGGCACTTGAATTGGGTGTGCCGCTGGCAATGTGTTTGCTGGGCTTGGCTGCGTGGTGGGTGTGGCAGCGGCGCCCTTGGCAAGAACAACACATTTGGCGTGTCATGGCCTGGGGCGTGTTGCTGGTGGTGCTCATGCACAGTCTGTTGGAATACCCGCTGTGGTACGGCCCGTTTCAAATGGCTGTGGGTGTGAGTGTGGGTGTGTTGTGGGCACAGCACATGACACCGCATGAGGGAAAACTTGTTGTTAAGCAAGAAGCGCAAGCCTTGTGTTTGGCCAGCCTGTTTTTTTTGGCGTGTCTGTATGCAGCGTGGGACTTCAACCGCGTATCGCAAATTTACAAGCCGGTTGAACAACGCAACCCGCATTACAGCAGCAACCCACTGGCGTATGCCAAACAGTCGTGGCTGTTTTCCAACCAAGCTGCATTTGCTGAACTCACACTGCAAGCGGTGAATGCCAGCAATGCAAGAGCGGTGTATGAACAAGCGCAGCACCTGGTGCACTATTCGCCCGAAGCGCGTGTGGTGCAGCGCTTGATCGACAGCGCCCGCTTGCTGGGCCACGACGACGAGGCTGACTTTTGGGCCGAGCGGTTGAGTGCGCATCAGCGCACCTTGCAACGTTAAACTGCCGCCATGACGCTCAGCCACCTCGGACCCACCCTCTCGGTGATTGTGATCACCCGCAACGAAGCCCACAACTTGCACGACTGCTTGCAATCGGTGCAAGGCCTGGCCAACGAAGTGGTGGTGGTGGACAGCAACAGCACCGATGCCACACGTGACATCGCCTTGCAATATGGTGCCGTGGTGCTGCAACCTTCTGACTGGCCGGGCTTTGGCCCACAAAAGCAACGTGCACTCGATGCCGCCAGCTGTGATTGGGTGCTCTCGCTCGATGCCGATGAACGTGTGACACCTGAGTTGGCGCAAGAAATTCGCAGCGTGTTGATGAGCGATGCACAGCAAGCCAGCGCCGCCTATCAAATGCCACGCCTGTCGTGGTATTGCGGCACCTTCATTCGCCATTCAGGCTGGCAGCCCGACCATGTGCTGCGTTTGTTTCCGCGCACCCACGCACGTTTTTCAGATGACTTGGTGCACGAGCGCGTGGTCAGCGACCTGCCCCTGAAAACCCTGCGCCATCATCTGCTGCATTACAGCTACCTCAACTTCTCACAAGTGCTCAGCAAAACCGATGCGTATTCCACCGCCTCGGCGCAACAGGCCTTTGCAAAAGGCAAACGCACCACCGTGGCGAGCGCTGTTGGGCACGGTGCCTGGGCTTTTTTCAGAACCTATGTGATTCGCGCCGGTTTTTTAGATGGCGCGCATGGCTTGGCATTGGCCATCTCGAATGCCGAAGCGAGTTACTACAAATATTTGAAGCTGTGGTGGATGGGGCAAGAGGCCGGCCGAGAGGTGGCAAGATACCCACAATCCAAGCCAAGCAAAGAGTACTTATAAATCAAACAAAACACATAAACTAGCCTAATAAAACTATTTTTATTGGGGAGTTCTCAAAAATATAAATTTTTCAAAGTTAAGCATATTGACTTTTGTCATAGACGGGGCAAAATTGATATGAAGTTGATTAATTTGGAGTTTTTGATGAAAAGTTGGAAGTTGATATTAGGGGTAATTTTTATAGCTTCGTTGGCGGCTTGTGGCGGCGGAGGCAGCGGTTCAGCCTCTGCGCCTGTTGCCGTAACTGGAACGGCATCCAAAGGCCTTTTGAAAGCTGCCGACGTTCAGGCGTATGAGGTCAGTGGCGGCAAGTTAGTCAAGTATGGCCTAGCGGTGAAAACGGGTACAGACGGCTCCTACAGCCTTTCATTAACCCCAACAAACAACCCTGTGGTTATTGAAGTGACAACCAACAGCGATACCAAAATGTTGGATGAAACTACAGTGGTTAACGGAAAGTTTGCAGAAGTTGCTGCTCCCACGGGACTCTCGCTGAGAACAATGGTGGATGAGTTGACCGTTGCGAAAGTTGCTGAAGCCAACCCTTACACTGAAATGGCGATTGCTGGCGCGATCGCAGCGCAAGATGCCAGTGGTAACGCGGTGCCTCTTAGCAAAGAAGTATTGTTAGCCTCTAAAGAGGTTGTCAAAGAGCAGTTGCGTGGACTAAATCCGTTTGCCATCAAAGCCGTTGATGCAGATGCAGCTTCGCCCAGCGACGACCAGAAAAAATTGATGACACTGCTGACAGGCGTTGCAAAAGCAGCAAAAGATGACAACGCTTGCGATCTGAAATGTCAAATCACTGCAATGAACACAGCGGCAGCCATCAAGTATGACGCCACCTCCGGCAAGGGCATTTTCAAAGATACAGCAGCAGCGGCCACCAAGGTGACAGCGCTGGCAAACAAGGCAGCCTTGGTTTCAAACCCCATGATTGTTGCCTTGCCGACCTACTCTGCAGTTAGCGAGGCAGACATTGCTTCGGCCACAGAAATCGTTGCGAGAGACTCGTTTGAGTCTTTTGTTGCTGTGATGCGAGAGGGGTTACAGACAGTTGATAAAACTTTCAACGAAGCCACAACAGCGATTAACACCAGAATTAAAGATTTGACATTCAATACAGCCAAAGCCGGTTTGGACGCATTTAACGCGGCAGCCTCAAGCTGCCGCTTCACAGACTCCAAACTGGTTTGTACGGGCGATGATGTAACAGCCAATGCGGATGGTAGTTACTCGCTGAGCTACACATCTTCGAGTTACAAAAACGTTGCGCAAGCGACAGGCAGCTTTTCGAATGGCGTGGCTACCGTTTCAATTAAAAATGCAAACTCAACTGCGTTGTCCAACAACAAAAAGTATGCAGAGATGAGCTTATCAGCTTCAATTTCAGGTATTGACTCAACGACCGGTGAAATTTCATTGGATTCGGGTGTTGCAAAACTGTCTATCAGTGTGACAGGCTATGACGATGCTGCTGTTGAGCCCGTGACGTTGTCGCTCAAGGACTTAACTGTTTCTTTGTCTGAAGCCGGCAAGAAAATGACCCTGAATGGCGGACTCTCAATTAGCAACGCCGAAGCCAAAGGCGACAAGTTGGACGGCACTCTCAAACTGGCCTTTACGAAGATGGGCGCTTCCGAAAGCACCATGGACATGTATCCTGAGTCGATTGACCTTGCTTTGAAAGGGTATGGCGCAAACAAAAAGCTGTTTGACTTGGCAGTCATGGGCTCAGCCGACTACAAAGCTTACAAACCTTGGTTGGCTGATAGCAGCTCTAACGAGCCCATTGGCTCAGTTAACCTGGTGGTTGGTTTTGTTGAAGACAAAGTCCAGCTGGATGTTTCTACGAGCAAAACAGGCTATCAAAAGGGCACCATGAAGGTTAAATTTAGCTCGGGTGGTAATTACATCAATGCGGATGCAATTTTGATCGAAGACAGCACTGGCAAAACGGTGCCCAATTCAGACGGCATCAACATTGTGAGTTCATCGGGTGACTTCAGTGCCAATATTAAGAAGACAGATGGAAAGTTCCAGGGGACCATTAAGCAAGGTTCCGTGACCGCCGGCACCATTGACGATGGCTTGGTGAAGGTTGGTGGCAAAGAGTTGTCACTTAAATAATTGACATGACCTCTCTATTTTCAAATGGCCGCAATGCGGCCATTTTTTGTTTACACATTGGGTTGGTGGGGCATGCATACGCGCTGAAAATTGGCGTTGAAAGTGATGTGGTCACCAATAAAGGTGTTTTAACAAATGACTATTGGAAAAATCAGCAACCGAAAACCAATCCATCTCGAGTAGTCGGTTATTCGGATGTAAGACTCTTTTCGGAGTGGGAAATCAATGACAGGCCATTCTTTTTAGAAAAAAGAAAACTTCAGACATTTGTTGGCAATACCAATGCATTGTCAATGGCCGCACAAGAAAAGGTGTCAACTCAAATACTGCCGCCAGGAAAATACGGGATTGACGCAAAGCTAAATAGTTATGAATGGAATGGGGTAGGTGCACGATTCATCAGTAAAGGTCTTGCGGGATTTAATTGGCAGCTTTCGCCCAAAGTTGTCCAGTTGAAAAACTTTAAAAAGGGAGCGGGAATCGGTGAATTAGAGGTCAGCGCTTCAGATGGCAACTTAACAGGAACTTTAGAGCGAGAATCTTCCCGAGCTTATGGGCCACTACTGCATGAGCAGCCTGTTTCAAGCACACTAGGATTTCTGTTGGATGCAAGCTTTGCAACCTTTTGGTCGGGTGTCAACTTAGAGGGTGAAATCAGCAATGCGTATTCGTATTTGCGTGTTGATCAGGCACACTTTAGCGAAAGAAGCTACCAAGTGGTGGAAAGCTCAGGGGAAATCCAGTTCTCTAAAACACCCTCATTAACAGGTCGCTATGGTCAGAGAGATCGACTGTATCGAATTCCACAAATTGCGAAACTATCAATTTCAAAAGATAACAATGAGTCATACAGAGGTGGTGTTCTCAGCATGGACGGTTACGCCATGCCCTGGTTGGGAGTGCGGCTAGCGAAAGGCGGGCAAGTAATTGAAGTTGACACCTATGCATTTGAAAATTTGACTCTTAAGTATCAAATAAAAAACTTTGTTATCCGCAAACTAACGCTGGGCGTGTCGGTGTCGTCAGGTCTTCACGCGAAACCACAAGTGAGGCTTCAGCTTTTGACCGTGGATCTGTGAACTTACCCCGCCACAAAACTCCCACTCTTGCCCCCATGCTTCTCCAGCAACTTCACCTCTGAAATCACCATCCCCCGGTCCACCGCTTTGCACATGTCGTAAATGGTGAGCAAAGCCACTTGCACGGCGGTGAGGGCTTCCATCTCCACCCCCGTTTGCCCAACGGTTTCAACGGTGGCGGTGCAGGCAATGCTGTGGGTTGCTTCTTGCAACTCAAATTCAACCGCCACCCGTGTCAATGCCAAAGGGTGACACAGCGGGATGAGTTCGCTGGTTTTTTTGGCGGCTTGAATGCCTGCTATGCGGGCGATGCCCAGCACATCACCTTTTTTGGCGGTGCCACTTTGCACCAGGGCGAAGGTGGCGGGCAACATACGGATCACGCCGTGGGCCACGCCAATGCGTTTGGTGTGGGCTTTGTCGGCCACATCCACCATGTGGGCTTGGCCGTGGGCATCAAAATGGGTCAACTGGGTCATGGGTGGAGCTGTGTGTGCAAGAAGTCTGTCACAAGAGGCTGGAGCAGTCGGGCCTTTGCGAATGGGTCGGGTTAACATGAGAGAAGCATCATACGACCGTGGCCCGCGCCACTTGCACACCGATTGCTTTCATGTCCTCACGATGTCCTCACGCACTGAGCCCACAACCGACCACAGCCTGAGTCTGCAGGCAACCCCTTTGGCCATGCGCAAACGCATGCCGTGGGTGGCGAGTGTGTTGGCGCTGTGCATGGCCTTGCCCATGAACACGCTGCAAGCGCAGGGCAGTTTTTCACGCTTGCCCAATTTGGGCGATGGGGCCGAGGTGCCGCTCGGTGTGGAGCGTCGCTTGGGCGAGAGCATTGCGCGTGAAATTTACCGCGACCCTGATTACATTGACGATGTGGTGTTAGCCGACTATGTGCAGTCGCTGTGGCAAGTGTTGCTGGCTTCGGCTAGGCAACGCGGCGAGTTGACGCCTGAGCTCGACCAACAGTTTGCGTGGGATGTGAGCTTGATTCGCGATCGCAGCATCAACGCGTTTGCTCTGCCTGGCGGTTACTTGGGTGTGCATTTGGGTTTGATTTCAGCGGTCAGCAGCCCCGACGAATTGGCGTCGGTGTTGGCGCACGAACTCAGCCATGTGACGCAGCGCCACATTGCGCGCATGATGTCGCAACAAGGCCGACAAGCTCCAATGGTGATGGGTGCCATGATTTTGGGCATGCTCGCTGCCAGTCGCACTGCCAATGCCAGCAACATGAGCGCGGCCAACGCGGTAATGGTTGGCGGGCAAGCTGTTGCGATGCAAAGCCAGTTGAATTTTTCACGTGACATGGAGCGAGAGGCCGACCGCGTGGGCTACGGCGTGATGACCGATGCGGGTTACGAACCGCAAGGGTTTGTCAGTATGTTTGAAAAACTGCAACAGGCCTCACGCTTGAATGACAACGGTGCGTTTCCTTATTTGCGCAGTCACCCGATGACGACCGAGCGCATTGCCGATGCA
>JACCDN010425990.1_pt1 | contig 10142 bp, 5 predicted proteins | sample 7441691 | NCBI WGS metagenome assembly JACCDN01 (sample SAMN15323439, study PRJNA562643) | freshwater metagenome | isolation source: river surface water | place: USA:Blue River Watershed | collected 2017-08-16
GGTGACATTATTTTTGCAACATATGAAATGGCTAAAGAAGCATTAGATATAAAAAGATTAAATACACTTATTTTAATGACGCCAATGCCGGATGTACAACAGGCAGTTGGTAGAATTATGAGACAAACAAAAGATGAATTAACATCAGTTCCATTAATTATTGATGTAGCTGACACATTATCAATATTTCCGAAACAATATAATAAACGAGAAAAATTATACGAAAAATTAAATTACACAATTGAAAAATATTATTTTGTTGAAGATAAAATAATAACAAAAATGGAATATTTAAAAAAAAAATATAATTATACTGATGAAGAATTAAAATTAGAATTCGATGATGAACATGCTGATTATGAACCTAATTTAAATAATATATTAAAAACATAACAAAACATAAAAACATAAAAAACTGAAATATTTACTCTTATTTAAATAAATATTTAATTTATTTAAATAATTAATGTCAATACCTTGGATTGAAAAATATAGACCACGCAAAATTGAAGATATGATTTTGGATGACATGTTGCGAACAAAAATTTCTAATTTTATTCAATCTAAAACAATTCCTAATTTACTTATTTCAGGACCACCCGGAATTGGAAAAACAACATTAATTAAATGTATTATTAATTCGTTATTCGGTAAATATTCAAAGCAAGCGGTATTAGAACTAAACGCATCAGACGAACGAGGTATTAAATCAGTTCAAGAAACAATAAAAAACTTTTGTAAAAATAAAATGGATTTAGGCAAACATGAAAACAATTATCCAACATTTAAAATAGTATTGTTAGATGAAGCAGATAATATGACTGAAAAGGCGCAAATATTAATAAATATTTTAATGGAACAATATTATTCAAATATTAGATTTGCATTAACGTGTAATACATCATCTGATATTATTGAATCAATTCAAAGTAGAACAAATATTATTAAATTACAAATTCCAGATGAAATATCTATTTATTCAAAATTAAAATTTATTTGTTCACAAGAACATATTAAAATAAAACGAAATTTAATTAAAGAAATTGCCAATAATTGTAATGGTGATGTAAGAACTTCTATTAATTATTTACAGTTAATCTCTAATAATACAAACACAATTAATCCACTAATCGACAAAAAACTTATTAATTATATTGATAAAATATTTGTGAATTGTTATGAAAAAGATTTTATAAATGCTCTTATTTTAGTTCATCAAGTTAAAGATCAAGGTTATTCATTACTTGATATTATGCAAAATATGTTTTTAAGACTAAAAACTGAAAATTTTAATTTAATTTCTGATGATATTAAAATTAAATTTTTTGATATTATTAGTCAAACATTATATATTATTAGCAAAGGTATTGAAAATAATATTGAATTATCTGCTTGTATTGCAGATATGTGTAATATTTAATTTATTAATTTGTAATAATTCATCATTTCATTATATTTTGTTATTTCATCGACAAATTTTGATGTTGTTGTTCTCCAAATTTTATTAATTTTTGGATGATTTTCAATCGCAAAAAACGACCCTCTGTTTTTATATGCACTTCTGTAAAAAACATATTTTGGTAAATCAAAATTTTGTTTTTGTTTTTGTTTTTTTTCTTTGTTTTTGATAATATTATTTTTTATAATATTACCATTTAAATCTAATGTAAACTGTTTTATATTTTTAAATCCAGCTTGATAAATAATATTGTAAAAATCATCCAATATTTTTTTTTTCTCCATTATCATTTCATCATTTATATTCGTCATTTTAAATATCTCCGGATTAATATTCCGTATTTCTAACATATGTTGTATTGCGCTATCTAGTTTTTGTCGCATTGTGTATTTTTTTGAACTTGTTGTTGTCCATTTATAATTTGAAATTTTAACATAAAATCTATCTCCATGTGTTTTATCTTCTTTAACATACCATATATACTCTGGTAGTTTTAAAATGTTATTTGGTAACGTTTTTAATTTTGTTTTTGTAATTTTTAAATTGCAATTTCTGTTATCTAAATGTAAATCGGTAACATAATTTATTTGATTTAATTTATATTGGGGATTTAATAATTCTTTTAAATTTTTTGTTATTTGCGTTGGCTTCGCAAATACACACGATATGTTACATAAATCATCGCATTCTAATTTAATTAACTGATTTTTTATTAAATTTATATTACATCTATTAACAACAACCGGTACGATATCTTTTTTATAATATACATGAATTATTGAATATTTTTGCCCATTATAGGTTATATTTGTGATTTGCTGATTAAACAATTTAATCATATTTATAATTATAATTCACAAATTATTTATAAAGATATGATATATCATATTTATTAATGACAGGAGGCTTATTACAAGTTGTTTCTTATGGCGCTAATGATTTATTTTTAACTGGAACACCCGAAATAACATTTTTTAAAATTGTTTATAGACGACACACAAATTTCGCATCCGAATCAATTGAAGTAAATTTTAACGGACAAACCGGGTTTGGACAAATTCAAACTCTTACAATCCCTAAAATTGGTGATTTAATTTCTAAAATTTATCTTAAAATTATTTTACCTAAAATCTCAATTATTCGTAATTTACCTAACAACCAATATACAACCGAATACGATAATTCTCAACAGAATTTTAATATTTTAACCCAATTTATGAAAATTAATATTGCGGCATATCGTAATGCAATTTATGTTTTAAATGCATTAAATAGCACTCCAAATGAAGTTTTGGTCGCTATTGATGCAAGTTTTGATTTGATACAAAATACAACTCTTAAAACAGATTTTATTAATATCTTAAATAACACACATTTTGTTTTTTCATATATTTCTTTTCAAGATATTATTACTCAATTTAAAGATGAACATAATGATATTTTACCGGGAATCCTTAAAACTAATATTAAAAAAAGCTTAAATTTAGGATTACGTCAGTGTCAACTTGTTTATAATTATTTTTATCAGGAACTATCTAAATATCGAGATTTAGTTAAAGATTCGCAAAATAATTATGCAAAAACTGCATGGGTTTCAAAATTAGGCTATTCTATTATTAAATCAATTTCTATTTTTATTGGCGGTATTGAAATTGATCGCCAATATGGAGATTGGTTAAATATTTGGAACGAATTATGTGGTAATAAACATTATCAATTAATTCATGATAAAATGATTGGCAATGTTCGTGAATTAACAAATCCATCGCGACAAATTAAACCTGATTATGTTTTATATGTACCGTTGCAATTTTGGTTTTGCAAAAATAATGGTTTGGCATTGCCAATAAACGCACTACAATATCATCAAGTTGAAATGCAACTTGAATTTAGAAAATTTAGCGAATGTTTTTATTATTCTGAATTAACTGTTGCAGAATTATCAAACCCCGTTTTACGACAAACACGAATTACTGAACTAAATTTACCTGATTTAGATGATTTTTTAGCTAATTCTAATTTAAATTTATATGCTTCACTACTTATCGATTATATATATTTAGACCACAATGAACGCAAATTATTTGCACAATCAAAACACGAATATTTAATTACACAAATTCAGTTATTTGAATTAAATAATACTAATATGCCCGAATATAATCTCATATTAAATTTTAAACATCAATGCAAACAATTAATTTGGATTATACAAAACCAAAAATATGTTCTGGTAACCGATAATCATGATAAATTAGAATGGAACAATTATACAGATAATATATATCCAATTGATAAATGTAGTATTGAATTTAATAGAAAAACCCGAGTACCTCTTCTAAATTATATTTATTATAATTCTGTACAACCGTATCAACATTATAATTCAACACCTGATTTAGGTATTAATACGTATTCGTTTGCATTTAAACCTATTGAACATCAACCATCTGGTATGGCTAATCTAGGTAAAATACCCGAAGTTATGTTGAAATTAATTTTAAATCAAAATTTATTACAAAATAATCAATATAATATTCGCGTTTACGCGGTTAATTATAATATTTTGAGATTTATATCGGGAATGGCAGGATTGGCGTTTACTAGCGGTTAAATATTTGTCTTTTTTATATTTTATTAACTTAATGACTGGTGGTATATTGCAGCTTGTTGCAACAAATATCGAAGATACTATATTAACGCAAAACCCACAAATTACATTGTTTAAAACAGTTTATAGAAGATATACTTCATTTTCAACATATCAACATCAATTAGAGTTTTTACAACCTCCCACATTCGGCTCTAATTCACAACTCATTTTTAAAAATTATGGGGATTTACTACATTATGTTGTTTTAGCAATTAAATTACCTGAAATTCAAATGTATTACCCCAAAATGTCAAAACAAGATATTCAAAATTTATTACGTAAATATGATATACATTATATTTTTGATAATAACAATACAACTGATGTTACAAATATTGAATTAATTGAAATTCGCGATCTTATTATTATTCGTGTTATTGAATTACAAACAAATATTAATAATTTTAATGTTATTCAAAATCATTTAGAAAATTTTAATCCGGATATTAATCCTATTGTTATTAATGATAATATTGATAGTTATCATCAAAATATTATTAATAATTTAATGCAATACGATAGTAACAATGTTTTTTATTTTTATATTGATGCATTAATTAAAGATTTAGTCGCGCCGCAAACTATTAAAAATCTTTCTAAATTACATTATGAATTTTACAATGATATTTTGTATTTTAATCAAAATAATGTGTTTTTGTTAAAAATTGATCCATATTTAATTCATAAAAGTTATTATTTTATTTATCATCTTCAATATGCAGAATATAATTTAAATATTTATAATGAATTACAAACTATTTTTAATTCAACGATTAATAATATTTTTAATGATGATATAACTTATTTAAATTTATCTGCCTACAAAATATATTCTAATTTTATTACTAATAATCAAACCCAAATTTCTAATATTTATGATTTTAAAATGATTCATTCATTACTAATTACTAAAATTTTAAACGAACTCACTAATAATTATATAATTTTTAAAAATATTTTCGATTCACTACGGTCTAAACATAAATTTTTTTTTATTAAACAATTTAAATACCAAAATAGCGTTAATACACACAATATAAATTCTAATTTTTTTTTATTTAATCAAATCGTTTCACAATTTAATATAAATGATAATGTCACGTCATATTATCAAAATTTAAATAATATAACTTATTGGAGTCAATACGTTAGCACAAAATATAATGATTTTTTGTCAAATTTAATTGTTATTGCAAATAATTATAACACCAATAGTTATTTTAATAATGATATTGGTACATTATGGAAACGGTTTTCTGTGTCTGCAAACGCAAATATTTCAACTACTATTCCCGACTATGAATTGTTAGACAATGTTTATTTTTTTAATTTTATTTATTTACACGTCATAACTGATTTGAAAAAAGAATGCTTAAAATATTTGGAAATTACTTATGGTATTAATACATCAATTTATCAATCTGCAGACAGCTTACTTACAACGCTTAATAATAATTTATTATTTCACATTAACACATATGTTTTATTTACAAATTCTGATGTCACTGAATTAATTAATTTAGCAAAATATTATAACAAACATAATCAAGATTTATTATTTACTGGTATTATTAGTCAAGAACCAATAATTAATGGTTTAATGTTATTTGAATATATTCAAAGTCAATATCAAATTTGTTTAACACAAATTATTATTGATAATAATTTAACACAAACTGATACAAATATATTAAATAGCATTCATAATTCTTTTTTTAACCTTGAATTAATTTCATATAATGAATATAAACAAAATGGATATCGTATTTATAATTGGGGTTATTCTGACATGATTCCAATTTCAGATGCAGCATGTGTTATTTGGATTAAATTACAACTTGGTTATAAAACAAATTTTAATAATTTATTAAATCAATATTTATTAAATTTAAATTATTTAAATGATAATGTTGGAATTGAATTTTACAATTATTTACTATATATTCAAAATAATTTAATAACGCCAAATTATTATAATATTTTAACAAATATTAATTTTTATAATTTATCATCTGATCACATTTATCAGGACGATGAATTAATAAATCCTATCATTAATTTTATTGATTCGCAAATTATTATCAACCAACTTTATTTAAATAATTATAATAAATATAAAAATATTGTGCAAGTAAAAAATATTAAGTTAAATAATAAAATATTTTATTACGAAAACACTGAAAATATTTTAAATAAATTTATTACCATCATTGGCAACAGCGAATTATACGGATTTCAACAAAATTCTCAAATTGATACTGATTTAAATTTAATAATTAATTCTGCAATTAATAGTAATCAACATAAAATATCTGTTGGCAATGTTATTGAAACTTTTTGTCAAGATTTTAATAATAATGTTAATTCATTAGTAAATCCATTTTTAAATAATTCAAATTTATTTAATTGGTATAATAGTTATATTTTTGAATTATCATTACCAGAAAAAAGTATTTTACTGTCTATTTTAGGAGATATACAACATACAATTCTTAATCCAGAATCACTTTATAATGATATTATTAATATAACTGCAAATTATAATAATTTTACAACAAATATTGATATTTATCATTATATTCAAAATATTTTTCTTAAAAAAAGTAAATTGAATTTAATACTAAATTTAAAATATATTCAATCAAATAATAATGAAATTAATATAAGACAAACGTGGAATTTAATTAATAGTTTTTTTGAAACTCAAAAACAAAATCAAGAAAATATATTAAATCAAATTGATCAAACATCAGATAATTCATCAATAGTTTTAACAGATAATAAATTATATCTTCAAATTAAAAATAAATTGCATGAACAACATGCACCTTTTGCATGGATATCTGAAATTGGTCATTTTATTATTAATCAAATTACGTTAATGATTGGTGGACAAACAATTGAAACATTTACTGGCGAATGGTTACATATTTATGCAAATTTAACAAAACAAATATCAAAACACATTGGATATAATCAAATGATAGGACAAACTAATTTATTGACTAACTATGATGTATACAAAAAACCAGAATCGTTATTATATATTCCATTGCCATTATGGTTTGCTAAAAGAGCAGAATCAAGTTTACCAATGACTGCATTACATTTAACAGATGTTATTTTAAATATCTCTTTTCAAGAATTATTTAAATTAGCAAAATGGGATTCTAATGCAAAATTTAAAATTCCACCTAAATTAAATGCATTTATTATTGCAGATTATATATATTTATCTGAGCCGGAAAGAATATTGGTCGCAACACATAAACACGAACAATTAATTGAAATAACGCAATTTCAAAGTCCAACAATAATTGGATTTGAAGATTTAGAAACAAGTATTAATGGAGAGTATAAGTTTACGCAAAAGTTATATTTTAGTGATATGATTAAAGAAATTATTTTTGGTATACAAGATGTTAAACATATTAATAATAAAAATTATGCATTTTATTTGGATCCAAATATTAATTATATTAAGACAATTAGTATTCGTTTTAATGGTAGAACACGTGAAATTGCGAAACATGCAAATTATTATAATTTATGTGAATCATATAAATATCATACATCTGTATTAGACATTGGTAAATACACATACAGTTTTGCTATTTATCCTCAAGCATATCAGCCATCAGGTGCGGTTAATTTTGAAAAAATTAATATTGTTGAACTCGAAATAATTTTTCAAGAACAAATAATTGATTATATGCGCCAAGGTAATTTATTTAAAATTAGTAATTTTGCAATTGGATATAATTTGCTACGTATAATGAGTGGAATGGCAGGACTCGGATTTACATCATAATTTATTTGTTGTTGTTTGTTTTATATATATAAATATATTAATTGTATATTTATATATATGGGTGCAGGGATATTACAATTAGTTACAATTGATATACATAATTTATATATTACACAAAATCCACAAATAACATTTTTTAAATCTGTTTACAGGCGGCATACTAATTTTTCAATTGAAACTATACCACAATTTTTTACACAAAAACCTGATTTTGGGAAAAAAGTTACCTGCAATATATCTAAAAGCGGCGATTTAATAAGCAAAATTTATGTTGTTATCGTATTGCCAAAAATTAATCAAATTTTAACTAAAAATAATGAATTGGATTTTATTACAAAAATGGCATGGGTTAATAAAATTGGGTTTGCTATTATTAAAACTTGCGAAATTGAAATTGGTGGGCAAATTATTGATTATCAATATGGTGAATGGTTAAACATTTGGCACGAATTAACCGGTTCGGATGATATACAGTATTTACAAATGGTTGGCATACATCCTAATTTTAATGAGTTTACAAGTGATAAACAACAATTAACATTATATGTTCCTTTACAATTTTGGTTTTGTAAATATCGAAGTCTTGCATTGCCAATTTTAAATTTAGAATATACAGAAGTTAAAATTAATATTGATTTTAATAATATTGAACAATGTTTAAATTTTTCTCCTACGCATTCTATTAAATTACATTCTGATTTAGTCGGATATACACAAAATGAATATATTTCACAAGTTATTGGAAATTACAGTGCATTTGGTATTTTTAAGCATTTTGATATTTTAACTAAAACATTATATTATCAAAAACTATCGTTAAATTCTTTTGTTAGTTTAAACTATTCTGATAATATTGTTAGTGAAACACATTTAAATCAAATTATTGCGCAAAATCAAAAATATATGATTTCAGGTGATACATCACATTTTACTGCAATGCCATTAATTAATTCAAATGAAATCCGACATTCATTTTTAAAACCCCGTAATGTAACTATTCATAATAGTTATCTGCTTGTTGACTACATTTATTTAGATAATGATGAACGAAATCAATTTTCGCAATCAAAACACGAATATTTAATTGAACAAATTAATATGTCAACAGAGCAGCAAATTAACACAATTAATCGTAAAATTTCTATTGGAATGAAATATCCAGTTAAATTAATGGCTTTTATGTTGCAGCAGTCATTTATGCATAATATTAATGACCATTTTAATTACACCAATAGTTATAAACATAATAATTATGAATATTGTGGTTCAAATTTAATAAAAAAAGCCAATATTATGTTAAACAGTCAAGAACGATTGTCTTTTCGTGATTCTGATTATTATAATTTAATTCAACCTTATCAATATTTCGATAAAAATACTGATCCAGGTATTAATATTTATTCTTTTTGCTTATTTCCTGAAATTTATCAACCATCAGGAACATGTAATATGAGTAAAATTGATAATATATCAATACAAATAAAAACAGATCCAATTATTGGATTTAATAATGACGCTAAATTTAAAGTTTTTTACATAAATTATAATATATTACGTATTTTAAATGGCCTTGCTAATTTAGTGTTTACCGATTAACGTATTTTTAATCTTTTTATAAAAAGATTAAAAATCTTTTAATTTTATATTTTTTATCTTTGTTTACTTAATTTGATTTACTTTGATTTATTTTGATTTACTTCGGTTTACTTCGATTTACTTTGTTCAATTAATTTGGCCACAATTTGGGGATTTACCTCTATTTCTTTAGTATCGGGTGCACCACCATTGTTAAATTTATTATATAAATCCTGAATTGCAAATAATATTCCTTGTTCTCTTGTTATTACATTTTTATGTGTTCTGTTATGGTAATTTACAAACTGTTTCACTGCATCTAATGATAAAAATTGTGAATTGGGCCTTATTCCAAATTTGTTTATATATTCCATAAGCATATTAATCGCATCTATCGTTTTTATAATGTTTTTTTTGTCTTCTTCGTATTTTTGTATTTGTTCGAATAACCATTTTACATTTGTTATTGTATATCCTTTGTTTCCTAAACGTACTATTGCGCTTTCCGCCATTTTTTGTAGCATGTGATCTTGGTTATGCCCCGACGTCGCACCATAACTGAATGGATACACCGGCGAACCTCCTATTTGCATTATTTTATTATGGTTTCCACCTCCACCCATATTATGCATCAATGGACCTAA
>JACCDN010048644.1_pt1 | contig 10141 bp, 10 predicted proteins | sample 7441691 | NCBI WGS metagenome assembly JACCDN01 (sample SAMN15323439, study PRJNA562643) | freshwater metagenome | isolation source: river surface water | place: USA:Blue River Watershed | collected 2017-08-16
CCGTCGAATGACAGTTGGTATGAGCCGGTAATGATGATGTCTGCGCCGGCGTCAACGAAGTCCCGGTGGGCGGCGGCGACCGCGTCCGGATCGGTGAGAAGCAATTCGCCCGTCCACAGCGGTCCGTCGAAACGGTGTCCGCGGTGCTCGAGCGCGGTGGACAGGCCTCCGTCGAGAAGGAGAACGGTGTCGTCGGGGAGACTCATCGCGAAGTTCGTCGCTGTGGTGGCGGATTTAGCGGGCGGCGTCAACGAACGCGGTCACGATGGCAAGGTTGGCGGGTTCGGTGTCCCAGTTGTCTTCCGGGTGCCACTGAACGCCGAACGCCCACCCCGGGACGTCATAGGCAACCGCTTCGATGACGTCATCGTGTGCGCGTGCGATGGGGGTGACTCCCGTGCCGAGGCGGTCGATCGCCTGGTGGTGGTAACAGGAGGCGGCGACGGGGGCATCTGTCAGTCCCAGTTCCGAAGCTCGCGACGTGACGGTGACGGGATTGACGACATGGCGGTGCGGTTCCTCCATGTGTTGAATCAGCGAGCCACCGAGCGCGACATTCGCAATCTGGGTTCCGCGGCACACGGTGAGGACGGGAATTGAGTGCTCGAATGCGAAACGGACAAGGTCAATATCCACGGCGTCCTGAAGATCATCGACGTCGTACACCTCGTCGCTTTCGATGGCCTGGCCGTACGTCGCCGGGTTGATGTCGGCCCCGCCGGGCATGAGGACACCGTCAATGCCGCGAAGACGTTCCGCCCAGTCCGAACCGGCGACAGGAAGCATCGTGAGGGGTTCTCCGCCAGCCGCCCACACGACCTCGGCGAGTCGGCGCGCGGTGACGATTGCGGCGTATCTGGTCGCCGACGTGTTTTCCGCGAAACGGGCGAGAATGGCGATGCGGGGACGGGTCATGGGTTACCTCGAAAGTTTCGTCGGCGCGAGGGTGTGCTCTTGACAGTATGGCGTATTCTGAAATCATTAGTATCCGAATGATATTAAGTGTCGACTGACAAAGGAGCCGGACACGTGAGCACGATTGAGGTAGTGGGCGCCCAGATAGACACGCGCCACTACATCAACGGCGAGCGCGTCGAGTCCGAGTCGACCTACGAAAACACCTCACCAATCGACGGTTCATTCCTAGGAAACATCTCCCGCGGAGGGAAGCGCGAAGTCGACCTCGCGGTCGCCGCGGCGAAGGCCGCCTTCCCCGCATGGTCGAGGCTCGGGGCGAAGGGTCGAGGCGAAAAACTGCTTCGCCTCGCCGAATTGGTCGAAGAGAACCTCGAAATACTCGCCAACGTCGAAACACTGGACAACGGCTCGCTGTTGCGATCGCACCGCCGCGGGGTCATGCCTCGCGTGGCGATGAACATTCGCTTCTTCGCCGAGTGGGCAATCAACGAACTTCACCACGAACCTTTCGAGACGCGCGGTCACACGAACATCGTGTCGTGGGATCCGTCGGGAGTCGCCGCGCTCATCACCCCGTGGAACGCTCCGCTCATGCTCGCGACGTGGAAGATCGGTCCAGCTCTCGCCGCGGGCGACACCGTCGTACTCAAGCCCGCCGAGTGGACGCCACTCACTGCGAGTTTCTTCGCAGACCTCACCAAACAGGCCGGAATCCCCGACGGCGTGTTCAACGTCGTCTTCGGCTATGGCGCCGAGGCGGGCGCTCCGCTCACAGCACACCCCGACGTCAATCGCATCTCGTTCACCGGCTCCGTCCCCACCGCGAAGGTCATCGCCCGCGCGGCCGCAGACAACCTCACACCCGTGTCGTTCGAACTCGGCGGCAAAAGCCCACTCCTCGTGTTCGAAGACGCCGACCTCGACCTCGCCGCGACGCTTGCGGTCGAACAATACGACAACGCCGGCCAGGTGTGTCTGTCGGGAACGCGAATCCTCGTCCACGAATCCGTTGCCGACGAGTTCGCCGAGAAGTTTGCGGAAAAGGCAGCCCAACTGAAACAGGGTGACCCGCGCGACCCCGAGACCGACATCGGACCCCAGATTCATCAAGTTCACTTCGACCGAATCAAGGGCTTCGTCGATCGCGCGAAAGCAGAAGGTCAGAACATTGTCTGGGGCGGTGGTCCGAACGGCGACCTTGGCGGGCTGTACTTCCGTCCGACACTCGTCCGTAATCCGACCCCGGGGTCAGAAATCGTGACCCAGGAAATCTTCGGCCCGGTCCTCAACATGCAGACCTTCACAAGCGACGAACAGGCGCTCGAGATGGCGAACGGAACAGAATTCGGACTTGCCGCCGTCGTCGTTTCCGGTGACCGTAGCCACGCGGAGCGAATCACCGCCGAACTCGTCGCGGGCACGATTTGGGTCAATTGCTTTTTTGTCCGCGACCTTCGCGCGCCGTTCGGCGGTTCCAAGAAATCGGGAATCGGTCGCGACGGCGGAACCTGGTCGTTCGACTTTTATGCTGACGTCAAAAACACGGTGTTCGCACCTAACGGATGGAAGGACAAGTAAATGGGTGAAGTTGTCGGAGCCGCGATCCTGGCTCACGTTCCCACAATCATGCTTCCCGAGGCGGTCCGAAAGGACCTCAACAACGGGAAGGAAATCAGCCTCGTTCCCGGTCTAAAGAAGCTGCGCACCGATGTTTTCGAAACCCTCGACTACGACACGGTCGTCGTACTTGACAGCCACTGGGCGACGACGGTCGAGTTTGTCATCACCTCCGCCGCAGAGCGCAGTGGCTTGTTCACCTCCGAGGAACTTCCCCGCGGGATGACCCAGATTCCCTATTCGATCAAGGGAGACCCCGAGTTGGCGAAGCTCGTCGCGTCCTTCGACGAAAAGAACGGCACGTGGATCACCCCCATCGCCGACCCGCACCTGCCGATCTTCTACGCAACGGTCAATCTGTGGCACTACCTCGGGCGCGGGCTCGACGAGAAGGCGTGGATTTCGATGTCGGTGTGTCAGACGGCCACCCCCGAAGACTTCCTGCGTGCGGGGCGCGCTCTCGGTGAGGCGATCCGCGCATCCGACCGGAAGGTCCTCATCCTCGGGTCAGGCGCCCTGTCGCACACGTTCCACAAACTCCGCGACCTCCGCAAACACGAGGCGTCGGACCCGAAGCACATCTACTCGCCCGAAGCTTACGAATACGACATGAAGGTTCTCGAATGGATGAAGGCCGGCGATCACGCCGCGATTCTTGACGACTTCGACACTTTCCGGAAGTACAAGCCGGAGGCAGGCTTCTACCACTACCTTGCCCTCGCGGGCGCGCTCGGGGAGGAACGGCTCGACGCGAAGGGCATCCTGTATTCGGAATACGAAAACTCGGTCGGGACGGGCCAGGTTCACGTCTGGTTCCCGAAGCCCGAGGGCGGCTTCCCCGAACCCAAGGACCTGGTGCTGTCGCGTGACTGAGTATCGCCGAATCCTGCTCGACGGTTACCCGACCGAGGTCGTTCGCAAGGGAGAGACGCTCGTCGCCCACGACGGTCGCACCGTCGCGATCGAGGACGCCCAGCACCTCGCACCGGTGGAGCCGACCAAGATCATCGCCGTGCACCTCAACTACGACAGTCGGACTCAAGAGTTCATGACGAAACTCCCGCCCGCGCCGACCTACTTCCACAAGCCGATCACGGCACTCAACTCCCACAAGGGCGCGGTTGTTCGGCCCGCCGGGTGCAAGTGGCTCAACTACGAGGGCGAAATCGTCATTGTCATCGGCAAGACGTGCCGAAACATCTCGCCCGATGAGGCTGGCGACTACATCGCGGGATACACCGTCGGCAACGACTACGGACTTCACGACTTCCGCGACACGGATGCCGGGTCGATGCTGCGCGTCAAGGGCTCCGACACGCTCGCACCCGTCGGTCCGGGACTCGTGACGGACTGGGATTTCCGCAACAAGACCATCCGCACCATCGTCAACGGGGAAGTCAAGCAGGAGGACAACACCTCCAACATGGAATGGGACATGCACTACCTCGTGGCCGACATTGCCCGGACCATCACCCTCGTCCCCGGAGACATGCTGTTCTCGGGAACCCCCGCGAACTCTCGACCCGTTTTCCCCGGCGACGTTGTCGAGGTCGAGGTCGAAGGACTCGGCCGTTTGACCAACCACATCGTCGAAGGACCCACGCCGATCCGGACCGACGTCGGGGCACAACCGACCGAAAGCGAAGAGGTCGTATCAACCGCTTTGGGTGGCGACTGGGAATACCGTGGTATTCGCACACCGTCCAAGGACCTTTACCCATCAACCATCGAGGAGAAATAGCAATGACGCTGAAAATCTATGTCGACATGGACAAGTGCCAACACTACGGTCAATGCGTTTTTGACGCCCCCAACGTGTTCCGCCTCAACGAGGACGACAAGTTGGAGTACGAAGCAACGGCGGACGACAGCGAGCGGGACAACATCCAGCTCGCCATCGACATCTGCCCGATGCAGGCAATCAAGTTCGTCGAGTAACTCGCGCTCGTGTTGACCGCTCCCGTTGTCGTCGTCGGCGCCTCGATGGGCGGCCTACGGGTCGCCGAATCGTTGCGAAAGTCGGGATATCTCGGCGACCTGACCGTCATCGGTGACGAACCCCACGCCCCGTACAACCGTCCACCGCTGTCGAAGGAAGTCCTCGCGGAACACGTCGACCACGCGGCCGTCGCCTTCGCGCTGTCGGAACAACTTGACGACGTCCGGTGGATTCTCGGAAACGGTGTGGTCGCCTCCGACCTAGAGGGACAGCGTCTAACACTGAGCAACGGGGACGTTGTCGAATTCGGGGTGCTCATCATCGCCACCGGGTTGCGCCCGCGTCGACTGACGGAACTGGGTCGGCCAACGCACGGAGTCCACGCGATTCGGACCCTCGACGACGCGATCGCGCTTCGCGCCGAGTTGGTGCCGGGCGCGAAGGTCGTCGTTTACGGAGCCGGATTCATCGGTTGTGAAGCGGCGGCCACCGCGACGAAGCTTGGCGCCGCCGTCACCGTCGTCGGCAAGGGTCCCGTCCCGATGTTGCGTCCACTCGGACGTGCGCTTGCCGAAGACATTCAGCGCCGACACGAAGCTCACGGCGTAGTCTTCCGCAACAACACCACCGTGACCGCGATTCACGGTGACGAACGCATCACCGGGGTCGAATTGAGCTCCGGCGACGTGCTCGAGTGTGACGTCTTCATTGAAGCAGTTGGTTCGCTGCCGAACGTCGAATTCCTTGCGGGAAACGACATCGACATCGACTCGGGGGTCCACGTCGACGACCGGTTGCGCGCGCTGCGGGGCAACGGCGAACCGTGGGCGAACGTCTTCGCGATCGGTGACGTTGCCCGGTTCCCCATCCCCGAGTTCGACCCACACACCAGGCGCGTCGAACACTGGAACATCCCCACCGAGATGGCGCGCAAGGTTGGTCGCCTGGTCGCCCTCGAACTCGCAAACGACCCCGACGCGATAGATGCGGAAATCGCCAAGGGGTTCTCGCCCATCCCCTCGTTCTGGAGCGACCAGTTCGAGGTGTCCCTCCTGTCCTACGGACTTCTCGACCAGGGCGACACAGTCGAACTTCTCGAAGGGGAAGTCGGAGGGGACTGCGTGTACGGCTACTACCGAGACGGAAAGATGGTTGGTGTCTGCGGAATTGGCATGCGTCAACGCGTGATGTCGTACCGCGCCAAGGTTGGCCTGTCCGCCGCGTCCGAGTAAAGGAAACCCATGCCTCACACCGTTCGAGCAATCGGCGCGACCGCCGAGAGTGCACCACTGACGCCGATGACAATCGATCGTCGGGACGTACTGCCGAACGATGTGCGCATCGCTATCGACTATTGCGGAATCTGCCACTCGGACATTCATACTCTGCGTGGCCACTGGGGTGCGATGCCGTACCCGCTCGTCACGGGTCACGAAATCGTCGGTCGTGTCATTGAGGTTGGCGGCGCGGTCACACGCTTCGCTGTGGGCGACACCGCTGGCGTCGGCTGTCTCATTAAGTCGTGCCAGGAGTGCGACAACTGCCGCGCCGGTGACGACCACTTTTGTCAGGCGCCCGGTCACCCGATTCTCACCTACTCGGAGCCCGACCCCTTCACGCCGGGCTGGACGACCCAGGGTGGGTACTCGCAGGAGATTGTCGTCACCGAATCGATGGTGCTGCGGATTCCCGAGTCGCTCGACAAGGCGTCGGCAGCCCCGCTACTGTGCGCGGGAATCACGATGTATTCGCCCCTCAAACATTGGAACGCCGGTCCGGGAAAGACCGTCGGAATTCTCGGGATTGGTGGACTCGGACACATGGGCGTCAAGTTTGCCAAAGCGCTCGGAGCACACACGGTCGCCATCACCTCGAGCCCCGACAAGGTTGCGCTCTGCCGCGAACTCGGCGCTGACGACGTCATCGTTTCGAGCGACGAATCGTCGATGGCGGCATGGTCGGAACGGATTGACCTCATCGTCTCGACCCTGCCCGGAGACCACAACGTCAACCCCTACATCAACTTGCTCGGGCTCGACGGCGTCTACGTCGTAGTGGGCGCGGTCGGTTCGTTGACCCACCCGGTTTCTCTGTATTCGCTCATGCGCCGACACCGTTCGATCGCCGGTTCGCAAATTGGGTCGATTCGGGAAACCCAGGAAATGTTGGACCTCTGTGCCCGCGACGGAATCACGTGTGACGTGGAAATCATCGGGGCCGACCAGATCAACACGGCATTTGACCGCGTTGTCGCCGGCGACGTTCAATTCCGTTTCGTCATCGATAACAGCACAATTTAGGACAACCACATGACGGAACCAACGGACTCCCCCGAGTATCGACGTACCCACGCGCCCGGACCTGGCTCACCCGAATACGAGGCCATGGATTCGCTCGCGAAATTGTTTGAGCGCCAGGTCGACGAGTTACGGGGCAACGCCACGTCCGACTCGACGACCAAATATTTCGACATTCTTCCGCGCCGCGACGCATCATTCCCGCACCGTCTTCTCACAACCGAGGGGGTGTCGGTTATCGGGGACGGCACGAATCGCGCGGTCGAGGTTTCGGGCGCGGCGCTGGAGGCACTCGCCTATGAGGCTTTTAAGGAAGTGAACTACTTCCTTCGTCCCGCTCACCTCGCGCAGCTTCGACACATTGTGGAAGACCCCGAGTCTTCCGGGAACGACCGATACGTTGCACTCGACTTGTTGAAGAATGCGAACGTGGCATCGGGCGGCGTGCTCCCGATGTGTCAAGACACTGGAACCGCTCTCGTCCATGCGAAACGTGGTCACAGGATCGTCACCGACGGTGACGACCGCGCCCACCTCTGGGCGGGAATCGCCCGCGCCTATCGTGATCTCAACCTCCGCTATTCACAAATGGCGGCGACGACCCTGTGGGACGAGGTGAACACGAAGTCCAACATGCCGGCGGAGATTGACATCTCGATGGCGAAGGGTGACTCCTACGAGTTTCTGTTTATGGCGAAGGGCGGCGGCAGCGCGAACAAGTCGTTCCTGTATCAAGAGACCCGTGCGATTCTCGACGAGTCGCGGATGCTCGATTTCCTGCGGGAAAAAATCGAATCGATCGGGACGGCGGCGTGCCCGCCGTATCACCTGGCGGTCGTCATCGGTGGGACCTCTGCCGATTTCGCACTCAAGACGGCGAAGCTCGCCTCGACGAAATACCTCGACACTTTGCCGACCGAGGGAAACAGCCACGGGGCGGGATTCCGCGACCTCGACTTCGAACAGAAAGTGTTCGAACTCACCCAGACAATCGGGTTCGGCGCGCAGTTCGGCGGAAAGTACTTCTGCCACGACGTCCGTGTCGTGCGTTTACCTCGACACGGGGCATCTCTGCCGGTCGCCATCGCCGTTTCGTGCTCGGCCGATCGGCAAATCCTGGCGACCATCAATGCGGACGGCGTGTTCATCGAAGAGCTCGAACACGAACCCGCCCGCTTCATCCCGGAGACGGGGTTAGCCTCAATCGACGAGGCCTCTCCGGCACACCCCATCAACCTCGCTTTACCAATGGACGAGATTCGGGCCGAACTGTCACAGTGTTCGGTTGGAACTCGGGTGTCTTTGACGGGGACCATCATCGTGGCTCGAGATTCAGCACACGCCAAGTGGCGCGAGCGCCTCGAGCGGGGTGAGGGACTCCCCGATTACGCGAAGAATCACCCGATCTACTACGCGGGACCCGCAAAGACTCCTGACGGAATGGCGACCGGCTCGTTCGGGCCCACGACGGCGGGTCGCATGGATTCGTACGTCGAACAGTTCCAAGCCGCGGGCGGCTCCCACGTCATGCTCGCGAAGGGAAATCGTTCGTCCGTCGTCACGAAGTCCTGTCACGCGCACGGCGGGTTCTATCTGGGCACGATTGGGGGACCGGCGGCGCTGCTGGCCCACGACAACATCACCTCGGTCGAGGTCATCGATTATCCGGAACTCGGAATGGAGGCGGTTCACCGCATCGAGGTGGTCGACTTTCCCGCATTCGTGGTCATTGATGACAAGGGAAACGACTTTTTCACGGAGGCGACAAAAAAGCCGATCACTCTCCGAACTCGCCCGTCTGTATAATATATTTACGGTGATTTTCCGCCCTACGAAGGGATACGACCATGAGTGACTCGGATTCGCGCGTAGTTGAAGGATGGACCGGCCGACTTTTCGAAGACTTCTCCGTCGGGGACATCTACTATCACCCGTTCGGAAAAACAGTCACCGAGGCGGACAACCAAATGTTCACGCTCATGACCCAGAACGTCAGCAAGACGCACGTCGACCGCAACTATGCGGCGGGGACCACCTACAAGCGCCCGCTCGTCAACTCGACGTTCACGCTCGCGCTCGTCACGGGACAGTCCACGATGGACCTGTCGATGAACGTATTTGCAAACCTCGGGTGGGACGAGGTCCGTATGCCCGCCCCCGTGTTCGAGGGCGACACCATCTATTCGCGTTCCAAGGTTCTCGAAATAAGGGAATCGGCATCGCGGCCGACGATGGGGGTCGTGACCGTGGCGACCGAAGGGTTCAACCAGGACGGCACAATTGTCGTCAGCTTTCGACGCACTTTCATGATCTACAAAAAGGGACACCTTCCGTCCGTCGCATCCGCCCGGCCGGACGAATCGAGCCTCCCCACCGTTTCGGACCCCGCGTGAACCACTCCGACGAATCGGGAATATCGGTCGTTGAGGCCGGGACGACGTTTCTGTTTGTCCCGGGGAGCCGCCCGGAACGCTTCGGTAAGGCTTTTGAGTCGGGCGCCGATGCGGTCATCATCGACCTCGAGGATGCGGTCGCCGTCGAGGACAAAGCCGAGGCGCTGCGCCACACCACGGACGCCCTTCGCGGAAACGGGGTTCCCGCGAATTTTCGCGCTCTCGTGCGCGTCAACTCGGTGACTGAGGTGGACGACCTGGTCACCGTCGACGGGAATCGACTTCTCGGGGTCGTCGTACCCAAGTCGGAGAACCCCGCTGAACTCGCCGCGGTCGCGGCGAAACTTCCCGCGGGGTGTGCGCTCGTCGCCCTCGTGGAGACCGCAATCGGCGTGGTCAATGCTCGCGCCATCGCGGAAATGGCTCCAGTCACCCGTCTCGCGTTCGGAGCAATAGATTTTTCCGCGGATGTCGATGCGACCACGCCGGTGATGATGGACCACGCCCGGGCCGAACTCGTCATCGCTTCTCGCGCGGCCGGGAAACCGGCGCCACTCGACTCCCCCACGACGTCGTACACGGACGTCGCCGTCATCGAAACCGACGCTCGCTCCGCCCGCGCACTCGGATTCGGCGGAAAACTGTGTATCCATCCGGCTCAACTCGGAGCCGTCGCGGCGGGTTTTGCCCCGACGCCGGAGGAGATTGTGTGGGCGACTCGAGTTGTCGGGCTTGATGGTGGCGCGACCGGGCTCGACGGCACGATGGTGGACAAGCCGGTGGTCGACCGTGCCAAGCGAATCCTCGCCCACAAGTCGGTGGATCGATGACAAGGCCGCTCGACGGAATCACCGTTGTGTCGCTCGAGCAAGCCGTGTCGGCTCCGTTCGCTTCCCGCCAACTCGCTGATCTCGGGGCGAGGGTCATCAAGATTGAGCGAGAGGCCGGTGATTTCGCTCGGCTCTACGACAGAACCG
>JACCDN010562971.1_pt1 | contig 10138 bp, 9 predicted proteins | sample 7441691 | NCBI WGS metagenome assembly JACCDN01 (sample SAMN15323439, study PRJNA562643) | freshwater metagenome | isolation source: river surface water | place: USA:Blue River Watershed | collected 2017-08-16
ATCTTGCAGAATATACATTTAGATTTAATAGACGCCACGATCCGGATTCTTTGTTCTTTAGAGCTTTAGGAGCTTGTGTTCATGCAAAACCTGTTACCTCACAGGTACTTTTCGGATAAGCATTTAATTTAGTTTATTCCGTCCTCGCCTCGATAGGATGCGGCATCGCTGCCGAAAAAATCCTGTTGCGCCCTTACTCCTGAATCGGGTAGAAATAACTACGAGGTATTTTCATAAACTTATAGTTAAATGCCTAAGGTTAGATTATGGTGGTTCAATAGTCGTGTTTTTATCAAGAAAAATAGTAAAAATAATGAGTTAAGAAACATGATATTTAAAAAGGCCTTACCCTTGTTGGTTATTTTATGCGCTTTAGCTTCTGCCATATTGCATGCTCAAGGCGCGGAGTCTCTTCAACCTTCTTTTCACCAACCAGGAAGAACACATAATAAGCAGCAAGAACTGATTAATGCAGTAGTGGCAGGTGATTTAAGTTATGTTAAGTCATTGATTAACATACATGAAGTTGATAAAAACACGAAAGATATTGTAGATAAGAACTCTCTTCTTCATTTAGCTATACAAAATCAAAAAAAGGATATTTTTGATTTTCTTCTAAGTGCTAATGCTAATACTGATATCCAAAATAAGTATGGTGAGACACCTTTACACATAGCAGCACTCATGGGAAACAAATATTACATCGACGAACTCTTAAAAGAAGGAAGCACTAATGTAAATACGCAAGATATAGATGCTAATACCGTTTTTCATAAAGTTGTTCAATTGTCTAAATTAGAGTATATTGCATCTTTTATAGACTTAAAAAACTTTGACCATACCCTTAGAAATGCCAATAAAATGACAATTTTGGACATGCTAAACAAGATTAAGATTACTGATGTTACGGATGATAGTTCTAAAACGCTTATTATCAATGCCAAAGATTGCATAAGACGTTTTGCTAATATTATTGTAAAAGATATTTTAAAAGAAAAAATTTATGCTAGTCGTGATGTAAAAAAACTGGCGGAAGAAACCATAAAAAGTAATAAAAAGTTTTTTCTTTCTTACGCTTGGAGTAAGGAATATGAGACCACACCTATGGTAGATGACTTCGAGAATTTTATTAATAAGAAGTTAGGCATCACAAATTATTATAGAGACAGGCGTAGGGAAGAAGGATTGGGGATAACTCGTGGAACGTACATTGATAGTTTTATGCGGAATGCTCAAGAAGCAGATGTAGTAGTCATCTTCTTGAATGATGCTTACTTAAAGTCTCGCAATTGTATGTATGAGTTTTTACAAGTATGGAATGAGCAAAAGAAAACAATTTCTTTCAAAGCATTTATTGTAGCTAATCCAGACTTCGTCTCTAGCTTTTTTGAAGACCCCAACACGCCTGCTGCTCCCTATTATAATCATTGGAATGCTAAATATCTAAATTCAAGAACTAGAGATATGAACACTTCATCTTTAAAAGATAGGCTTCGTGTTCATCAAAAAGAAGATTTTATTCTTAATGTGCTCGATAATATAACGCCTCTCATAAATGAGCTATCTGATCGTATGCACTTACAAAACTATAAAGAGCTGCGTTTGAAATGTTTTGAAGATATATTTTGTGTTGCTTTAGATAAAAAAAGTTATACAAATAGGGAGGAGCATATATATGCAAACTTTTAAAATTTACTTAAATAGATCTTTGTTTTTTTAACGATGGTGTTAAATAAGGAGTGATGCAATGTTAAATAAAATATTTTACGTATTTATAGTAACTTTATCTTTTGTAGATTATAAATTAAATGCTATGGAAAACAATATTGAAGAAACGCCTAAAATAAGGGGACGAGTAGTTGAGTGGCTTCAGAATCCTAGGGAAGATCTTCAATTGAAGGTTATATTAAATCACGTAGATAAAGAAGCACGTTCAGAGAATGAAAATAAGAGCCAGCCAATAATGCTTACAGATGTCAAACGTATAGATAAACACGATGTTGGTACTTTTGAACACGCAATTCTCTTGGAGAGTGGCTCTCATATAGAGTTTGTGATACGTGCAAGAGGACCGCTTGGGTTTGGATATAAAATCTATACTGACAAAGAAATTATTGTGGAAAAATTGTATCAAATACATACTGAACAGCATTATAATTTTACTGAGAGTTATTTAAGGCGCTATCAAAATAATGCAAGAACTATTAAAGTTGATAATTTTTCTGATCTGGGTATTAAAGATAACGAAGAAAAAGGAAAAATGATGTTTTGTAATATAGAGTGTTTTAAAATTTATAATATGGTTTATAACGGGACTTATTATAATGCAGGTCGTCAATTAGAGCATTCCGTGAAAGCTAATATAAAGGGTGGAGGCGTGCATCAAGGAAGTTACTCCGAAAGTAAGTTTAATGAAGGTCTAAGCTGCATAAATAAGGATAGAAATTTTTTAATAGATAGTGGAAAACTACGTATAGCATTCTTAGTTTTTGCAAATCAAGAAGCAAAAAATAAATTCTATAATTCTTACCAAGATATAAAAATAGATGAGTCTTTTTAAGATTTAATAGATCTTGTAGTTAATGGAACTAACTTAAGGATTAAAACGTATTGTATCATATTCTTCAAAATTGATATGGATAATTATTATGAAAAAAATCTTAAAGTTTCTCATCTTTCCAGTCTTTGTTATCCTAACCCTTTCAACGCCACGAATGATTCAGGGTATGGATCCTTCTTATGATATAGTTGAGAGGGTCTTTGATTCCAATATTCGCTATAGTTCTGCCATTGTAGATCATTATTATGAAGGTAACGGAACGTTGTTAACTCTCCCTCGCTCCCCACAAAAAGCTCGTACCCAGTCTGTACTCCTTTATAATACTCCCCCTACGCGAGAGACAATCCTTATGAGAGTGATTCCTGGAGAGGATGGTCGGAAACAAATTCGCAATACAACGTCATGGCCCTATAGTATTCATGCCCATCTGCATATGATATTGGGTAGAGAACCCTATGGAGGTTCCGGTGTCATCGTTGGCCCTCATCACCTATTAACGTGTGGTCATAACGTTTATAATTTCGACACAAAATCTTTCTTCCAAGAGATTTCGGTTTATCCTGCCCTCAATGGAAATGTAGCTCCTTTTAACAAAGTGAAAGTGGTCAAAGCTTATATATTTAGGAGATGGCAAGACCAGGGTGATCAACGGTTTGATATTGCTTTGTTGCTTCTAGACCAATCCATTGGAAACTATACAGGGTGGGGTGGTCTCTTAAGTGCCCCTGATGCACGTATTTATCAAGAAAATGTTGATATAACAGGTTACCCAGCAGATAAGGGCTTTAACCAGATGTGGACCATGTGTGATAGAGTTAGGACGGTAAAAGCGGAGGAGTTTGAGTATGAAATTGATACCGCTGGAGCTCAAAGCGGTAGCGCTATTTGGATCAATCAGCAGGATATGCCGATGGTGTTGGGAGTGCATACCTTGGGGGATTATATCATGAATTCCGGGGTGCGCCTTTCGGAAGAAAAGTTTAAGAAACTTTTCAAAGTGATTGGGGATACTTATAACCTTAATAAGATTGATAGTCTGATAACAAATTCTTGGCTGGATTTTATAAGACAAGGATTTTTATCGCCTCAGGGAAGCAGCCGAATAATAGCTTGTCCTCCTGTGCCTCTTGTAGCGCGAGGACATGAAGAAGACTATCGAAGGTTTTTAAAAGGCTTCTTAGTTTATGTGCCACAAGTTTTTAGACCGCAAGCGGAAAGCGACGATGGAGAGATCATCCTGCCGATAGCAGACTTAAAGAATCCCTTAGAAAGTACCTTTGATTTGTCGCGGTGTGCAGATATGGGCCAGTCTTTAAGCATATCGACGGGTTATCGGAAGGAGAAGAAAGCGGAAAATGCAGGAAAGACTGAGATATGGATAACTCCAAGATTTTTAATTGAAAAGGAACTCAACACGACTGCGAAACATTTTCAAGAGATATATAGCAAATGGAAAGAAAATGCTCCGGTTGGCATTTTCTGGACATATAGCGACGATGATTTATCATCTTATTATTATCTTATAACCCAAAATATGGACGAATTATGTGCGCCAGGCGTGGTCGGGAAAGGTACCAAAAATAGTTTATATCTATACACATCTAAAGTTGAATTGTCTGCCTCACGATCACTGATACAACACCTATTGTTCCTGGCTTCGCCAGTAACACAAGCCCCTGTTAATTTTTATATTCGTTTTGCGGACGATATTTCTCAAGTTAAACAAACGATTCCTCCTTCTCTGGATTGGTTGAGACTTCAGGATGAAGCCGCTTATACAATGTTTTTTAACGGCGCATTGATTTACAGGCCGAAGCCGGGAAGTAATGATGGTATGTTAAAACTTCCGATAAAAGGCTTATTCGAACCATTAGAAAGCACGTTTGATTTATCGCAGTGTGGGGATGCAAGTAAGTATTTAAGCATATCGACAGGTTATCGGAGGGCAAAGAAAGAAGAAAATGCAGGCAAGATTGAGATATGGCTCACCCCACGGTTTCTGATCGAAGAGCAACTTCATACCTCTGCGAAACATTTTCAATATTTCCAAGAGACTTATAGCAAATGGAAAGAAAATGCCCCGATCGGCATTTTCTGGTCATGGGGAGGATCGGACAGCTTATCAGATTATGATTACCTTATAACGCAAAATATGGATAAATTATCGAATAATAATTTGCATCACAAATGGAGAGAGAAAGACGGGGAGACTAGCTGTATTACGTCGCATATGTGGCGCGCGTCAGACTATCTCTCCCGATTCCATGTTCGTTTTGTGGACGGTGTTTCTCAAAACAAACAAAAAGCCGGATCTACGGTTCCACCTTGACTGAGAAGTCGGGATGAAGCCGTTTACAGGAGGTTTTTTAACGGCGCATTGATTTACAAGCCGACTCCAGAAAGTGATGACGGGAAGATTGTTCTGCCGATATCCACGTTAAAAAACCCATTAGAGGGTACGTTTAATTTATCACAGTGTGGGGATGCAAGTAAGTATTTAAGCATATCGACAGGTTACCAGAAGAAAGCAGAAAATGCAGACGAGGTTGAAATATGGCTTACTCCACGTTTTTTAATTGAAAAAGAACTCAACATGGCTGCGAAACCTTTACAAGAGATTTATAGCAAATGGAAAGAAAACGCTTCAGTCGGCATTTTCTGGACATGGCCAGGAAGGTGGGGTGACTTAGAGTATGATTATCTTATAACGCAAGATATGGACGAAATATCAGATAATAATCTGTATATAAAATACACTTCCACTGGAAATGCGCACTGCCGAATGTACACTGATCGTCCTGTATATGACATATGTTTGGTCGTTGGGCAACAGTTCAGATTCATTTTATGATAAACAATGAGAATTAAGAACAATTGCCCACAATTATCGTAATTGTTAGTACCTGTTATCTAACATGAAGAGAGTTCGGGCAAAAAGTTCCAACAGTAATTAGGAATCCTTTTTGTACTGTTTAGCATGTCTTTTAACTTAATACTTAAATTGGCATGGCGGTTGCATGCATCGTTATGATATGCCGCATATTTTAAGGCATCTCATCAGGAGTTCCCGCTCAAAATCATTTTAATATATTGTAAATGTACAGTTTTATTTAAAAAAGCCTACGAAAAACTTCTTATGCTATTGATTTTGCAAAAATATTTTATTTAATAAAACCAAAAGGATGAGATATTTTTCGTAAACTTTTTTCAACATAAGCATTTAAAATCAACAAATTAATTGTTTTACTGGCGGGAACCACTGGCATCTCATTCAAGGAGAGGGATTGAAGCTGTAGAAACAATCATTCAGAAAATATAAAGAATTTTTATGAATAGAAATCTAGTAAGCGTTCACGGGTTTAATGCGTTGAATTCAGCTGTATATTTTTTGCCCAGCCTAAACTTTAAAAATGCCATCAAAAATTAAAAGACAGCAAATTCAATCGTTTATGTCCATCTTTTGTATTTTGATATAATGAAAGAATATTTTAATTGGTTGTTTTAAAATGATTTATACCCGTGAACGCTTACGAAATCTAAGCCGTAAGGAAACGCGGGGAAAATTTATTAACCTGTTGAACAGAATACATTTTTCAAAAAATAGTGTTTGACTTCCGCTCGACGACCATCGTAATGTGACACGTAAGCTGAAGAAATGGCCATAGGGGTCAAGCATCTTTAGCTTATGTGGCGCGTTTGCGGAAGTCTGCAACACGCGACCTGCGGGCACGTTCAATACCCGCAAGCCGCTGGCCATAACACAAACTCTCTGGGAGTTCATATGATGGTTAAACGTACCGTAGCGCATATTTTGCGCCATTTCAATCCACTCCTTAAACGGCCGGAAGGCCGGAAATTCAACGACTTGCCTCATATGGAATGAGGGAGGGCGGGACTTTTTGCGTCCCAACCTCTTTATTTTGTGCGGGGTGCGGTCAGGGCGCTTCTTCATGCCTTGAGGATCCAAACCTTTCTGCCCCCCACATGCGCCAAAATGGTTAGCTCTGTTGAGGGCTGCCCTTACATGCAGAAAGGACACGGAAAAATGATTAGACTTGAGCAACAGATAACATTTGATAATTACGGCAAGCTTTTTGACTTTTTTGCGCAGATGGATAGCGGAATAAAAGACGGGAAGCTTTTTGAAAGTTACCTCCAGTTTGAGGGGAGAAGCTGGAGCTTTGTTACCTATCCTCCTGACAGGGTCGTTGCGCTCTACAAGTTTGCCCCTGCCATAGATCCAGACCTTCAGGAAGCTTATGACAATCAATTGAGTTTGCTGGAAATTTGCGCCGGCAATTATAAAAACCCTCAGTACATAGCCGTAACCCCCAACGTTGATGTGTACGGGTTGAAGAAAAAATGGTGTCACGAATATTGTCGGGTTCATGGCCTGGCTCTTTGTGAAACCGTCGAGGAAGAAACGGACGCCTTCGTAATATCTGAGGAAAGCTTTGCTGAAAAGGAGGCTTTACCATGTTAATTCTAGTCGATTTACCACGCAAGAACGTTCACGTCTTCAAATCTTATCGCGCTCTTTATAATCATCTGGAAAATGGGGAAAGGCGCAAGGGAAAGAGTAAATGGATTCTTGCCCGCCATTCCTGGCAACACCTGGTGTCTTGTTACCGGTATGTACGCAACCGCAAACTTTGCGGACACCACCCCGAAACCTTTGAGCAAGGTCTGGAAAAAGCCATGAAGCAGGCTGCCGGAGAAATCGCCGGAGAAGGAGGAAAAAGCCAAGGATTTGATGTTCGGGAAATCATTAAAGGAACAGGAGGCCAGGATGATCATGTTGCTGGATGACACCTATCAGACAATTAAAATAGTGAACACGCATGACCAGCTTTTTCTTTACCTTCAGGAAAATTTAAAAAAACGAGATGAGCAGGAAAAGCAAAACTGGAATTTTAGCCAGTATTCTCATAAATTGCTTGCAAGCTTTGTAAGAGCTATGCAGGGAAAATCTTTTGTTCATATGGCATGGCAGGCTTGCCAGCAGGAGAATGACCTTATTGTCATGAGTACGGGAGATATGGAAAACTCCTCTTTCTTTATTGCGACGCCCGATCTGAATCTCGGTGCGCTCCGGCAAGAGTGGTGCATGCGTTATTGCAAAGCCAACAAAATGCACATCGTAACGCAGTGAAGAAGCAACGGGCGGCAGGGTTATACAAGCTGCATTAAAGAGGCATTGAACGGGATAGTCAAAATTATCTATCCCCTTCTCAAACTCACGGAAAACCCACTGTCAAGATAGGTAGCAGACCAGCCAGATCATAACAAGCGTTTAAGGATGCGGCAAATGGATGCTTGAAAGGGGAAGCTTTGACCATGGATTGCATCCATCACGCCTGATGTGTGCTACTCCCTAAAAAACAACAAGCCATAACGAATGATTTATGGTATGCTTCTCTGTAGGAGATTGAACAGAAATATTATGTTAAAACAGCAAGTTATGAGTAAACAGCATGGAACAAATTGATCCGAGAATCGACATCGCCTTCAAAAAAATCTTCGGTGTGGAAGAAAACAAGGACTTGCTGATTGAGCTTGTCAACTCCATTGTTGGAGAAGAAGACCAGGTCAAGGACGTAACCCTGTTGAATCCTTATAATCCGAAAAACTTCCGCCAGGACAAATTGTCCATTCTGGATATCAAGGCGGAAGGAAAAGACGGTAAAAGGTACAATATTGAAATTCAAATCAGTGATGAGGCGGACTACGACAAAAGGGCGTTGTACTATTGGGCGAAACTCTTTACGGAACAGTTGAAGGCCACAGAGGACTATGCTTGTCTCTCCAAAGCTATCGGCATCCACATCCTCAATTTTACGTCCATTCCAGAGGCCGCCAAGTACCACAATGTGTTCCACATCACCGAGAAAGAGGATGGGTTTGCCTATTTCAAGGATCTGGAGCTTCATACCATCGAGTTAAAGAAGTTTTCAAAAGGCACAAAAGAAGGGCTTGATGAAATAGTCGCCAAAGTTAAAAATGCCCTGGATATATGGGCTGCTTTCCTCACGCGCCGTGATTTGCTGAATAAGGACAACCTGCCTGAGAAACTGAATAACCCAGCTTTAAGGAAAGCCATCCATGTGCTGGAAGTGATGAGTTTTGACGCTGTGGAGCGGGAAGCTTATGAGTCGCACCTCAAGTGGTTAAGGATAGAAGCCAACACCCTTCGGAAATATGAACTTATTACCATTGATAAAAATTCACGGGAAATCGCCCAGCGACTAATCATTGACGGGATGCCTTTGGAAAAAATTTCCAGGATGACTAAATTGAGCATTGAGATTGTTGAGGAATTAGCTGCAGGAATTGCCGTGGAGTCATGAGTGTAAAATGAGTTTCAGGAGACCAAAAGATGAGTTTGCATCCTCTTCTGAAAAGATAGAGGGCGGTTCTGGCAAGGCATGGAAATTTGCCCGTCGGATGATTGTGGATGGAATAATGCCTCTGGAAACAATTTCCAGGCTGACCGGATTAGACATAGCGTCCGTCCAGGAACTAGCCGCAAGGATTGCCAGCAATTCAGATAGAGATGCGTGATCAGCGTTTGCCGGTGTAACCTTCCCGAATAATTAATAAATCGTGCATGTCTAACTGAATGCCATTGGGGGATGCAACCCTGGCCTTTCCGTTATTGTTCTGGATTCGTCAGTCGTTACACTCTTCCAACCCGTGAACATGTCAAATACCGGAATGGGATATCAGGTATCGGAATGGCGCATAATCATTCTTTTTCAAATAGTTAACATCAACCTTCCCTTGTAAAATTCTCCAATTAAGGGTATAATTAACCTAAAATTATACAATAGTTTTCTGTTGAATAAATGGCTGATTCCCTTCTTGATTCTTTCTCTGCGGACAAGCTGGCTGAAAACCTTTTGCGGCAGTTCGTGTTTTATGAGCCGACGCCAAAGCAAAAGGCTTTCCATGGCGCAGGGCTGCATGCAGGGGAGCGCCTGTTTCTAGGCGGCAACCGGACAGGCAAAACCAACGCCGTCTGTATGGAGATGGCCATGCACCTGACAGGAACCTATCCCGCCTGGTGGGAAGGATACCGCTTCAGCCGCCCCATCAACGCCATTTCCGCCTCCATCAGCTTCAAAGATACCCGCGATATTTTGCAAAAGAAGCTTTTTGTCGGCGATACGGACGGCTCCATGCCGCCCATCCTGCATGAGAGCTACATTCTCGGTAAAACCCACACCACCATTGCCGGCGCATGGGATACGGTGCAGATTCTTCATAGCTCAGGGGGCGTCTCTGAACTCAGGTTTAAAGCCTTTCAGCAAGGGGAGTCTTCTTTCCAGGGCGTCAAGGCTGATTTTATCCACCTGGATGAGGTGCCGAACTTCAAAGTGTATCAGGAAGCCTTGATACGCACGACCGCCTTCGATTCGGAGAAAACCTTTCTGGCGGTCTCCATGTGGCCTGAGCGGGGCAAGGATGAGTTGATTTCCCATTTCATTGACCATGCCCCCGAGGGGGAGGCCAGAGAGGGGCGTTTCTACATCATGGCGTCCTGGGCGGATAACCCGCACCTGAAGGAAGAGGAGCGGG
>JACCDN010546240.1_pt1 | contig 10137 bp, 10 predicted proteins | sample 7441691 | NCBI WGS metagenome assembly JACCDN01 (sample SAMN15323439, study PRJNA562643) | freshwater metagenome | isolation source: river surface water | place: USA:Blue River Watershed | collected 2017-08-16
CACGGCTTGCAGCGTGAGCTTGCTCTCGGTTTTGTCGAGCAAACGCAGCACGGCACGTTCGCCGTGTGCGCTGGGCAGGGTGGACACGCGCACGTCAATCGCGCGTTGGCCCAAGCGCAATGATATGCGGCCGTCTTGCGGCAAACGTTTTTCGGCAATGTCCAGCTCGGCCATGATCTTCAAGCGTGAAATCAATGCGGCATGCAAAGCGCGGTTGGGTTGCACCACTTCGCGCAGCGTGCCATCCACACGGAAGCGCACGCTGCTGTGGCGCTCGTAAGGCTCGATGTGAATGTCGCTTGCGCCATCGCGCGCCGCTTGCGTGAGCAGCGCGTTGAGCATGCGGATGATGGGCGCGTCGTCGGCGGCTTCGAGCAAGTCTTCCACAGCGGGTAGCTCTTGCATCATGCGGGTGAGGTCGGCGTCGCTCTCGACCTCGCTCACCACCGCAGCAGCGTTGCTGTCGGCTTGGGCGTAGGCTTCGCTGATGCGTTTGGCCAGCGTGGCTTTGTCGGTGTATTCAAACGACTGCACCGTGTGGCGACGCGTGACCTCGCTCCACGCGCTCAGGTCGGGCGCATCGCTGTGCCACAGCGTGAGCGTGTGGCCATCGTCCTCCAACAACAGCTGGTGGGTGCGAGCAAAAGCGTAGGGCAGCGGGCGGCGCATGGTTATTGGGCGGGTGTGGCAGTTGGCACGGCAGACTGAGGTGCATCTGCTTTGTTGTCGCCAGAGGCCTTGGGCGCTTCTTTGGGTTTTGGCACGGGAGCCGGTGGCAACACGGGTGAATTGCCAGAGCCCAACACTGGGTTGAAGCCAGGCTGTGCGTTTTGTTGCAAGCCCATCATTTGCTGGTAGCGGTTGTTGCTGAGCGCATCAGACGCGGCTGCATCACGTACCACCACAGGGCGCAAGAAGACCATCAAATTCTTCTTGGTGCGGCTGCGGCTTTCGCTTTTGAACAACCAGCCAATCACCGGGATGTCGCCAAACAAAGGCACTTGGCTGCCAGCGCCTGAATATTCGTCAGACAGCAAACCGCCGAGCACGATGATGGACCCGTCGTCCACCAGCACATTCGATTCAATGCTGCGTTTGTTGGTGATCAAGCCCGTGGTGGAGCCCACAGAGTTGGGCACGACGCTAGACACTTCTTGGAAGATGGTGAGCTTGACCGTGCCGGTCTCGCTGATTTGAGGTTTGACCTTGAGCGTGAGGCCCACGTCTTTGCGCTCGACGGTTTGAAACGGGTTGACCGAGCCGTTGGTCGTGTTGTTGTTGGTGTACTGGCCCGTCACGAAGGGCACGTTTTGGCCCACCACAATCTTGGCTTCTTCGTTGTCCAGCGTCAGCAAGGTGGGCGTAGACAACACATTGCCTTCGCCGTTTTGTTGCAAGAAAGTCGCCAAGCTGCTCAACACATAAGTGCCGTTGATTTGACGGGCAGAGCCAATGTTGAGGCCGTTGCCCAGAGTGTTGAGCGCCGTGCCAGCACCACCGGCTGCGCCAATGATGTTGCCCGCGCCAATGGAGGTCGACAAGTTGTTGTTGAAGTTGGTACCAATGATGCCCACTGTGCCGCCGTTAGAGCCAGACGCTGTTTGCCATTGAATGCCCATTTGCGCGGCTTTGTCAGCGTTGACTTCTGCAATCAAGCTCTCCACCATCACTTGCGCCCGACGTTGGTCTAGCATGTCAATGACAGCGCGCAGTTGTCGGTACTGTGGCTCGGGTGCAGTGATGATGAGTGAGTTGGTAGCGGTGTCCGCTTGGATTTGACCGCCAGTGGCTGAGCCGCTGGATGTTGTGCTGCCGCCAAGTGCGTTGCCTGACGTGTTGCTAAGTGTGGTGGCGTTGGCCAGTGGTGACGCTGCGGGCGATGCAACAGAGTTCAAAGCTGCGTTGCCGCCTGTTGCGCCCGTGGCTTGTCCACTGATCGCTGCACGCAGCGTGGTGGCCAGTTTGGTGGCGTCGGCGTTTTTCAAATACACCACATGGATGTTGCCGCTGGCGCTCGTGCCATTGGGTTGGTCGAGCTTGGCGACCAATGACTTGACCAAGGCCACGCGCGCAGGGTTGGCCGCACGCAAGATGAGTGTGTTGCTGCGTGGCTCAGCCAGCAGCGTGGTTTTGTACTCCGCACCCGTTTGGCCAGGGGCCGCCGCTGCTTGGGGAATGCTGCTGCCCGACTCGACCAAGCGCAACACCAAAGGGGCCAAGTCCACCGCAATAGCGTGCTTAAGCTGAATCACTTCCACATCGCTGGCATTTGACACATCCAGCGTGGCGATGATGCGGGCCATGCGTTGCAGGTTGTCGGCGTAGTCGGTGATGATGATGGAGTTGTTGCCAGGGTTGACGTTGATCGTGTTGTTGGGGCTGATAAGCGGGCGCAACACAGGCACCAAGTTGTTGGCTTGCTCAAAGTTGAGTTTGAAAATGTGCGTGACGATTTGGCCGCTGCCCGAGCCGCCATTGCCTTTGTAGATTTCTTCTACGTTACCGCCTTGCAGCTTGGCATCGGCCTCGGGCACGATTTTGTAAAGGCCTTTGGTCTCGACCATGGCAAAGCCTTGCAAGCGCAAGGCCGACAAAAACTGGCTCCATGCCTCGTTGGGCGACACCGGCAGCTCGGTGGTGAGGTTGACCGTGCCTTTGACGCGGGGGTCGACCACCAAATTGCGATTCGACAGCGTGGCCAAGGTGCGGGCCACTGACTCGATCTCGGCATTCACAAAGTTCAGGGTGATGGGCTGCTGCGAGGAATGTGATTGCGCGGTGGACTTCTTTGCAGGCGGTGCAGCGTGGCCGAGTGACAAGCCCACGAGCGAAGGTGCCAAGCTCAAGCCCAGCGCAAACGTCAAGGCAGAGGCCAAGGTAGAGGGTTGGAAGAAATTGCGTTGCTTAGCCATATGCGTTAACCCATTTTCAAAATCGACTTGGCACCTTGGCGCTGGCCAAGGATATTCAATAAATTGGAGAGCACTGCTTCTGCATCAGGCGTTGCAGAGGCTTCGCCGTTGAAGCGCACGTGCCCATTCAGCAGCTGGCCTGTGCCTTGTAAAAGCAAGCTGCCTTCGAGCGTGTCCAGTGTCAGCGCCACGGTGTCGCCGCCTCGCACGCGCACGCGGTAGCTGCCCAAGGGGCGTAGCGTGGACAAGCGGGTGGACAGCTGCTGCATTTGCAACTCGGCTGTGCCTTGAAGTTGTTCTGTGCCTGCTTGTTGCGTCCATTGCAGCTGCGTGGTCTGCAGTTGCATTTGTCCTTCGGGCTGCACGGTGTTCCAAGGTGCGCCTAAGCCCACCAGCCAGCTGGCGGGCCAGCTTGACGTGTGGTTGTGCACCTGTACGCGCACACCGCGCCACAGGGGCGACACATCCACACGTACAGGCTGCGGTGTGCAGCAGGCTGAGGCAATGTGCGCGCTGAGTGCGATACGCAAGTTGCTGAAATCGATGCTGGGGCCAAGCTGCCATGTCACGCGCGTGGGCAGTGCCGTGGTGTTGGCAGGACGCGCCAGGTTGGGCGCTGCGGCGATGTTGAGTGGGCCTTCGTTCAATACCCACTGCGCTGAGCCGTTCCACACCGTGCCTTGCGCGTCAGGCAGCAGCACGCGTTCGCCGCTGGCTTGCTCAATGGCTTGCGTCAGCCAATGCGCGGGAGCTTGGGTGATGAAGGCCAGCGCCAGTCCCAAACCCGCGCCCATCCACGCCCAGCGGGTGCTGGTGTGTGTGGTGGTGATGGGCTTGCGCTGCATGTGCGGGTGTGTCGTCGTTAACGCGCTGCTGCGCCACGGTTGGGCAAGCTCAACACAAGGCTTCCCTCCCACGCAACGGGATTCGACACAGCGCCTGTGGCATTGCTGCGCGTCAAGTGCGCTTCCACGGGCAGCGCTTGGGCTTGGCTACGGGCTTGGGTCAACCAGTTGGCTAGAGCTGCGGCGGGCACGGCTTTGAGCTGCACCGCCACGCGGTCGCCCTGCACGTTGAGTTGAATTTGCGCGCTGGGTGTGAGGCCTTGTAAGTTGCGCAGCGCTTCGTCACGCGAGAGTGGTGTGCGGCTTTGCAAGGCTTTCGCTTGGTTTTGCAGTGCCAGCATGCGGGCTTGTTGTTGGCCAATGTGGGCGCGTCGGCTGTCGCTGTCACGCAGGGTGTTGAGCGCGGGTGCGATGGCTACAGACCAAAAAAGCACGATGCTCAACAAGGCGCCGAGCACCGAGACGCCGCGTTGTTCGCGCGGGCTCAAAGCTTGCCAGCGGGCGAGCGCTTGTGCGCGAAGCGAATTCAATGCGTTCATTTCACGCCCTCCGCTTGCAACACCCAAGTGTCATTGCCGTCTTGGCGCAGGCTTAAGCCCTGCGCTTTGAGGCGGGCCATGCTGGCGGCGTTGTTGTCGAGCGCCACACCCTGCACACGCAGTGCTTGGTTGGCGTAGTGAATGTTTTGGGGCGTTTGTCCTGTGGGCAGCACGCCCGCCAAAGCGGCCAGCATCGGCTCTAGGTCAGTGCTGGATGCAGCGCCTGATTTTTGTTGCAGCGCATCGACTTCGCGCTGCATTTGCAGAGACGCGTCGATGACCAAGGTGACCGACGGAAAAGTGGTTTTCAAAATGCTTTGCAGTGCAGCTTGTTGTGCGCTCAAGGCATTGCTTTCGCGCCATGCCAAGACATTCAGGCCGAGCACTTGCAAGGCAACCAAAGCCACCAAGCCCCAACGCACAGGTCGCCATGTAGGCGCGTGCAACAAGCTTTGCCACGCGGCCAGCACTTGGCGCTGCACACGTTGCGCACGGCCTTGGGCCCATTCGCCTTGCGCCAAGTCCCAGTCGGTTTGGCTGGACTTGACCCAACGCTGCGCTGCGTTTTGCAGCATGGGCTGGCGCTGCAGCGTGCTTTGCACGCGCGCCACCATGGTAGGCTCGGCTTGAATTTGTAAATCGTCTTGGCTCAGCTCGGCAAAGGCACGCCACTGCGCGGTGTTGGGTGGCAGCAGCGTCACGCCGTGCGCGTGGCGCAGCACGCTTTGTGAATGGTCGGGTTCGCCCATCACCTGCAACACAGGTTTGTCGCTGGGCGACAGCTCGGGCACGATGCGTTGCACCGTCAGGCCAGCGGCTTGCAGTGGGGCGAGCGTGTCGCGCAGCCATTGCTTGTCACACACGCCCACCAAGGCTTCGCCACCTGTGCGCGTTGTTGTTTCGGCTTGTGGGTCCAGCACGATGTGCAGTCCTTGCGGGTCGTCCAGCAAACGGTCTTCTAACAAGCCGTGCAAGACGCTTTGCAAACGTGGGCCATGGCTGGCTGGCGGCAGCTGCACGCGCAGCCAAGCCAAGCGGCTGTGCGGTACCACGGCCACCACTTCACCCGCGTGGGCTGACAACGTAGCAGCCGCTCCCGTGGCACTGCGCAGCACGCTGTGCCCGTCCGAGTGAACGTGGGCATAGCCAGTGTTGGCGTTGGCAGAGTGGGGCAGCGCGATGATCAGCATGAAATTATCATTGTAGAGAGCCAGATTCGCACCAAAGCACCTTCAGCTCTTGGCCTTCACGTAGTACCAAAGAGCGCTCTTGCAGCGTAGTTTGCGGCATGCGCAGGCGTCCCAGCACTTCAAAGTATTGGGTGCTCACGCTGTGGGTGTCGCTCAGGCTGATGGGGCGGCCCAAGGCTTTTTGAAAGGCTTCCACGCTGGCCCAGTGTTGGCGCTCGCGCTGCTGCACCAAGCGTTGGGCATCCGACAGGCTCAGCCCCGGCACGCTGGCGTGCAGCACTTGCACGCTGGCGGTGTTGAGGTTGACGGGGGTGCGCTTAGGCAGCACGGTGATGTGGGGGGCGAGGGTTTGCAGCGCTTGGGGTGACAAGCCTAGCCAGCTGAGTTGGCCCACGCGCTGGGGCATGAGTGGTGAGCTGCTGTTTTGTCGCTGCGCGGTCAGCAGGCCTTGGGTCAGCACGCTGAGCTGCGCAGGCGGTACGCCCAGTGCGTCAAACAGGCGTTCAAACGCCAGCACAGTTTTGCCATCGAGCTGCTCGCCTTGCAGCAAGTTGGTCACGTTCAAGCGGCCTTGCAAATCACTCACTGCGCCAGACAGCAGCACTTGCTGTGCAAATTTTTCATCGTCCACCGTGTTGCTTGTGCCCCCTGTTCCATCAGGCAAGGCCGCCAAAAAGGCGCTCAGGCGGGCCTCTTGCAGCGGCACAGCCCAAGGCTCGGCCAAGTGGTCGGTGGGTGCGCTGGCGTTACCCGCCCGCGCGTCTTCGCGCAAGATGACACGTGCCCAGTCAAGCGCACCTGTCAGCAGCCAGCGTGCTTGGGTGCGTTGGCGCTCTGCGCCTTCTACTTCGATGGATTTCCATTGCCGCCACAACGCGCCTGCGGCAAACGTGGCCATCAGCGCCACGGTGAGCATGGCGGCCAGCAGGGCTGCGCCGCATTGTGAGGTGTGTGCCGTGCGCTTCATGTTTTGGTGTTGCTGAAGTTGGGACGCACCCAGTCGAGGGTGATGCGGCCACGCACGCCAGTGCTAGCGGGCAGATCGATTTGCAGGCGAATCGCGTCGGGCAAAGCGCCTTGGTTTGTTGCGTTTGTTTGCGGTGTGAGTGCGGCATTGCCGCCTGTGCTGGTGCTGCTTGTTGCTTCGGTGTTGCCCGCGCTGGAGAGCGGATTGGTCCACGCGTTGCCACGGAAGTAGGTGAGCTGCCAAGCGTCGACAGGAATCAAGGGGGTGGCATAGGCCGCGTCATCGGCGCTTGGGTTTTGTCCCCAGCGCTCAGCGTTGGCCCAGGCTTGCTGCAACGCGGCGCGTGTTTGCAAAGGGGCAGATTGCCAGCGCAGCCATTGGTTGTTGCGTAGCGTCCAAGCCACCACCCACAGGCCAGCGTCTGCGCCGTCGGCACGCCAAGCGGTGGCACGGCGGGTGATGCGCAGTGTGCGGCCATCCCACAGCACACCTGCATCGCTGATGCTGGGCACGGGCTGCACCGCATTGAGGTCGACCTGCCATTGGGCCAGCACGGTTTGCAGCACGGCGGTTTTGTCCACCTGCGCTTGCGTGATGTCGCGGCTACGCATGAGGCTGTCCAGCCCCCGCCAGCTGAGGCCTGCCAGTACTGCCATGAGGGTGATGGCGATCAGCAGCTCAATCAGCGTGAAGCCGCGTTGGCGCTTGGTGCTTGTCATCAGTAACGCCCCAACACGGTGGTGATGTTGAGCACGGGCGTGGCCGCGTCAAACACTTGCGCGTCTACGCGGCGAAACGCGGGGTTGGGCGTGGTGCGCACGGTCAACGCCACTTCAAAGTTGCGTTCGGCTTGTGGGCAGGGCACGCGTGAGTTGCCGACGCTGGCTAGCTGCTGTGACAGGCGAAGCTGGTTGAGTGCGTTGTCTGCGCAAATTTGCGCGAGCAGCACATCGGCCTGGCGCTGTGCATTGCGCGTGAGTGCGCCGCTGACTTTGAGGCCGCTCATCAAAGCAATCGACACGATGGCCAGCGCGACCAGCACTTCGATCAGCGTGAAGCCTTGTGGCGCAGCTTTTCGCGATGGTGTGTGATGAGGTGTAAATGGCTGCGTCATGGGTGACCAATTCAGGGCACGATTTGAAACGGCTGCAAGCCGTCTGTGCCAATGCTCAAAGACGTGGCAGGCTTGGCGCTGTTAGCGGTGGCCACGCTCAGCGTGATGCGTGCGGGGGCCAAGATGGGTTCAGGCCCGAGTACCACCAAAGTGGCCGCATTGGCTGTGGTGACAGCGGCTTGAGTGCCAGCGGCCAGCCATGCTTCAGTGCGAGTCGCAATCGGGCTAGGGCTGGCTGCGTTACCCAACGCTGTGCCAGATGAAATCGACGTTGAAAGCGCAGGCCGAATCACAAAGCCTTCGGGCGTGGACTGCCAAATCAGCGCAATGCCACTGGTGCGCGATTGCGCCCGTGCAGCCTCGAGGACCGCTACCAAGCGCTGGGCTTCGCGTTCTATTTGGGTTTGGCTGTTGTCGCGCAGCGACAAGCTCACACCCACCATGGCAAAGCCGATGATGGCCAGTACCACCAACAGCTCCAACAGGGTGAGGCCTTGCTGGCGCTGCATGGCGGGTTGAACGAGCAGATTTATTGCCAGCTGCCGAGGTCGGCGTTTTTGCCTTCGCCGCCGGGTTGGCCGTCAGCGCCGAGTGACAGCACATCCACTTCACCCTTCACGCCGGGGTTCATGTATTGGTAAGGGCGGCCCCATGGGTCGTTGGGCAGCTTGTCGATGTAGGGCTTCCAGTTCAGCGGCGTGGGGCCAGCTGTGGGCTTGGCCACCAAGGCGTTCAAGCCTTGCTCAGCGGTGGGGTAGTTTTGGTTGTCCAAGCGGTAGAGCTTGAGGGCTTGCATGAGGTTGCCCACGTCTGTTTTGGCGGCGGTCACGCGTGCGTCGTCGGCGCGGTTGAGCACGTTAGGCACCACGAGTGCGGCAAGTACGCCAATGATGGCGAGCACCACCATCAGTTCAATCAGGGTGAAGCCGCGTTGGCGTTTGGTTTTTGGGGTGTGCATAGCTGACATTTCCAAGGTTCTCAGTTCAATGATGAATCATAATCCGCTGATGCTTAGCCATCGCCCTTCATTTGCCACCGCCATTAGCGCTTCGTCGCGCTTGGCGTTGCCCGCTGCCACCTTGCTGGTGTGGGGCGCGGTGGCGTTTAGCGCTGTCACATGGGGTTTGCGTTGGTCGGCCACGGGTGCTGCACCTAGCAATGCCACCACAGCCGCTCAAGCCTTGCCAGAGTTGGATGTGTCTGCCGCAGCGCGCAGCTTAGGCGCCGCGCCTGTGCAAGCCGCTGCCGCGCCCACACTGGCCAGCCGCTTTCAGCTGCAAGGCGTCATGGCGGGTAGCCCCAATGCGGGCGCTGCCCTCATTGCTGTGGATGGCAAACCCGCCAAGCCCTACCGCGTGGGCGCTGTGGTGGCGGATGGCTTGGTGTTGCAATCGGCCCAAGGTCGACGCGTGACGCTGGGTGCTGCGATGGACGGGCCGCAAAGTTTGGTTCTCGAACTGCCCGCCAAGAAATAAGCTAGCTAAGAAACAAACAAGTCATAAAACAAGCGGATGAGCAAACAAAAAAGGGTAGCCCAGCTACCCTTTTTTGCTTTTTCGTCCCAGCGTTTATCGCTGCAAGAACAAGCGATAAGCGGGGTTCTGCGTTTCTTCCACATACGGATAACCCAAGCCATCCAAGAAGGCTGTGAAAGCCTTGTTGTCAGCCTTAGGCACTTGCAAGCCCATCAAGATGCGGCCGTAGTCCGCGCCTTGGTTGCGGTAGTGAAACAGGCTGATGTTCCAGCCGGGGCGCATGGCCAGCAAGAACTTCATCAACGCGCCTGGGCGCTCGGGGAACTCAAAACGCAGAATGCGTTCTTCGTGCGCCAATGACGAGTGCCCGCCCACCATGTGGCGGATGTGCTCTTTGGCCAGCTCGTCGTGCGTGAGGTCAATCGCCTCAAACCCGCTCTTGGTGAAGTGGCCTGCAATCTTGCTGCTTTCGCCTTTGACGCCTGTGGTCAAACCCACAAACACGTGCGCCTTGGCTTGGTCGCTCATTCGGTAGTTGAACTCGGTCACGTTGCGGGGTGACTTGCTGCCGCCGAAGCTGGGCAGCTTGCCAATTAGCTCGCAAAAGCGGCGCAGGCTGCCGGGCTGCTCGGGGATGGTCACAGCAAACAAGGCTTCGCGCTCTTCACCCACTTCGGCACGCTCGGCCACAAAGCGCGAGCGGTCGTAGTTCATGTTCGCGCCACACAACATGGCGGAGTAGGTTTCGCCTTTGGTTTTGTGCTCGGCCACGTATTGCTTGATCGCAGCCACGGCCAATGCGCCTGCGGGCTCGACGATGCTGCGGGTGTCCACAAACACATCTTTGATGGCGGCGCACACGGCATCGGTATCCACCGTGATGTAGCTGTCCACTAAGTTTTTAGACACGCGGAAAGTTTCTTTGCCCACCAGCTTCACGGCTGTGCCGTCAGAGAACAAGCCCACGTCATTGAGCGTGACGCGTTTGCCTTTGGTCACCGACTGCATCATGGCCGACGAGTCGTCCATTTGCACGCCAATCACTTTGATTTCGGGGCGCACCGCCTTGATGTAGTTGGCCACGCCGCTGATGAG
>JACCDN010241668.1_pt1 | contig 10135 bp, 6 predicted proteins | sample 7441691 | NCBI WGS metagenome assembly JACCDN01 (sample SAMN15323439, study PRJNA562643) | freshwater metagenome | isolation source: river surface water | place: USA:Blue River Watershed | collected 2017-08-16
ATCATCTCTATGCCTGGTATTTTTGAAAGTTTTTTTATATATATTTGTGCTCGTTTAAAGAGATGAATCTCATGTTCATTGGGTTCTGATTTGATACGTAAGAATTGTTCGAATTTTGTTTTATATTGAAGCATTATTTAGCGAGTTTGCGTATGGCTTCCACGGTACGAATTTCTATTGATAGACTGGTGTCTATCTCTCATACAATCTTTTCTACACGAGTTTTATCATATCACATTCCTACTAATGAAGTTATGAGAATAGTATCATTGTTATTTGATTTTTTTTCGATTGGTGTGGTATTTTTCTTTGAAAAATCAATAGATCATTTGAGATCTACGATGATTTTTTGAGCTGTTTTCTTGCCGATACCAGGTACACTCGAGAGGATCTTATCATCTTCGAGTTGTATGGCCTGTATGAGGGTCTGTTCACCGAGTCCAAGGAGTGCGAGAGCGGTCTTTCATCCGATTCCATTGACTTTATTGAGGTCACGAAATAGTCGCCTCTCATCTTGAGAGCTAAACCCAAATAATACTTCACTGACATCGGTTTTATGATGGTGTATCCAGAGAGATATTTTTTTATTTTCAGGAATATTTCCGAGTACAGATGGTGATACGAGTATATCAAATCCCAGTCCTGTTCCTTGAACAAGAACGGTCAGATTAATTGTGTCTATAGCGAGAATGTCTCCTTGTATATATCAAAACATATGTTTTGTATTATAGAAAAAAGGAGTAGAATTGCAATGTTTCCACAGTATTAAATACTTTATGAAGAAAAATCAGAACATCATTGATATATTTGTATCCATTGTTGATAATTATGGCGATATGGGTACTGCTTGTGAACTTGCTCAAGCCTTAGAAAAATCATATCCCTGAGAATTTCAATATCATATTTGGACTGACAACGTATCGACATTTGAGAGTTTTGCTTCATGTGCCGGAGTGGATGGATTGTATCTCGGTGATATCTGTGATTTTTGAAAAAAGCGAAAATCCGCAATATGAATATCAATACTTCATTCTCCTATTCCTGATCTGGATTTATTCGAAGAAAAATCCTTGATTCTAAGACTAGATTATCTATCTCTCGATGCAGAATGGGTAAAAAATAATGAGCAATTTCATATTGCATCGACACAAGATCGACAGATTATCGAATTGATTCCATCGCCATTTTCTGAATCTGCCGGACTTTTACCGTTACAAGAGTTTCATACGGAATATGACATATTATCACATCATATCGCCATTTTTGCTTATCCAGATTCACTTGATCGTATTGATTTTGATTCTTTTCCCGATGATATCGTAGTATATATTTTCTGAAAAGCAGACATAATTCGTCCAAATTTTAGAATTTTTGATTTTGTGTCTTTTTCTGATTTTTATACCATTCTAGACTCTAGTGAGTTTGTTATTATTCGAGGTGAAACAAGTTTTTCTCATATCATCCAAACTCGTGTTCCTTTTTTTTGGGATATGTATAGGGCAAAAGGCGGATTTCCTGATGAACAGAGTATCCAATTTCTCGATATGATCCAGGCCACACCCGAGTATCGAGAGATACATAGAGTATTGAATGGAAAAAAAGATGGCAAGATTACTTATCAAGATATGAGAGTATCCCTATCTCACAGTCATTTTCCTCAATTTTGAACAAAAAATCTGATCCATAGTGTCAAAAAACATATTGACAGATTCAATAATTCTATATAATCACTCGGCATTATACCTTTGATTCGCCAATGTAGCTCAGCTGGTTAGAGCACGGGACTCATAACCCCGAGGTCGGTGGTTCGAGCCCACTCATTGGCACCAGTACATACCATTTATATCGCGGAGTAGAGCAGTGGTAGCTCGCAAGGCTCATAACCTTGAGGTCGTGTGTTCGATTCACACCTCCGCAACCATACAACTTTAGAAAAATCACCTGAAAAGGTGATTTTTTATTTGTATTTTTCCCTACTTTAGGGTAAAATGCAAGGGAAAATAACCGAAAAATTATGAATAAAAATACTTCTTCAAATGAAGAATCTTCATTGGAAAACCAAAATACATCACAGTGATCCGATTTCCACATACAGACTTTTATATATTCTGGTTTGACTGAATTTTCTCATGAAGATGGAAATATCAAAAAATTGATAGATGTCTTAAAAAATCCCTCATCAAGTAATGCTACTATTAAAGAATTACATCAATTTTTGAGTTCATTTCGTAGTAGATTTGAAAAAAATTCAAGTGAGGCAAATATTTCTGATCAAGATATACAAGATGCTCTGGCTGATTCTACTCGATTACGTAGAACAATATTGGATATTACCACGTATCGAACGAATCTTGAGGATACAACTTTCAATTTTGTTAAAAAATTATATCCTGATGAGCTATGATCATCTTCTGATAAGAAGAAATTAAAACAGATTTTATCAGATGAGTCTGATTGGAGTTTGAGAAAAATGCTCAGATCGAGAACTTATACACATGAGTATGTTCGATGATACTTTCCTGGTATTAGACTCACTGATGATGTTACTTCATTTTTGAAATCTTTGTCTCTTTCTTCTGAAGCGACTGATCTTTCTGATGAGATGAAGGATGCTCTTGCGACGTATGTGAGTATAGGATATATGGATCCAGCAGCACTTGAGAATTGGATTAAGGTTGTTGATATTGATACAAAGAAGAAATTACTTGAATATTTTGTTCCACAGATTTCTGTATCGGATCTTAAAAAATATAAAGTTTTTACACAGGAAAAGATAGAAATATTTCAAAAAGAGGCATTTCAAAAAATCCTCATCGATCAATGAATTATCCAAAATCAAAGTGAATTTGATGCCTTTATCAGAGATAATAATCTTGGAGATGACATCCGATTTTGGGCAAAAAACCTCGAAGATGTAACTATTGATACTAAGAATTTAAGTAATACTGATTTCAAATCATTACTCTCTACCAATATAGCTACTCTCGTTGCTGCAAATATGAGCGATGAGTTAAAAGAAATCTCAAAGACTAATAATGAACCTATTAAATCATTACATGATTTTTTATCGATTCTAAAACTCAGAACTAGTTGACAATGAAAAGAGTGCAAGATCCGAAATCTCCAAGATTTTTCTGATGGTAAGTATCTTGTGTGAAGAGATGAAAAGGGTGAAAAAAAGACTTGGAAAATTAATTCCGCTTTTTATACCTATGAGGATGGTACTACAGGGGTAGAACTTCAATGATATACAGACAATGGTACTCCGATTTCTACTCGATTTGTACCGTATTCTAATCTTTTGGAGTATTTTACGGATTTGCCGTTTTACCTCGATGTTGAGTCTGAGGCTCCAGGCTATCTTGTGGAAACCACTTCTGAATATCCATTTCAGGATTTTTCAGGATTCCAGGATTGGGCAGATCGTATCGATGCAAAATGACAAAAGTTCAAAATTGCAAATGGAGTGAGTTATACAGTAGTGATAGAGGGCAAGAGAGAAACATATACTTTTCATGATGTCGACAGTACTAATGGTACATTCCACTTATCCGATGAATTCGGTCATCCGATTACCAAAAAAAGTGGGAAAATGAGTATGTATGAATTTTATTCAATATGTCAAAAGTCAGGCACCTATTTTGATTTTACTCGTATTGGTGATTTTACTACGCAAGAGAAATTTGCTGAGAATTCTGGTATTCAGAATCTGGTTTTTCATGATCAAAAATTGCAGATTCGTGAGACTCTGCATGATGAACATCATACTGAAAAATTTACACCTCTTTGGTGATTTAAGTGAAAAAATGGAGCATATATCGAAACTCGATTTTCATGAGATCGGGTGCAAGTATTTTTATATGAAAATATAACCATCAATAAAAAGAAAGCTGATGATAAGACGAAGGCATCAGAAAAAAAGGTTCGTAAAACTCAGTATGAACCAGATTTCACATTGGAAGCCTTTTATTTATTCCTTGAGGATAAAGAGCTCACTTCTCCACTTACCAGTGATCCGAGAGCAGAAAAATGAGAAGAACATGATGATGTACATGCTCATGCTCATTCCCGTAGTCTCATGAGTCGTTTTATGGACTACAAGAGTATTGCTGATTATACGAAGGCATTTTCGATGGGAACACATATGATAGAACATATGTTCGAAGAGCGATCAAAAGCTCAGGCCTCTGAGGCGATGTATGGCTTTTTTAAAAAAACTCTTTGAGATGAACATGCTCTGACAAATCATGCTCTCATGGATTTCTCAGGAGAAGTGGGTAAGCTCATAGATGAGAAAATAGCATTTTATAAAAAACTCTTCGGTGAACCTCGCCGAAAAGAACTCAAACATATACTCCTTACTCGTCCAGCGAGACAAGTGGATATACTTGCTGCACTCATCGTGACAGCTGATATGTCCGGACACCTCTATCCAGATAGTCAATTACAAGATCTTCAATGATCAAGGTATCTTTGGTTTGAGTCTCTTTGTATAGCACTTGGATACGATTATGAGACGGAGCTCAGAAAGGCGAATGAAAAAGAATGAGAAAAAAATGCCGAAACTCAAGATCATCTTCATGAAGCTACTTTGATTGAACGCTTCTTTAAGGGGCATCAGACGGATAATCCATATATTCAGGCTATCAACGGAGGATCCAAATTCTGGTGAGCCATCAAATCAGGTCGTTCCGCACAAAAAGAAAAATGACAAAAGGAATCGAGTGAATTTCTTGGTGCAATGGATCGTGCTGAGTATGTGATTTCAAAATTCGAATCTAATGAACCAGAAATTGGTATTTGAGCATTTCCGTCAGTATATGGAAAGGATCCAAGTGCCAAAAATCTCTGACCAGCCTTTGTATATGCTATGAGTAATTTTCCAGCTACAGCTCATCCTGATATGCTTAATGAATTTAAAAATATGATGGATGCGAATGGAGTGGCGTTCCATGCATTGCCATTTTGTCGAAATTCCGGAATGTCAGCTGTATATAAAGATACAGTAAATCTTGTCGTCCATCATTCGCATAATCCTAAAATGGAAGCAGATTGGCATAATGTACAATCATTTGCCCCACATGGGAAATATACATTTAATGATAAGTATATCAAGGCACTTTGGGTGTTTTGGAAGAACTATAATGATCAAATTCATCCCATATTGCAACTCACTGATCCAACTATCTTTACATTACTTGGCGATGAGCACACCACTGCTTCAGAGAAATCTATTCTCAAGTCATACTTATCAGAACTCAATACCACAGTAAGCCAAGGTAAGCTCCAAGATTCCTCTCTAGATCCCATGATCATGAAGACGTGATGATATCGATTCGATGGTTGATCGATGGTAGTTGATGTAGATGAGTCGAATCAGAGAAGTATCAAGAGAAATCTTGGATATATGCGACCAACATGACATGATGCTCTCATGGATGATAATGATTATAAGCTCATATGGTCTGGGCAGATTATGCCATATCTGGATTCTATGAAGAAAAATCCGAATTTTGTTAATAATCCTGATTATCAAAAGAAACAATTTTCAAAAATTCACAATGAAATTATTGGATTTTTGAGACAACGACTCTCGTGAGTTAATCGTGATAGGTATATCAATGCAACGAATACTCAGCCATATCTTAAAGATCTTCGTGCTCGCTGATTCGATGTTTCTTATGAAAATGTGATTGCTCAGCAAGAATTCCCTGGTACAAAAATAGATTTTGGTACCGAACGGGCATTTAATAATTTTATGGATGGATCATCGGGATGATCTCAGTCTGCTGTGGAAGAACTCAGGACTCATGTTGAAAAGGATGCTCTTCTGCGATTAGGATATCCAGTTTCTAGCGATCCCGAATAGTCTATTGGACATAGGGTTCCTACTTAGATCTCCACTCCTCTTACATGCCATACTCGATGTCATGCATTCTCATTTGGCATGATTCCAATAAAATCGATCCGGATTTTTTCTAGATCGATTTTATTTTTGTGGATATAGAGCATGATACTTCGCTTGAGAGCTCTTCTTTTTGGCAGAGTGAAGGTATCAAGTGGATGTCCATAATCCTCATTTTTTCGGTATTTTACCTCGATAAATACGGTGATATCATCATCTCTCATAACGAGATCAATCTCTCCTCATTTAATCTGATAATTGCGTTCAATAAAAAAATATCCCTTTGATTGGAGATATTTTAAGGCGATATCTTCTCATATATCTCAGATGCTTCTGTTGGATATTGGTGACATGAGGAGATCTCTAAGATTATTTATTTTTCATTTTTTCAACTCGTTTTTCGAGGAACTCGAGAACCTGGGGTCCGAGATCAGCTCGATCAAGAGCATAGTCGATAGTTGCCTTGAGAAATCCGAACTTGTCTCCAGTGTCATATCTATCTCCTTCCATCTCAAGACCGTAGATCTGTCCACCATCTTGTACCATCCGTTCGAATGCATCAGCAAGACGAATCTCTCCATCCTTACTTGCACTCGCACCATCTTGTTCGAGATAGTCGAATATCTCAGGAGTAATGATATATTTTCCGATTACGCCGAGACGAGAAGTAGTTTCTTCTGGTTTTGGTTTTTCGAGGAATTTACTCACGGTATGTACTCCATTTTCCGAGCTTGATGCCTCGATAATACCGTATGAGCTCACACGTTTATCTGAGACTCGTTCGAGTGCTATGATTGGTGCATTTTTTTCTTCAAATGCCTTCACAAGTTGTTCTGCTCCGGATTTTTCTCATTTGATGAGATCATCTCAGAAGAGCACAAGACATGGTTCATCTCCAATGAGGGCACGAGCCCTGAGAAGAGCATCCCCATCTCATCGAGGAATCGGTTGACGTACGTAGGCAATACGAGCGAGATTTGAGATTTTTTCTACTTCAGCAAGTTCCTTGATTTTTCATTTTTCTACAAGAGTTTTCTCAAGTTCAAATGACATATCAAAATGGTCCTCAATAGAGCGTTTTCCTCGTCCAGTAATGATGATGATATCTGTGATTCCAGCTGAAACTGCTTCTTCAACGAGATACTGGATCACTGGTTTATCTACGATTGGGAGCATTTCTTTTGGCTGTGCCTTGGTTGCAGGGAGAAACCTCGTTCCGAATCCAGCAGCTGGAATGATACATTTCCGAATTTGAGTCATATTTATTTAGTGGAGTTATTGTTTTTTACTAGTACCTTACACATTTCTAATGTAGTACTATCTTGGATTCTTTCGCAATCGATAGGTTTCGTACTAGAAGTATTGAGTACAAATTGTACGATACATTGATCTTTTACGATATTGGCATCATTGTTGTTTGGGATATTTGGTATTTTTTCAAGAAGGTCGATTTGATTACAAATGTTGATATCTTTTTTGGATACAGCATTTTGCTGATAGATAGCAATCTTACATTGATTGAGATAGATCTTATTAGTGAGATTGTCACAGACTTTTTCATCTCATTTTGCTTGAGCATCCATCATAGTTATTGCAAAGATACAGCCATCTTGCTGATCTTGTCATTTGAGTTCTCTACAGAATGCGGGATCTCTGAGTTTTTGGGCTAGGTCACTACCTGCTTGTTGAATACACATATTTGTATTTTGCTTCATACAATTTTTAAACTCATTTGAATCTGTAATCTTTTCTGAGGTACTTGCAATTTCATCTGTATAAGAAGTAATTATCTCTCCACTAGAGTTACCTACTAGCTTACTATCCTCATTTCAATTCATACTACATGAGCCGATTATACTGATACAGAGTATTAGCATTAAAAATTTATGCATAGGTATTTTTTATAAAATATAATGTTATATAGTATATGAAACTGGTGGTTTCTGGCAAATAATTTATCTTGTCTAATTACGATTTTCATCGTATATACATCCCATCTCAAAAACTATAAAATCGATATTGATGTAGGAGAGCTTTTTGATATATTTTCATGGTTTCATTGTATCATAAAAAAGCTGATACCAGAACCAATAATGATGATTCACTGAGGTGAAAATTGGTGATAAGATCATCGACAATCCGAAAGATATATCCAGGTGTAATGTAGATCGTTGTTTCGAATTCAAAAGTATTTTCTTGGTGATTTTTTATGATATTATGAATCCAGTGAGTTTTTTCTATCTCTTCTGAGATAGTATCCCAATATTCGCATATTTTCGCATTAAACGATTTTTTGTATTCTTGATCAAGAGATTTCCAGAAATATGGGAGTGACTCGAGGGTACGAGTGGCGGTGGTGCCTACGGCAGTAATTCATTTTCCTGTTGTTTTTATATTTGCAATTTTTTCAAAAATTTCTACAGAAATCTCTATTTTTTCTCCATGAATAGCGTAATCTCGAATATCTTGAGTTTGAATACCCTTAAATGTTCCGAGTCATACATGGAGTGTGAGATATTCTTTTGGATTTTGTATCTTTTCGAGAAGTTCTCTTGTAAAGTGGAGTGATGCAGTAGGAGCCGCGACAGATCATTCTTTTTTTGCAAAAGTTGTCTGATAGTCATCCTCTTTTTCTTTTGAATATGCAATATATGGGGGAAGAGGGAGTGCTCCATGTACGGATAAAAATTCTGAAATTGAACCTCCTTGTATTTTTAAGATTCTTCCAGTCTCATTTATGCCGACAACTTCGATATCAAATAGTCCAATTTTGAATATGGTACCAATTTTAAATTTGTTCCCTGGTCTGACCAAGGCAGAGAATATATTCTCCTCTTGCTTCTCTAGGAAAAATATTTCTCATTCTTTTAATATATTTTCTTCTATTCATTTTAAAAATGGTGTATTTTTGATTGCCACGCGAGATCGTATGACTTTTGAGTCATTGAAAAATAATACTGTATTTTTCTCAAGATAGCTATCAAGATGCCAAAATGTTGTTTCAGCCTCAATATTGCCAGTATTTTTATCTACTACCATGAGACGTGCATCATGATGAGGATGTATAGCCTCTTGTGCAATAAGATCCTCATCAAGATGATAGTGATAATCAGAGAGAGCAAACATATTTATTAATAGTAATGTATATATCAGATTGTAGGCTATGAGTATATAATAACTCTCTTAAAAATCAAAAAATACCTCTCTCATATTTTTTATTTTGAAAAAGCTTATTTTTTACTATCATAAAGCAATATATAGGACACATGTTCATTGATGATTACCATTTTTTTATGATCCGTTTTTTCACCATTCTTTGTTTAACATTTTTATTGAGTGCCTGTTCATCATCCGTGGATCAATCTGTATTACAGTCATGATCAGGGGATCTCAGCTATAAATATTCCACTGGTTTAACTGATGAGGAAAAGGTAGAACTCACTCTCAAAAGAAAAAAGGAACTCCGGACTATCCGAAAAGGAGATTATATGACACTTAAGAATAATCCAGAAAAAGCGATTTCCTATTATCAAGAAGCACTCGAAAAATTGCCAGATGATGTTATTATTCGTAGGAAAATTGCACATACCCACTATCTTCTTCGTAATTGGAAATCTGCTTATGAAGAATATTCAAAAGTACCTCTTTCTGAGATAAAAGATGAAGATCAGAAAGAGCTATTTCAGTCTTTATTTTTTGATGAGAGTCGTCTGGATCGGCTCGGAGAATTGTCTCGTTATCACATTGATCCGATTGCGTACGAGTACTATAATATAGTGGATATTTGTTATTCTGGAATACATAACTGTATTGTTTCTATTGAGGCCTATACTGGGCAATCCACAAAAGTTCGTGATCTCGCTCAATCGATAAAAAATAGTACACAGATTTCTCCAGATTTTCAGTATCGAAACTTTCTTGTGGCTGCTCAGTTTTATGAATATGGAATGTATCGTGTTACTGATATCTTAACCAATGAAATATTACTTCAAAGACCGAATTATAATGAGGTAAAAAAACTCAGATGATTTGCATTATTTGAACTTGGAAAATATACCCTTGCTCGAGATGTACTCCTTGCTTATATTGAAGAAAATACCAAGGATCTTGAATCGATTGTAAAACTCTGAGAAATATATGCTGCATTAGGTGATTTTGTCAGTTCGAGTCTCTATCTCAATAATGCCATTGCTGGTGGCTATCCAAATAAGGCACCTGCCGAAAGACGAC
>JACCDN010903770.1_pt1 | contig 10131 bp, 5 predicted proteins | sample 7441691 | NCBI WGS metagenome assembly JACCDN01 (sample SAMN15323439, study PRJNA562643) | freshwater metagenome | isolation source: river surface water | place: USA:Blue River Watershed | collected 2017-08-16
AACCAGAGCTCAACAGAACTGAAGAAGGGCAAGCTGGGCGTATTCGGCATCGTCTTCTTCGTTGTCGCGGCTTCCGCACCACTCGTCGGCATGACCGGCGCAGTTCCCGTCGCAATGCTCGCCGGTACCGGCGCTGCTGTCCCCGGAACCTACCTGGCCGTCGGCCTCGTCCTCCTTCTCTTCAGCGTGGGCTATGCAGCCATGAGCCGCAAGGTCACCAATGCTGGCGCGTTCTTTGCATACGTCGGTCGTGGCCTCGGCACCAACATTGGTGTCGGTTCGGCATTCACCTCGATCCTGACCTATGTCACCATCCAGCTCGCCATCTACGGCTTCTTTGGTGGACTCGTGGCCGGAACCGCAGCAGGTTACCTCGGCATCGACCTGCCCTGGTACGTCTGGTCGATCCTCGCCTGGGTTGTCGTCACCGGTCTGTCGCTGATGTCGGTTGACGTCGGAGCCAAGGTCCTCGGTGTCTTCCTCGTCCTCGAACTCTCGGCACTCCTCATCGTCGCCGGCGCCATCCTCATCGACGGCGGACCCTCGGGCATCGACGTTGCCGCATCGTTCGACCCCAACGCCGTATTCGCTGGCGGCCTGACTGGTGTTGCCGGTATCGCCATCGCCTTCGCACTCGCCTCGTTCATCGGCTTCGAAGCCACCGCCATCTACGGTGAAGAATCGGCTAACCCCAAGAAGACCGTTCCCGTGGCGACCTACTGGGCTATCGGCATCATCACCGCACTGTTCGCAATCGTCTCGTTCGCCATGGTCACCGGCTACGGCATGGGGATCGTCCAGGACGAAAACTATGGCGAGCTCCCCGGCCTGATCGCTGCGCTGCTCAACGTCACCGCTGTTGACGGTGTCCCCCTCGCAAACCCTGCCGCACTGCTGTTCGACCTGGCCAACACCTACGTCGGACCCTGGATCGTCAGCGTCATGGAAATCCTCGTAATCTCGAGCCTGTTCGCTGGTCTGCTCGCATTCCAGAACGCAGCCTCGCGTTACTTCTTCGCACTCGGCCGTGGTGGCGTTCTGCCCGCCTCGCTGGGCAAGGTCAACGGCCGTGGCGCACCCCAGGGCGGCGTTTACGTAACCTCGGCCCTCGCGCTGATCGTCATCATCGCGTTCGCCGCAGCAGGTCTGGACCCCATCCTCAACCTGTTCTTCTGGATGTCGACCATCACCGCTGTATCGGTCATGGTTGTGGAAATCCTCGTGTCGGTTGCAATCTTCAACTTCTTCCGCAAGGAAGGCGGCGGAAACGTCTGGAAGACCACCATCGCACCTCTGGCATCGGGCGCACTGCTCACCGTCGGAATGTACCTGGTGCTGGCACGCTTCAACCTGCTGTCGGGTCTGACCGCAGACGGTGTTGACCCCAGCCTGCCCGAGAGCTCGTTCGCGCTGAGCCCCCTCGGCTGGTTCCTGGCGCTGCTGCCCTTCATCACGCTGATCGTCGGCTTCATCGTTGCCAAGATCAACACGAAGGAAAACGCCAACCTGGTCAAGGACCTGGTCAGCTAGTAACCACACGATTCGGCGGGCACTCCAGTGGGGTGCCCGCCGTTTTTATTGCGTTATCTCGCGGGCACGCGGATCGCCGTGGTGGCGACGCTCTTGCCCACTCGATTCACGGCGATGACGCGGAGGTACAGAGTGACCCCGGTCCGGGGGCGCGTGAAGCTCGCGGTGGTGACGGCGGAACGGGGGTCACGCAGGGGCACGAATCCCGAGGTCTTGCGGGTGGACCACTGCACCGTGTAGTCGACCACCGGTTCACCATTGGATTTCACCGGAGCGCGCCAGCGCAGGGCTACCTGTCGCGAATTTTTGGTGGTGACGGTCAGATACCTCGGGGCGCTGGGCGGTCCCGCGGGAACCAATCCGGCCGTGAGATTCGAGGCGGTGCCGGCGCCCATCGCATTCAACGCCGTAACCTGCACACGGTAGGCCGTGCCGTTGGTCAAACCTGCCAGCACGCACCGGGGGACCGATGCCGTGCACGCGACCTCGGATCGACCCGCGGCTTGAGCGGTCACCCGATATCCGGTGACGACGGAACCTCCGTCATCCATCGGTGCACTCCAGGTGGCGGTGATGATTCCGTTCCCGCGGACCGCAACGACCGACGTCGGGGCCGCGGGAACCGTCGCGGGTGTTATCGGTGCGGATGCCGAACTTGCGAGCCCATCACCCACCGCGGTGTGCGCGATGACAGTCACCGTGACGGCGGAACCATTCGACAGGCCGGTGATTGTGCAGCCCGTTGTGGCGGCGTCACAGATTCCCACGAGCAAACCCGCGCTGTCGACAGCAAGGGCTCGGTACCCCAGAACGGGTTCGCCGCCGTCGGATTCGGGGGCGGCCCAGGACACGTCGATGCGCTGATCCGCGGCGAGAGCCTCGGGTATTCCGGGCCTGCCCGGGGTCGTGGCGGGACGTGCTGTGCCCGCGGCCTCGGCGTCGAGGGACGCGCCCACCTCGTTCACCGCAACAACCCACACCCGATAGTCGAGACCGTTGATGAGGCCGGTCACGGTGCATGTGGGGGCCTGGGTTCGGCAGACGGTTTCTGTTCCGTCCGGGGCCGCGGCAATCACACGATAACCGTCCAACGGAACCCCGCCCGTGTCGGACGGTGAGGTCCACGATGCACCGAGAGTTCGGTCGCCGCGGGTGATGGTGACGCCGGACGGGGCATCAGGTTCGCGTGCGGGGACAAATGTTCCCAGCGCATGTGCGGCGGGACCCGATCCGACCGTGTTCGTGGCCAACACCCGCACCGAATAGGGCAGCCCGTTCGTTAACCCGGTCAGCACACACGAGGTGTCCATGGAACCACCATCACACCGTGCCACGACGATGTCGTTGCCCTGCAACGCGACCACGTCGAATGACACCACCGGGTCACCGCCGTCATCGGCCGGACCAGTCCACGCAACATGCAAAACCCCGTCGCCTCGGTTCACGACAATATCGCGGGCCGCTGTGGGCACCGTCGCGGGCGTCACAGTGCCCGCAGGGGTTGCAACCGAATCACCAGCGGCATTTGTGGCGACCACCGACACCGCATAGCCCGTGCCATTGGTCAGCCCAGCAATGTCGCAGGTGAGCCCAGATGTTCGACATTCCCACTCGGCACCGTTGGCGTCGCGGGCAACGACGCGATATTCCGTGATCGCGGATCCGCCATCGCCAGGGGCGACCCAGTGCGCGGTGACCGAACTGTTGCCGCGTGCGACGTCGGGGTTGATCGGCCCGTCCGGAACGGTGAACGGTGTCGCCCATGCGGTGGCACTGCCACCGACTCCGGCGATGCTGTGCGCGGTCACCGTGATGCGATACATTGACCCGTTCGCCAGCCCGGCTATCGTGCACCCTGTTCCGGTGGCACGGCACATCGATGCACCCGCCGGACCCTCGGCAACAGCCTCGTATCCGGTGACGGGTTCGTCACTGGCCGCGGCCGTCCACGAGACCGCCACCGCACCATCGGCGGAGGCAACAGTCAACCCCGTGGGGGCGGCGGGAGCGGGTGAGCGCGTGAACACGGAAATCGCGGTGGGGCCGGCGGCAGTACCGACATACACATACCTGCCGTTGCCGTAGACGGCGGTCGGGGTGCCCGCGGCATCGGCCAGCGACCGCCCGACAACGCGCAGTGTGGCCGTGTCGACGGTGACCAGCCGGGTCCCCGTGGTGGTCGTGGTCGCGACGGACAGCATCCCTGTCGTCGGATCCATGAACCCGAGGCGCGCGCCCTGTTCATCGGCCCCCAACGTGACACTGCCCACCACGGACGCCGTCGCCAGGTCGACCGCAACGATTCGGCCCACGCCGGTTTCGGAACCCAGGTACGCCACCGAGCCCACCAGGGACAACGAGGTCAGCCCCGCGACCACCCCATCCAAAGGTGTCGTCGATACGACCGCGAGGCTGGTGGGGTTCACGGCCACCAGCTTGACGGGGTTCGATCCGGTGAACAGCCACAGGTATCCGCCATACAGTGTCGAGGCGGTGACCGCCCCAATCCCCGTCGGCATAGTGGCGCTGGACAACAGGGTGAGTGCCGGGGTGGCGAGCCTCAGGATCTTGGTGGGGTTCGACCCTGTGGTGACGTACCCCACATTTCCGGCCGAGCCCGTCGCGAAGGTGGTCACGCTCGATTCGGCGCTGCCGAGTGTGTACGCAGCAGTTCGGGCCAGAGAGGATTGGTCGACCGCAATGATGCGGTCCCCCGGGGTTGTGCGTTGGGTGACGACGTAGGCCATCCCGGTGGAAGCGTGCGAGTGCACGATCCGGGCGGTGCCATCACCCGTCACTGCCGTTCGTGCCGCGGTGATGGTGCCGGTCGCCAGGGTGTGGCGCAACACGACCGAGTATCCCGCGTCGTCGACGCCCCATCCCAGCGCGTCGCCTCGGGCCGAATTCATGGCCCATGGACCCCCGACCGTCACACCGCTGGGTGCGGGAATCGAGGTCACGAATCCCGGCTCTAATTCGGTGGCCGAGACCGTCAGGGGCGTGGGGTTCACGGCACCCCATGCAACCACCACCGACACCACCGCGCCGGTGGCCCTGCGCAATATCGTCTGAATGCTCATGCCGATACTTCAGCAGTGTGCGCTCAACACCCGTGCAAGTTATCCACACGCCTCGTATAAACACTCGAGCGGGGTGACCAGACTGTGGACACCCCGCTCGATGATGACGGTTTATTCGACGTTGCCGATGACGATCAGGGTGTCGCCGGCCGCCGTCGTGAACTCGGTGTTCTTGTCGGGGTTCAACCGCACGCCGGCCGATGCCGATGCCGACGCCTCGGCAGCAACGCGGTACCCGATAGCCGAATCACCGGCGGCGCGTGCCGCGGCAACCAGCTCGACAAAGCTCACGGTCTTGTTCAGCGGGACATAGTGCTGGATGGGGCGCATGTTCACGGCGGCACCGGCCGCGTCGAACAGATCGTCGAAAACCGGAGCCAGCGCGGGGTTCTCGGAAATCTGGGCGACCAGCAGCGCGGCGAGGTTGTCGCTGATGACGAGGTCGTCCACGGCGGCCACTCGGGCCAGTTCGGCCTTGCGCGAGTCGAGGATTTCGGCGACCAATCGAGTCGGGTGCACCTTGTTGCGTGAATCGGCAAACAACTGGTTCATCTGCAACATGGTCAGCATGGTCTGTGCATCGGCCTCGGACTCGCTGATGGCGTTGCGGTACCCGAGGATGATGACCTCGTCGTAGTGCTTCGCCTCGGCGGCCGCAATGAGTTCGTCGATGTCGCCGGTCGTTGCCGAGTGCGTCACCTTGATGCCGCCAAATTTCAGAGACGAGAGTTCGGCCGCATCCACATACCTGGGGGTTGCGACGATGTGCACGGTCGAGCCCTTGGGCAGGAACGAGGCCAGTTCGCCCACGACGGATCGACCCATCGACGACCAGCCGATTACCAGAAGGTGTTCGGGGGTGCGTTCCACCTTCGCTGCCGCCGCGGTGCGCTTGCGTGCGGTGATGTCGGTGCGGGTGCCCGTGAAAACGACCTTGTCGTCGTCTTCGGCGATGGCGATGATGCGTGCGCCGGCGGGAATCTTGGTCGACGCCTTGGGGTTCAGGCGGGTGGTGCCGTTGTCTTCGATGAATCCGATGACCGAGGCGGTGTTGAACGCCAGCAGCGCGTCACCGTAGGTCTGACCATCGAGCGCGGGGATGCGCGAGAAATAGATTTCGTCGCCCGCAAAGTCGATGAGGTCGAGGATGACGGTGGCGAGCCCGGGCTGGCGCGAGGCCTGCGCGGTGACGCGTGCAATGACATCGTGCGAACGCACGGTCTGTACCTGGCCATTCGTCGCAGAGGTCAGCGCCTCGGCGGTGTTCGCATCGTCGACCTCGGCCACGATCTTCAGAGCGGGGTTGCTGTTGACCGACTTCACGGCCAGCACGGTCGACACGACATTGGCGTCACCGGACTCGTCGGCGTCGAGGATGATGACCGAGCGTGCGCCGGCCACATTCGCACGGACGAGGTCGCCGGGGTTGGTGACGTCACCCTTGCGGGTGATAACGCGCAGTTTGCCCAGGTCGCCAGCGCGGGTGCTGATCTCGTCGTCCATGACGTCGCGGTCCTTGTCGGCAAAGATCACTACGAGGGGCTTGCGGACGTTCGAATTGGCGACTGCCAGTTCCTTGAGGATGGGGAAGATTCGGTTCGACCAGCCCAGGATCAGGATGTGGTTCGAGTCAATTACGGGGCTCTTGCCGGTCCTCAAGCGGGCTACTGTGCGTGTGATGGCACTGGTCACAAAACCGATGATGGTTGCGGTGACCGCCGTGGTGATGACCCAGTAGAGCACCGAGATGACACGGTCGCTCCAGGTGGCTCCGCCGCCCTGACCCAGAATTCCCGTGAATTCCTTCCACCACTTCTCGAACAGGGTGTTCGCCTCGGGAGCGGCGGCCAGCGGGGTGGCAAAGATGAACTCGCGGAACAGTGCGACGAGTGCCGACAGCACGATCACGGTGACGAACACGTACGCCACAAACGATCCGCTGCGCGACAGCGAGTTGTCAAAGTTGTACCGCAGCTTGGTCAGCGGCCCGAACTTGGGGGCTTCTGCTGCGGTGGGTTCGCCCTGGGCGCCTTGGCCATACGAAGTGCGGTTGTCGAAGGATTCAGTCATAGGGGACAGTCTATTTATTACAGGCAATTCACAGGCCGAAGCGGGCGAATTTTGCGACACACTGCACGCGGATTTATTCACCCAAAGTTCACCAAAATTAGTTTTGCTGACAGGTGGAATTCATTAGCCTGTTACTGCGCCCGATTAGGCGTACCGTGTCCACGTAACATTTGCCCGGAAAGGGTCTGATGGATCCCATCACTATCGTCGTGCTCGTCGTTGCACTGGCGTTGTTCTTTGACTTCACTAACGGTTTCCACGACACCGCCAACGCGATGGCTACCCCCATCGCGACCGGTGCACTGAAGCCCCGCACGGCCGTCATTATTGCCGCCGTGATGAACCTGGTCGGCGCGTTCCTGTCGACCGAGGTTGCCAAGGCGATTTCGGTTTCGCTGATCAACGAGGACGTGCAGATTCTGCCCGAGATGGTCTTCGCTGGACTCACCGGCGCCATCCTGTGGAACCTCACCACGTGGTTCCTCGGTCTGCCCTCGTCGTCGTCGCACGCCTTGTTCGGTGGACTCGTGGGTGCCGCTCTGGCCTTTGCCGGTGTGGGCGCCGTGAACTTCCCCAAGATCATGGAGAAGGTTGTCATCCCCGCACTCGCCGCGCCGATCCTCGCCGGTGTGGTGGCATTCCTCGCCACCAAGATTGCGTACATCGTGACGGCCCGTTCGCAGGCCCAGCGCGAACTGACCGGTGTGGGTACCGGACGCAACACCTTCAAGTACGGCCAGATCTTCTCGTCCTCGCTGCTCGCCTTGTCGCACGGAACCAATGACGCACAGAAGACCATGGGCGTCATCACCCTCGTACTCGTGGCCGCCGGCATGCAGGCCAGCGGTGACCACGTTGAACTGTGGGTCGTCTTCTCGGCCGCCGCCGCTATCGCCCTGGGCACCTACATGGGTGGTTGGCGCATCATCCGCACCATGGGTGCGGGCCTCGCCGAAATCAAGCCCGCACAGGGATTCGCCGCCGAGGTATCGGGCGCCGTCACCATCCTCGCCTCCAGCAACCTCGGTTTCGCGCTGTCGACGACCCAGGTCGCTTCGGGTGCAATTATCGGTTCCGGCATGGGCCGCACCGGCGGTGCCGTGCGCTGGAATAAGGCTGGCCAGATCGTTGTGGGCTGGGTCCTGACTCTTCCCGCCGCTGCTTTGGTGGGTGCGCTCAGCGCACTTCTGGTTCTCTATGTACCCGGCGGGCTCGTGCTCGACGCCATCATCACTCTGGCGTTCACCATCACCATCTTCCAGATCTCGCGTCGTAACAAGATCGGTGCACACAACGTCATCAGCGAAGTTGAAGGCGCCAGCGAGGTCGTGCTTTCGGCTCGCCAGATCCGCGTGCGCGAAGCCCGCGCCGCCAAGCTGGCTGCCGCTGCAGCCGCCGCCGAAAAGAAGGCCGCCAAGAAGGCAGCCGCAAAGAAGGGTGAGAAGTAATGATTGACTGGACAGCTTTCCTGCTCGTCGCCGTTGCCTCGGTGGTTTTCGGCGTCATCATCACCCTGAGCTTCGCGCTGGGTGTGCGCTTCATCACCAACGCTCAAAACGTCATGAGCAAGGCCAAGAAGGGCGACCAAGCGGCCGTGGTTACTGAATTCTGGAACCGCATCGGTGCCTATGTCATGTTCGCGGTGTTTGGCACGGCGATCATCTATGGCATCTATCTGATCATTCCGTCGTTCCACAAGTAACCGACGAATCCAGATACGTTCACAGCGTCAGCCGCGGTCCTTCAGGGGGCTGCGGCTGACGCTTTTACCTTTAATGCGGGTAGCGCAGCAGCAGGTAGGGCAGCGAGACTGCGACGGTCACCACGGTCACGGGAACACCGTACTTCGCAAACTGCCAGAAACTGATGGGTACACCTGCTTTCGCGGCCAGTCCTACAGCCACAAGGTTTGCGCTCGCGCCCACAATCGTCATGTTGCCGCCAAAGTCTGCGCCAAGCGCGAGGGACCACCACAGAACGCTGTCGCCTGCAGGAAGTCCGAGCGACGCTGTCAGATCTGCAATAACGGGGGACATCGATGCCACATAGGGAATGTTGTCCACGATTCCCGAAAGCACACCGGACACCACGAGTACTGTTCCTGTGATGACATTGACGTCCGTGCCCAGGGTGTTCTTCAGGAACTCGGCAAAGGTCGACATCGCGCCGACATTGACAAGTGCCCCCACCATGATGAACAGGCCGGCAAAGAACACCAGGGTGCCCCATTCGACGTCGCGAGCGAATTCTTCAGGCTTCAGGTTGCTGATGAGGATGAGGAATCCGGCACCAATCATCGCGACCAGTGAGGGTTCGAGGTGTGTCACGCTGTGCAACAAGAAGCCAATAATTACGGCGGCGAGGACGCTCACACTCTTGATTAGCAGGGGGATGTCCTTGAGGAAGCTGGCGGCGTCTAAGGTCAGTGCGGAGGCGCGGTCTTCGGCGGAATTGCGCAGTGAGGCGCGGAACATAACGAGCAACAAAATCACCGCGAGCACCAGAGCGATTCCTGCGATGGGTGACATGTTGACGAGGAATTCGTTGAAGCCCAAGCCGGCCTTGCTGCCGATGATGATGTTGGGCGGGTCTCCAACCAGGGTTGCAGCGCCACCGATGTTGCTCGCAAAGACGGAACCCAAGATGAAGGGTACGGCCGAGACCCGCAGTTTGTCTGCCAACACCAGGGTCATGGGGACGACGAGCATGACGGTAGTGACATTGTCGAGGATCGCGCTCGCCACGGCGACGAGCACGAGGATGTACACGAACGTGGTCTTGGGGTTTCCCTTGGCCAGCTGGATCGCTTTAACCGCCAGGAATTCGAATGCGCCAGTTTTGTGAATCACGCCCACAATCAACATCATGCCGAGCAAGAGGAAGATAACGTTCCAGTCGATGCCAGTCTCGTGTTCGTAGAAAACCTTGTCCCCATCGGTCGCTCCAATGATGATCATCACGGCGGCACCGCCCGTGGCAACAGCCACACGGTTGTATTTTTCCGATGCGATTAATGCATAGGCGATCACGAAAACGGCGACGGAGGCAGTAACTAACATGGCTCAATTCTAGGGGCGGGCCTCGAATCGTCGGGAAAAACGGGGGTGACGAGGCCCGTCCCAGCGTGAATCACGGGGCAGCGAAGGGTGCTCGCCAGGGGCGCGGAAACGGTGCGCATTTGCGCAGAATTCGCGCATCTTGCGGTCGAGATTAAACCGTTATGCAATCGTTTCCATAAATCTGGCATTTCACTTGCGCACGTCGTTTAGATTGATAGTGCGCCTCACAACGTGGTGGTCGCATACATTCTCGAAAGGACTACACATGAACAAGGCAACTCGCCTTTTCGTTGCAGGAGCTACCGCTGCTGCTGCTGGTCTCGCATTGACCGGTTGTGCACCTGCTGCACCCGCCGGCGACGGTGAGGTCGTAATCTACGGTGCATACGGTG
>JACCDN010027453.1_pt1 | contig 10129 bp, 10 predicted proteins | sample 7441691 | NCBI WGS metagenome assembly JACCDN01 (sample SAMN15323439, study PRJNA562643) | freshwater metagenome | isolation source: river surface water | place: USA:Blue River Watershed | collected 2017-08-16
CAACGGTGTTACAGCTCTGCCCTGGTGCGTTGACAGCCCCTGGGTTATTTGGCTGGGAAGCATCTCCCGCAACGGTGCAAAGGCGGAATATCTGGTAATCAACCGTATAACCATTCATGGCTGGCAGCGTCACAACCTGACCTGCCGGCCAGGATGCCGCTTGAGTCCAGTCGTTGATCAAGGTTCTGCTGGACAGATAACCAACGCCGGTTTGGTCATTCCAGAGATCAGCCGCATCTTCCCCCATCAACCAGGAAAACGCTGCATTCACCCCCCGGTCAGCCTGAGAAAGCGCTGCCTGGCGATAGGCCAGATTACCCCCCAGCGTGCTGCTACTATCGAGGGTACGCATGATCGCCACCCCTGCCAGGGTCATGATCAGCACGGCGATCAGGGCGACAAACAGCACCACACCGCGCTGGCGCCGGTAGCGGCCGGAATATGAGTATCTTCCATGCATGATTGGCTCCTACCAGACCACGTTACGCAACGGGATGGTGGTGGTAAAAATACGATATCGATACTGCCGATCATCACCGGCGATATTGATTACCGGGCCGGTGGTAGTGGGTGCAACGGCAGAGTCTGGCCAAAGCGTGATGGCCGCCGGTGCGACATTGGTTTTTTCCCTTACACCGATACGCGTGAGCACAGCCAGGCGAATGGCACGCACCTGGTTAAACGCCACACCGGCTGGCAGCCCATCCGCCGCAGCTGGATTCAGCGCAAAACTATCGACAACGTTATCAGCATCAGTATCAATACCGTATTGCGCCTTGATGGTGATGATGTTATCGGCCAACTGATCTGCGTTTCCGCTTAAAAGCAGGCGGGTCACGCTCAGTCGATTATTGGCAACGGTATATTGATTCAAGCCCGGAGCCGAGGTGCCGATCTGCCTGCCCAGGTTCATCACAAATGCGCCAGGAGGATAAGCAACCGGAAATCCATCTTCGTTGTAACGAATGCTATGCCCGGCAGAATCGGCATGTTCAACCACGTTGCCATCCAGAATGCCGTTGGCATCGGCATCCGGGCCGGTCACCATTCCCAGCGAGCCATCTACGCCAGGCGCAGCAATAATGAATAGATCGTTGATTGACAAACCATAAGAACTCGAAAGAGACATAGGGTCGGCTGCATCAGCCATACCGGGTGCAAGAATATTCTTGATATCACCATTAGAGCTGCTGTTGCTATAGAGCACGGTGATCGTATCCGCCTGATTTCCCGCACCTGGATTGATAACAACCGGCGCAAGGACAAAGTTGAACACCCTTGCCCCTCCATCCGAGGCATTAATCTGATCACCAAACCGGCTTCGCTCCAGCCCTGCACCAGCCTGGCGGATATCACGCTCCAGCAGGTAAAGCGATACTGCGCCATTTTCGATAGCCTCTGCACCGCCAGTGGTGGAACGCTTGTAGCCCTCAGAGACGGCAAGCACCTGAAAAATAACCACCACGGTCACCAGCCCAATCAACAGGCCGGCCATCACTTCGACCAGGCTGAAACCGCGCTGCCGGAAATAGGATTTGTTCATGGCTGGCCTCTTAGCTCACCACTGCGGTTGCCACGTGCCGACGAACGGCAGTCGTTTTCGGCGGAAGATAACGAATCGTAACCGTGATCGTGTATTGCGTTACGGCAGCCCCACCTGTTGGCGTAAACAAGGTGGATGGCACAACAGTGATAATCGGCGGATTGGTTGTTGCTCCCGGCAAGGTTGTGCCAACCTGAGCCAGCCATGGCTGAATTGCGCTACCACCCGCACCAGAGCCAGAGTAGGCAAAACCCGGCAAGCTGGCGGGGCTGGCCACCCACATTTCACCAATCAGCTGATCGGCCAGAAATGCTGCATCGGTACGGTATTTCACTTCAGAAATGGTGTTGATGGCGTTGGCCTGCATGCCAATCAACGCCAACACCCCCACCGAAAAAATCAGCACGGCCAATAGCCCTTCCAGCAATACCGAACCCTGCATCAGACGAGATTGAGACATGTGAGCGACTCCGGACAAAAATTCTCAACACGCGGCCGGATCGGGCGCCACCCGATCAGGACGGCACAGGCGAATACCACCCGCAGGAGAAATCAAGATAGCCAGCTCCCGGCTGTCGTTGGCAGCCATATTCGGCGCATCAACATCCAGACGAGTAATGGGGGCAACATTGTTTAATGGCGTTTGTCTGCCCAACCCGTCAAACACAACCACGCTTGCCGCTGCCGGCTGCGCCGTTGTTGTGATCTGTGTATAGGTGGCAAGCCCTGCTTCTTGCTTGATTACGGCAGCGGTAGGTACATCGGTAATCGTCCAGCCGCGATAGTCTGCATCAAACTGGATCTGAACCGGCGTATTGCGTTTCATCGCTTCATTTCTGGCAAAACGCAAGCCGGCCTGCTGGGCTTCGGCAACGGTACGAATCTGGGTATTACCCACCCAGGTAGCAAAACTGCCCGCGCCAGCCATGAGGACAATACCGACAATCGCCAACGTGATCAGAAGCTCAATCAGCGACATGCCGGACTGTTTGCGTGGGCTTAACACGATCCATCCTTTTTGCGCACCCAGCAAGTAGAACCGGCACCGCTCCAGCCAGATGGCACGGATGTGGTTGACTGTTGATTCATTTCATCAACAGCATACGTCAATCCGCCCAAGCCCTCGGTTGATATACCACTTGCGGTAAGCGTGTAGGTTGTGGCGCTGGTAACGTTGCAAGTAATGGAGAAATATTTCAGCCCGGTGCCTGCAACGTAACGGGCTACAGTCGGGTCTGAGCAGGCATCGGTGCCGGCACCCCCTGTGTTGCCATAACCCGTGGCGGGGTTATCCTGAAAAAACAATTCCATTTTTATGCGGGCGTCGCCCAAGGTGGCAAACCCCTCCGGCAATTTGCCTCGCGTCACGTAATCGGAATACATGGGCATGGCTATCGCGGACAAAATGCCGACAATCGCCACCACAATCAGTATTTCAATCAACGTAAAACCGGATCTGGCTTTCATACCTGCCCCCTATCTTCCTGTTATTGACTGCAAGTTATCGCCAAAACTGCACGCGGTAAAATTTGCCTGATAAGTGGTCAGCATCCAGGCACCAGCGGTGGCTGCACCGTGCAGGCAAAGATGGACGACGAACACTATTGATGTTCGGAGCGCCAGATGGATGCAGCCACCCAGATACTATTGATAAAAGCCAGACAAAAACCAAGCAGGCCAATAACGGGCATGCCGAATATTCTCGGGCCGAAGGGCAATGTCATGACAATCGCCGAAGCGATGATCAGGCAACCGGTTACAATGCCCAGCGTCAAACGATTGGCACTTTTGCTGATCTGCAGCCCGAAGGTATCGATCCGTTTCATGTCCAGATCAACTTTGATCTTGCCCCGACGCATATCCTTGACCAATTTTGCCAGGTCGCGTGGCACCCCCATCATGACGCTCGCGGCATCCTGCAGATCGTGTTGCCCACGCTTCAGCAAATTGGTGGGCTCATAACGTTCAATGATCACCCGTTTTACGAAAGGCGTGATGTGGTCCAGCATCTGGAAATCCGGGTCGAGCTGACGCCCTAAGCCCTCCAGTGTGATCAGGGCTTTGAACAACAAGGTGAGATCCGGAGGCAAGGCAATCGAGTGCTGACGCATGATGGCGATCATATCGGTCAACAATTGGCCGATATGTATTTCGCGCAGGCTCAGGTGTTCGTAGTTGAAAATGAAATCAGCAATATCGCTTGCCAGGCGGTTTTCATTAACGGTGGCATCCCCGGTCCATTCGATCAGGACATCGAGAATGCCCCGTTCATCGCGACGGGCCAACGAGGCAAGCAGGTCAACAATTTCATCGCGGCGATAATGCGGCAGACGCCCGACCATGCCGAAATCAATGAAAGCAATACGTCCATCTCGCAAATAAAACACATTGCCCGGATGGGGGTCCGCATGGAAGTAGCCATCAATCAGGATCATTTTCAGTACGGCATCGGCGCCATCCGATGCAAGCTGGCGACGGTCAAGCCCGGCGGCATCCACTGCGGGCAGATTGTTGCCGGGTATACCATCGATATAACTCTGCACATTGAGAATGGAACTGGTCCATTGCCAGTGGATTTCTGGAATGACAATACTGGGCTCTGCGGCAAAATTCTGCCGGAAACGATCTACATTACGCGCTTCGATAGCCAAATCCAGCTCACGCATCAACGACCGTGCAAACTCATCCACCATGCTGGTCGGCTGGTATCGCCGGGTTTCCGGAAACTCCAGCTCTACCAGTTTGGCAAGCTGCCGCAAAATTCGCAGATCGGCCTCTATCTTGGCAACAATGCCTGGCCGACGGATTTTGAGAATGATCTGCTCACCATCGGGCAGTCGGGCCCGATGGACTTGGGCAATCGATGCAGAACCAACCGGTATCGGGTCAAGATCAGCAAAAATCTCGTAGGGAGAGCGCCCGAGTGCATTGCTCAATTCGCCTTCCAGCTCGGCAAAGGGCACCGGCGGCACATCACTTTGCAATCGCTCGAATTCGGTAATCCACTCTGCCGGAAAAACGTCCACCCGAGTAGCCAGCACTTGGCCAAGCTTGATAAACGAGGGCCCCAAGTCTTCGAGCGCTTGCCTTACTCTGACCGGCACCGGAATGTCTTCACGCTCTTGGTTGACCGGCATATGCAGGAACTGCCCCGCACGTTCCAACATACCGGGAATACCCAGGCGTTGAATGAGGTCGCCCATGCCATGGCGAATCATGATGGCACTGATTTCCCGTAAACGCGGAAAATCACGCATGGCGCTGAATGTTTCTCGAATCATGCTAGGCTGAATTTGAATAGGTCTTGTGACGACTATACAACACCGCGCAGCGCTTGGCTGGCAAGCGAGGTTTACAGCCTGCGGCAACTGGGCTATCTTTTTGGCGCATGAAACTATCGGCCCTCCTGCTTGCTGCTGCCAGCACGATCCTGATGCCTGCCGTGGTGGCAGAGCCTGTCGCTACGGCCACTGCGGAGACTCATACCGAAGATCGCCCGGTTTTTCCCCTAGATGGCGAAGCAAAACCGCCACAGCGTTCCAATTCCAGACAAAAAAATAAAGTCAATCCGGACAAGATTGAGATCAACACTCAAGACCTGATCCTGCAAGCACTAAGCCTGGTTGGCGTGAACTACCGCTACGGCGGAAAAACACCGGAGACCGGGCTGGACTGTTCTGGTCTGGTACGTTATGTATTCAGCCAGTCTATGCAAATGGCGTTACCACACAATGCCCTTGCAATCAGCAAAATGGGTAGCAATGTAGCAAGAGATCAGCTGAAGCCGGGCGATCTGGTTTTTTTCAATACACTGAAACGCCAGTTTTCCCATGTCGGTATTTACATGGGTGACGATCTGTTCATTCACGCCCCCAGTTCCGGAGGTGGGGTGTCGGTGGTCAATATGCGCGACAAATACTGGCAGAAGCGATATAACGGAGCTCGCCGGATTACCAGCGAATAATAAATCTCAACAATGTAAATACAGAGAAAACGAGGAGTCACACCAAGATGCTGAAGCAACCTGAAATTTCACCCAATTCCTACGCTCCACCACAGCGTCGCCTGCTCGGCCCTGGACCGTCCGATATCAGCACCAGGGTTTTGCAGGCCTTAGCCAAGCCAACCATCGGATATCTGGACCCGAGTTTTGTTGGCATGATGGAGGAACTCAAATCCCTGTTACGCTACGCATTCCAGACCACTAACGCCCTCACCTTTCCGGTTTCCGGGCCAGGCTCTGCCGGCATGGAAATGTGCTTCGTCAATCTGGTGGATCGTGGCGACAAGGTCATTGTCTGCCGCAATGGCGTATTTGGTGGGCGCATGGTGGAAAATGTCGAGCGTTGTGGCGGTACGCCCGTCATTATCGACGACGTATGGGGGCAACCGGTCGATCCGAACAAGGTTGAGGAGGCATTAAAACAGCACCCTGATGCCAAAGTGCTGGCATTTGTTCATGCAGAAACCTCGACGGGTGCCTTGTCAGATGCCAAGGCGTTGTGCGCGTTGGCCCAGAAATATGGTTGCCTGACCATCGTCGATACTGTGACTTCGCTGGGCGGCGTTCCGGTTAATGTTGACGAATGGGGCGCTGATGCCGTTTATTCCGGCAGCAAGAAATGTCTGTCCTGCACACCTGGATTGTCCCCCATCACTTTCAGTGAGCGCGTGGTGGAGCAAGTAGGTAAACGTGAACAAAAATGCCAGAGCTGGTTTCTCGACCTCAAACTGTTGCTGGGTTATTGGGGCGAAACTACCCGTACCTATCACCATACTGCGCCAACCAACAGCCTCTATGCCTTGCATGAGTCACTACTGGCTTTGCAACAAGAAGGGCTGGAGCAGGCCTGGGCTAGGCACCAGAGCAACCACATTGCGCTGAAAGATGGCCTGGCCGCATTGGGTATCGATTTTGTTGTTGCAGAACAATCACGCCTGCCGCAACTGAATTCGATTTACATCCCAAGCGGCCTGGACGACAAGGCAGTGCGTGCCGAGATGCTGCAGCAACACGGCATCGAAATCGGTGCCGGCCTGGGCGCATTGGCAGGCAAAATCTGGCGAATCGGCCTGATGGGCTATTCCAGCCGGGTCGAAAATGTCATTGCCTGCCTCAACGCACTGGAATCCGTATTGACCAATCAGGCGCGTGATTGCGAGCCGGGTGCCGCAGTTGCTGCCGCCTATCGCTCTTATGCCCAGCAATCGCTGGTGGCCCATCCGCCACGTGCAGCTGTTTGTCAGCCAGGATAACAACGTGATCCAGGTCGACAGTCTGATTCATGCGGCTTGGGTGGTGCCGGTAGAACCACGACAAGTGGTTCTACCGGAGCACAGCATCGCTATTGATCAAGGCCGGATTGTTGCTGTCTTGCCCAGTAGCGAAGCAAAATCCCGTTATCAGGCGCAACAGCAGATGGACCTGCCGCAACATGTCATATGTCCAGGGCTGGTGAATCTGCATGGCCATTCGGCGATGTCCTTATTGCGCGGCCTGGCGGATGACTTGACGCTACAGACCTGGTTGCAGCAACACATCTGGCCAGCCGAAGCCAAACATGTGCGTGATGAATTTGTTGAAGACGGTACCTTGCTGGCAATCGTGGAAATGCTGCGAGGTGGCACCACCTGCGTCAACGATATGTATTTTTACCCGGAGGCCACAGCCCGCGCTTTATTGACCGCGGGCATGCGCAGCACCATTGGCGCCGCAATTCTCGAGTTCCCCACCGCTTACGCCAGCAATGCCGGTGAATACATCCACAAGGCGCTGGCGGCGCGCGACAATTACCGTCATGAACCTTTGCTGCAGTTTGCATTGGCGCCGCACGCGCCCTATACGGTGTCTGATTCGACATTCGAGCAGATTGTGACGCTTGCAGAACAACTGCAAATGCCAGTGCACATGCACATCCACGAAACTGCGCAGGAAGTTCACGACAGTCAGCAACAATATGGCATGCGCCCTTTGGCTCGCCTGAAGCAATTGGGTTTGCTGACACCGGATTTTGTCGGTATCCATGCCGTCCATCTGGATCAATCGGAAATCGAATTATTGGCGCAGCACGCCTGCCATATCGCTCACAACCCGAGCTCCAACATGAAACTGGCATCCGGCATTGCGCCAGTGACAGCCATGCTGGCGACTGGCGTCAATATTGGCATTGGCACCGATAGCGCCGCCAGCAACAATCGACTCGACATGTTTACAGAAATGCGCAGCACCGCCCTGCTGGCCAAGGTTCAATCAGCCCGGGCCGATGCAGTTCCCGCATGGCAGGCGCTGGAAATGGCCACACTGGGTGGAGCCAAAGCCTTGGGGCAAGCGCATCTGTTCGGTTCTTTACTGCCAGGCAAGCAAGCTGATCTGATTGCGGTATCCCTGGACCAGGCGGAAACCAGCCCCTGCTATGACCCACTGTCGCATCTGGTGTATTGCGTGGAACGCCAACATGTCAGCGATGTGTGGATTGGTGGCCGGCAGGTCATGGCCCAAAGACAGCTGAACAGCATCAATGCAGAGCAGATTGTTGCCAAAGCCAAATGGTGGCGCGATAAAATCCGCAACCAAGGGTGAGCACTGCTCACACAGCCCATTGAGTAAGCCACTACGGCAGAAATATCAGTTATGACCGAAACTACCCAAACCAACGTCGATCAAGGCGAAATTTCAAAATTCAGCGAACTGGCCCATAAGTGGTGGGACAAAGACAGCGAATTCAAACCCTTGCATGAAATCAACCCACTGCGACTGGGTTATATCAGGCAAAAGATTGCCATTGAAGGCACGCAGGTGCTAGACGTGGGATGCGGTGGCGGCATTTTATCGGAATCGATGGCAGAGGCTGGCGCCATTGTCACGGGTATCGATCTGGCCGAAAAATCGTTGAAAGTGGCCAAGCTACATCTGCTGGAAACAGGTCGGAAAGTCGATTATCGCTGTATCGCTGTCGAAGCGCTCGCCATAGCACAACCTGCCAGCTTCGACTTAGTCACCTGTATGGAAATGCTCGAACATGTCCCCGATCCGGAAAGCATTGTCCGCAGTTGTGCACAATTGGTTAAACCTGGCGGCTATATCTTTTTCTCAACGCTCAACCGCAATGCCAAAGCATACCTGCAGGCTGTGCTCGGTGCAGAATACCTGCTCGGCCTGTTGCCGCGCGGTACCCACGACTATGCCAAGTTTCTCAAACCTTCGGAACTGACCCGCATGGCGCGCAATGCAGGCTTGCAAGTGCAAGATCTGACCGGCATGACCTACAACCCCATCAGCAAACAATACAAGTTGTTTGACGATACCAGCGTCAACTACATGATGAGCTGCCAACGGAGCGAAGCATGACCCGCGCCGTATTGTTTGATCTGGACGGCACCCTGGCCGATACCGCGCAGGATCTGGGCGCCGCATTAAACCGGCTATTGCAGGAACACGGCAAATCTCCACTGCCTTATGCCAGTATCCGACCGGTGGCATCACATGGTGCACGTGGATTGATTAACCTGGGTTTTGGCATCGATCGTGATCACCCGGAATTTGAATCGTTGCGGCAACGCTTTCTTGATCATTACGACACGGGTTTTGCCGACCTGACCAGCATTTTTGACGGTATCAATAACTTGCTGCAGCAATTGGCGCAACGTAACATCGCTTGGGGCGTGGTCACCAATAAACCCATGCGCTTCACCGATCGTCTGGTACCTGCCCTGCCCTGGTCCGTACAACCCGGAGTCATCGTCAGTGGTGACACTGTCGGCATAGCCAAGCCCGATCCACGTCCACTGCTGTATGCCGCAGAGAAACTGGGCGTAGCACCTGACCAGTGCATCTATCTTGGCGATGCCGAACGCGACGTCGAAGCTGCCATCGCTGCCGGCATGAAGCCGCTGATCGCCAACTACGGCTACATTGCCGACACAGACCTGCCGGAAAACTGGGGGGCAGCTGGTTTTATCGACCGGCCGGAGCAATTGATCGACTATCTGTGAACACCCAGATATAATCAGGCCTTGCTGCTTGAAAAATCGTCGCGAGCAGCAATCTTACTGATATCCAAATTGGGGCCGACCTGGTTTCGACGGGGGTTGCAAAGCGGATGAGGGCATACCGGGATCTCAGATTCCCGTAAAACGCTGAATTTATATAGTCGCAAACGACGAAACTTACGCACTAGCTGCTTAAACCCAGCTGGTCTCTGCACTGATTTGCTGATGGGTCAGGCGGGCAACCGCAGCAGAGTCATTTACATCTGATCGTATTGGGTCGGGTTACTTGATCCAATATTAAATCCAAGGTAACTCGCTTGTGCCAAGCCTGTCGGTCGGCGTGTCACGGGTTAAATACAGTTGGCCAGACTAAGTATGTAGAACTCACCGTAGAGGATTTCCGGACGCGGGTTCGATTCCCGCCGGCTCCACCATAATGTGAAATCCCAACCCTTATCCGGTTGGGATTTTTTTTGCCCGTTCCCCCTGTGTTGGCGCGGTTCCGGCCCGTTGCCTCGTGAGCGCTGCACCGCCAAACGACGCCGTTTCGGAGTACTTCTCGCCTCTCTGCTGCCGTTTTTCTCTGCTGGGCTCGTG
>JACCDN010420644.1_pt1 | contig 10129 bp, 8 predicted proteins | sample 7441691 | NCBI WGS metagenome assembly JACCDN01 (sample SAMN15323439, study PRJNA562643) | freshwater metagenome | isolation source: river surface water | place: USA:Blue River Watershed | collected 2017-08-16
CCCATCGCTGCTACTGAATGCCACCGAGGCAGCGCTGCTACCGGTCCTTCCGGTTAGTGCCGTCTCCTATGGGCTGGGCCTTGCGGAAGCTGGCGTAGTGGTTACCGTGATGATGGTCTCGGCGATGTTGTTTGAAATTCCCGCCAGCTGGATCACCACCAAGTTTGGCGAGCGCCGCGCCATGTTGATCGCAACCTCGAGTGCGGCAGCGCTTTTGTCGCTTGCTTACTTTGACCTTGGTTACTTCGCGCTGCTGGTTGCCGCAGCTGGCTTTGGCTGTAGCTACGCACTATTTGGGCTCTCTAGACACTCGCTACTCACTCACCTAACGCCTCCCGAAGTCAGACCAAGGGCGATGGCCCTGCTTGGTGGCATGTTCCGCGGTGGCTGGGCGCTGGGGCCCATCATCGGCTCTGGAGTAATTGCCCTTTTTGGCCTGCAGAGTGCCTACCTCCTAGCCATGGTGTTTGCATTGATCTCAGGGCTCTTTGTCTATTCGGTCAAAGCCGAAAAGCTTGCCTCTCCCCCGTCAGGTCAACACGGAAACGTATGGGCTGTCGCCAAACGCGAAGCGCCAAAGCTCCTTACCCTTGGTGTGGCATCCGGCATCATCTCAGGCGCCAGGGCAATCCGACTCATAGGCCTTCCGCTGCTCGCTGTTGCCCTCGAAATCGATGCCGCGACCAGCTCATTCATATTCGGCGTCACTGGCTTGATTGACTTCGCGCTGTTTTATGTGTCAGGCATCATCATGGAGAAATACGGCAAGTTCTGGTCTTCAGTCCCGACCCTGATGATGCTTGGCTGTGCCTATCTATTTGCCTTCTTCGTAACCGACCTCACCACATTCTGGATTTTGGCCGCCATTACCTCCCTGGCAAACGCACTCTCTGCAGGTATAAACATGGTGCTGGGGGCAGACTTGGCTCCCCAGGGTTCGAGAAGTGAGTTTTTGGCATCTTTCCGACTGCTCACCTCAGGGGGCAGCGCATTCGCTCCAGCGCTGATATCGGGCCTCACTGCGCTCGCTGGACTTCCAGCCGCGCTTGCAATCACCGGGCTTACAAACTTCCTGGGTGCCTACCTGTTCTGGAAATATCTGCCCATTTATGCCCCCGACAAACTAAGGGACTAGAAAGCTCTCTGCGCTCGCGGTTTGACAAATCACGCCACTTCCCGGGGCAAGCGGAAACCTAATTTCGGCGCACAACTCCAGGGTTGATCTATTGCCTGAGGTTTTGACGTTTACAACCTCCAGCCGCATATCTCGGGCAACTGGGGCGTTCGAAAGATAGTGCGAGAGCTGCTCGCGAAACTCCGCAACCTGCGGCCTACCCACCCGAAGAGATCGCTCGTGGGCATACACCACCGCCATGTCGGTCAAACCCTGCAGTCGGCTTGCGAACGTCAGCGTGGCTAAAACGTTGGTTGCCATTAAAAAGACCATCACAACAAGCGCTAGGTAGCCAGCGACCAGCGGCGCGATAGTGCCGCTATCGAAGTGCTGAGGTTTGAATGGCCCTTGCATTCGCAATCACCACCTCCAGGTGAAGAAGGTTCCCCCTGGGGCAAGACCCGCTGCAGCGCAATTGGACCTTGCTCAAACGCTTGTTCCAGCTTTGGGCGAGCACTTGAGCCTGGGTATACGCGTTAGCACGAACCTCGGTATTTGAAGCGGAGCTCAAGATGGCAAACCGCAGCGCATTTCTCGCAATTGACTCGGCAGCCAACTGATCGCCTAACTGCCCATATAGCGCCAATCCCGGACCAATTGGCATCACCAGCAGCACGATCCAAACAACGAGCTCAATCAGCGTTGAGCCCCTAGAGTCGCTCAGTCGCTGCCTGAACATCTATCTGCCCATTGCCAACACCCAGCAGGCCAAAGCCCGGCAAACCATACCGCACAGAAATTTGGGCATAGTTTGAAACCTTGGACTCGGTCACCTCGAAACTGGCTAGCTCAGGTAGTGAAGTCCTGAGTCTTTTGAGTAGATACTCTCGCTGACTCGGTGCTCCGTAGGTTGCCAAATCTGTTGCGGCCTCGATTGCAAGATCCCTGATTACCAGGGTGTAGTAGCCAGCCATCCCCAGTGCTAACACGCTCAAAGTAATCAGCGTTGCCAACGCGATATTTATTACTCCGGCCAATACGGCACTGCCTGAATCAGAACGAAACAACTCGGTCCATCGCCTGCTCAAAAACGCCCTGCAGTGCAGGGCCTGCAAAAGCCCAGATGAGAACTACAAGGCCGGCGGTCATCAAGGTGATCAAAACCCAGCCTGGAACATCGCCGCGATCTGAAACTAGAAACTTCTTCACTGCTACCCCTTCATATTTGGTTCCCAGTGTGCTGAATTGACCAGCTCGATGCTTTTGGTTATCCACAGGTCTAAATCACCTCTCCAAGAACCAGGAGTGATGGGAAAATCGCAAACAGCACCGTGATTGGCAGAATAAAAAAGATGATTGGAATCAACATCTTGGTTTCATTGCTGCCCGCTTGACGAAGCAACCTTCGCTGCAAGCCAGCCCTGGCGCTCTGAGCGTGCGCCATTACCTGGGTGGAAATTGGTGCTCCCCTGGTGATTGCAACCGCAAGCTTTGAGGCAAGCTCTGACAGACCGGCATTGGGGTGTTTGGCGAGCTCCTGTAATCGCTCGACTGGATCCGCCCCCAACTCCAACTCTGAGATGAAATAGCGGAAAATCTTTGCAATCTCTCCGGTAGTTCTTGGGGTTAGCCAGCCCAGTGCCACATTGACCGGGAGGCCATTTGCCAGGAGCAGGCCAAGCGCCTGGGTGAAATCTGGCAATTCGTATTCGATGGCGAGATTTTGCTTTCTCGGAACCCAAAGCTTCGACGCCCAGATTCTGAGTTCGTTAAACCTTGACGGCCTGGGTGGGAGCAGGCTGACTAAAACCCGATCCCTAAGCATTGAAGATCCGCTGCGGCATTGAGAGCTTGGCCAATCGATTCACAAAGAAGTAAGCCAATGCAGAAAGAGCGAGCCCCAGCACCAGAACCAGAGCACCGAGCTCGGTAGCGAACGCTTGCCTGTTTTGTTCCAACTGAATCAAGACCAGGGCAATCAGCCAGGGAGCAACCAGCGAGATTTTGGCCGAACCCAATACCCATCCCTGCTTTGCCAGCACCTGGCCAAAGATTGCCTGCTCCGAGCGAAGCTCACTCGCCGCGGCCTCCCAGGTTTTAGCCATCGAGTTACTCCCCAGCTCCTCGGACAGCTCGATCAGCAGGGCGAGAAAATCGGCATGCCTCGAGCCAAGTGAGGACCGGAATCTTGCCAGTGCAACCTGAATGTCTTCACCTCGATCGAGTTCATATCCGAGTCGAGCAAAGTTATTGCGCAATCTGACTGGGCCGTTCTGAGCCAGGTATTCGAGCTGTTCAGACAGCGAGATTGAACTCTGTGTTGCGTTTTGAAAAGAGTCGAAAACCTGGGGCCAGAGCTTTTCAAATGCAGTTGCCCTAGAACTAGCGATGATTCGAATAACCTCAAGTCCCGCTGCAAGTAGCAACAGCCCGAGGCAGGCAGCAAGCGCCGCAATGCCGGTCAGCACGGCAACCAGGAAGAAACCAGCGGTTGCCAACAGTGCTAGCGCGGTGGTGACCAGTTGGCGATTTGCCTCCAGGCCAGCACTCTCAAGCAACTCACGATAGAACCTCATCGGTCACCTCCAGAATCTCTGCGACATAGCGCCGGCCATTTGGGTCGCGCTTGCAAAAGACTGCGTAGTCGAAAGCTCCCAAAATGGTGGGTTTTAGAAAGGCCTCGGTGATGTTCTCCCCGGCCAAGAGCGGGAGCGTGAGCAGTTTTCTAACCGCTGCTTTGGCTGAGTTTGCGTGCAGCGTGCAGAGACCGGGAATCCCAGAATTTAGTGCCACCAACATGTCCAAGGCCTCTGCCCCACGAACCTCACCAATCACTAGGCGACTAGGTCGCATTCGAAGTGCCTGCCGAACTAGCTCTCTAAGACTGATCTCTGGAGCGCCCTCTATTGAGGGCGGCCGAGTCTGCATCGCGACCCAGTCCTGGTGCCTAACCGACAGTTCAAAGGTGTCCTCACAGGACACCAGGCGCTCCGAAAGCGGCAACTCGTTGAGCAGGGCAGTCATCAAAGTTGTCTTGCCTGCTTGGGTTGCCCCTGCAATCAGCAGGCTGCGCTGGTTACGCATTGCCTCCGTAAGGAATTCCTGCTGGTCCCCAGTCAGCACACCCTGAGCGTGCAGGTCAGCTAGGGAGGTCAGTGACTTACGAAACTTTCTGATGTTTATCGACCAATGTCGTTTGGTGATCTCGGGGATCACCACATGAAGCCGAGAACCGTCGGATAATGCCGCATCAACGTAAGGTGTAAGTCGGTCAATCCTTCGACCGGAGTCGCGAAGCATCCGAAACACCAGCGACCTAATCTGGTTGGCAGTTAGGTCCAACTCCACCCGATGGTGACCAAGTTGGTCAAAGTAGTGAAGTTCATCTGGTCGGTTAATCCAAATCTCTTCGATTTGCTGGTTGTCAAGGTAAGGCTGAAGCACCCCAAAACCTGTGAGCTCCCGCCGTGCCAGCTCAGCGAGCTCGCCTTCATCTTGAATAAAGCGCTCGGCTTCAGCATGAAGATCAATGGCCGCGCCTGGTGCGGAGTCGGCATCGTACGCACCTGAGAGCACGAGCTGCCTTGAAGTTTTCAGGATTTGAGCGAGATCAGTCACGCGTTGAGCATGGCAAAACAGCCGATTTCTAACATTGAGTTTTCCACAGCGAGATTTTTCGCTAAGCTATCTCAGTTCCATGCGGGTGTGGCGAAATTGGCAGACGCACCAGATTTAGGTTCTGGCGCCGAGAGGCGTGGGGGTTCAAGTCCCTTCACCCGCACAAAAAGACCCTGATTTTCAGGGTCTTTTTTATTTCCCGAAACTTAAGTTTCTGCTTTCATTACTTAAGGTTAGTAACCTAAACTTAAGTAATGAATGCAAATTCAGCACTTTTTTGGCCCGAAGTCGGCTACGAAAGGCAGAACTGGGAAGGCTCGACTGAGTACGCGTCTCGGCGCTCTCGCTTGGCCGCACGAGGGCCTTTCCAAAGCGCTGTGCCGCCTCAGATTGCCAGACAAATCCTGGTCGTTGACTCAGACCTCGCGGCAGAGTTGGAAAACGCTACTGCAGAGCTGATTCGATTTGACGCACTACAAAGCGTTACTGCCCCGCTCTCGTCTATTTTGCTCAGATCAGAGAGTGCCTCGAGCTCCGAGGTAGAGAATCTAACGGCCTCCGCAAAACAGATTGCTTTAGCCGAGATTCAAAGCAAGCCGACTCCAAACGCATCTCTAATTGTTGATAATGCGACTGCAATGCGGGCTGCCATGAGTTTTGAGAGCGGTTCGACTACTGACGCAATACTTGCCATGCACAAAGCACTGTTGGAGAGATCGCGCCCGGACATTGCGGGTAGCTTCAGGGATCGCCCGGTGTGGATCGGGGGGTTGAGCCCACACACTGCAACCTTCGTTGGCCCGCACCACGTGAGAATCCCAGAGCTGATGAATGACATAGATGCTTTCATCGCTCGATTTGATTTGCCTAGATTGGCTCAAATAGCCATTGCTCACGCCCAGTTTGAAACCATCCACCCCTTCGAGGATGGAAACGGTAGAACGGGTAGAGCGCTGGTTCAGGTTTTGTTGCGCAGATACGGCATAGCGTCAGGGTCAACTATTCCACTCTCGGCTGGCCTCTTGTCGGAGGTGTCGGACTACTTTGACGCACTTCAGAGGTATCGCTCCGGTGATGTCAGGCCCATATTGGAGTCATTTGTGCGAGCCAGCGTTCGAGCAGTGGAGTTAGGTACTGGCCTGCTGCAAGCCATCGGGCAAGCAAACTCAATACATTCTTCAATGTGTTCAGATCGTGAGGATTCAGTGGCAAAGCGACTCATCCCGCTCCTTAGCCAGCACCCAGCGCTTGATGGCGCATTGGTTCAAGACCTGCTTGGAGTGTCCCAGCCAGCTGCCCTTGCTGGCCTCAGCAGACTCGCCATGCTGGGTATTCTTTCTCAGGCGAATGACAAAAAGCGCTCCAGGATTTGGGTTGCCCCAAGAATCCTGGAAGCGCTTGATGACTTCGCCGCAAAAGCGCGGCGAGGTTAGTTCTTACTGACGGCCACCGAATTCTTGCCGTGGTTGATCTCGAAACGATACGGTCCGCGGTGAACAACCTCGGTGTCGACGCCGCCCTCGGCCTTTATTCCGAGATCAGATGCGATGCTGGAGAAGAACTTCTTCTGAGAGTCCAAGGTCAGCTCTGTGCCCTGATACCAAGCAGTCGAGGTACCGAGGTTTCGCTTCGCGATTGCTACCGAGCCATCGACATCGCTGCCCTGGAAGCTAGCAACCATTTCGGCACCGTTGAGCCTGGAAAGCTCACTCCAAAGTGTGATCTCGTAACCATTGGAGAGCTTGAGGGTTTGCTCGGGTCTCAGCGGGTAGAACTCCTCTACGTAGACACCGATGACCTCCTTAACTAGATTTCCGCCGTAACCGCCGAGCTTGACCCTGAGGGTGCGGTCTGAGATGTTCGAGAAGTAGCCAACCACCAGGTTTCCTCCTGACTGGGCATACTTGGTGAACTCTGTCTCCTGCTTATCGGAAAGCATGTGAACCATCGGCATCAAAACCAACTTGTAGTCGGCTAGCTCGGCTGCAGTTGCATCTGGGTGAACGAAATCGACCCTGAGGCCTAGCTCCCAGAGTGCGCGATACCATTTGGCAACTGTCTCCGGGTAACTCAAATCTTGGGTCGGCATATTTGCCTGCATGAGAGCCCAGAACTGCTCATAGTCATAGACCATGGCGATCTGTGCTCTATCCGTTGGGTACTCCGAGATTTCCGGGTGCTGCTTCAGCAGAGCCCCGAGCTCCGATACTTCGCGGTAGACCCGGGTGTCTTCGCCGGCGTGTGGCACGAGAGCGGAGTGGAAGCGCTCGGAACCGGCTTGACTCTGACGCCACTGGAAATACATCGCTCCTTGAGAGCCGCGGGCAACAAAGCTCATGGCGTTTCGCTTCTCCTGACCAGGAGTCTTCGCATAGTTTCTGGGCTGCCAGTTCACAGCTGAGGAGCTGTGCTCCATCAGTAGCCACTGCTTGCCCTTGGCAAACCCACGGGTTAGGTCAGCCTGCTGAGCGAGGTCAATGTAGTTATAAGGATCGTGCTGAGCGAGGTAGTGGTCGGTCGAAACAAAGTCGACCTCCTTCGCCCACTCAAAGTAGTCCATCGCATAGGTGAACTTCATGGACATGAAGTTGGTGGTTACGGGGTTCTTCGAGTCGTAACGCTTGATGATGTCGCGCTCCATTTTGTAAAGCTCGAGCGTGACATCGGAAGAGAAGCGCTTGAAGTCGATCTGCTGACCTGGGTTCGGGTGGGTGCCATCTGGAGTTCTGGAGGGCACTGGGATCTCGTCAAAGCTGTAGTAGCGCTGCGACCAGAAGTCGGTGCCCCAGGAGCTGTTTAGCTCCTCGATCGAGGCATAGCGCTTTCTGAGCCAGTTCTGGAAAGCCTTGCGGGAGTTATCGCAGTAGCAGTAGGGGGCATGACAGCCGTACTCGTTATTGACGTGCCACATCACAACAGCCGGGTGCTTGGCATAGCGCTCAGCAATCTTCTCAACCAAGGCTGCTGCCTTGGTGCGATAAACCTCACTAGCGGCGCAGTAGGCCTGACGACCACCGTGAACCAAGGTGACGCCATCAAAGTTTTTTGGCAATACCTCTGGATACTTCTGGGTCAGCCAAGCAGGTGCCGATGCGGTGGCGGTTGCCATATCGATGGAAATGCCGCCTTTGTGGAGCATGTCGATGATCTCGTCGAGCCAACTGAAGTCATAAACCCCTTCGGATCGCTCAATGTTGGCCCAGGAGAATATGCCGAGCGAGACCAGGTTCACCCCAGCCTTCTGCATCAGGCGAATGTCCTCGGCCCAGACCTTTTTTGGCCACTGCTCAGGGTTGTAATCGCCACCGAAGTGCAGTTTTTGTAGGTTCAGCATTTAGATTGCCTCTATCTCTATTAGGAACGCGTTTTCTGGGAACAAGATTGGGGCTCGGAGACCCTGGGTCATCAAAAGTGCACCTGTCAGGGTCACACCTTCGAGCCACTGAACCTGAGCACGCTGAAGGTACTTAGGTTCACCAGCCGGGAACGCAGCCTTGACCCGGTAGCTCTGATCTGGATTCAGACCTGCAAATCGAATGCCCTCTGGTCTTGAAGCTCCGGCTGCGGTCAGCAGCGCGTAGGCAAAGATGCCCTTCGAGCCATCCTGTGCCATGACTCCGTGCACAAACGATGAGTCCGAAACCTCAACGCGGATCATCCTGCCCGAGTGAATGAGGTCACGGTATTGCTTGTAGTACGAAACCCAGGACTTCAAATACTCCCGCTCTTGCGCAGTGGTCTGAGTTATGTCCCACTCAAGGCCGGCATGTCCAAACAGAGCGGTCACTGCGCGGAAAGAGAGTTCTTGAGTTCGGTAGGTGGTGTGAGCCTTGGTTGGGCCGATGTGGCTACCAAGTAGCTCAGGTGGAATACCGAATTGGGTGTAGCGCTGAATGTACTGGCGCTCCAGCGCATCATTGCAGTCCGAGGTCCAGAAGCGGTCGGCATGCTGTGCCATACCAAAGTCGATGCGACCGCCACCGGATGCACAGCTTTCGATCTCGAGTCCTGGGTGCCTACGTTTTAGCTCGTCAAACAAACGGTAGATGGCTTTCGTCTGCTCGTGAACGGCTGCGCGGTTATCGTGACCTGGTTCAATCAAGAACTTGTTGTGATCCCACTTGATGTAGGCGATGTTGTAGTCGCTCAGTACTTTGTCCACCTGACCCAGAACATGTTCATATGCGCCGGGGTGGGTGATATCTAAAACGTGCTGGCGTCTGCCGCTTGGCGGAACGCGACCGTGTGAATTCAGAATCCACTCCGGGTGAGCTCGGTAGAGATCACTATCGATCTGAACCATCTCACCCTCGAACCAAAGGCCAAACTCCATGCCGTTGGCATTGACCTTTTCAATCAGCGGTCCAAGACCCTGCGGCCAGGGATCGCTTGAAACTACCCAGTCGCCAAGACCCTGGTTGTCATCGCGCCTGGAGCCAAACCAACCGTCGTCAAGCACAAAGCGCTCTACCCCAATTTCTTTTGCGACATCAGCGAGCTCGGAGAGCTTCTCAAGGTTGTGATCGAAGTAGACCGCCTCCCACACATTCAAGGTCAGCGGACGGGGTCTTACGTTTGTGGGGTGAATCGTTCTAGACCTTAGCCAGCGATAGCTGCGATCTGTGATTTCATCAAATCCGTTTTGTGAGTAGATGATCGCAACCTCTGGGGTTGAGTAGCTCTCCCCCGGAGCCAAGAGAACCTCGCCAGGAAGAAGCAGTTCTGATGCGAACATGGTGACCCTGCCACCTGGCTGCTTCTCGATCTGGTGACGAAGGTTGCCTGAGAACAAAAGTCCCATCGCATAAACCTCACCGGTTTGGTAACCCGCTCCTTGAGTCATCGCCAACTGCATGATGGTGTAGTCATGCGAGGAACGACCCTCGCGCAGCTCTCGCGAGAAAATGCCGGACTGAATCTCTCTGCGCTGGGGTTGGCGCTCTTTGATCCAACGACCGGTGAAGTCCATGGACTCAGTGATCTGATCCGGTAGCGGCAGTGCCACCGACAGCTCATCTAGGGTGAAGTCAGAAGTACCGATGTTCTTGAGAGAGTGCCATGCGAGCACCAAGCCACCAGGCTTGATTTGATAGCTCGCAGAAACCTCAATGCCAGCGGCCTTGTCCGAAGCCGTTACCGTTATCGACTCTGGGTCGCTTACGACAGAGCTAATTTCGAGTTTGTGAGAAAAGTCTTGTCCAAAGCGGTGACCCAAGATTGCGGGTTTGCCGATGTTGCCCCTGGAGTTTTCCCGCCAGATGCCAACAAAGGCTGGATCATCAAGCTCAGCGTGCGCGACCGGCTCCATCCGCGCGCGAACCAGGTCCGAGGTTGAAGTTAGGTTTCTGATAGCGGGACCTAGGTGCAGAATCTCGGGGGTTCCAGTTGAGAAGTCGA
>JACCDN010266473.1_pt1 | contig 10128 bp, 5 predicted proteins | sample 7441691 | NCBI WGS metagenome assembly JACCDN01 (sample SAMN15323439, study PRJNA562643) | freshwater metagenome | isolation source: river surface water | place: USA:Blue River Watershed | collected 2017-08-16
AAAAAGCTTCAGCAAGCCACTTCGCAAACAATTAATGACTTTAACGGATTAACGTGGAAATGCCTGGGGTATTCGCTGTTAGCATCAACGCTTGTTGGAGTATTGATCTTTTTGCTATGTTACGTTTTGATTATACCAAAATCAGAGCCTCTAGAACTCACACCAACACAGCAACTATTAATGCGCTACGGACAAGCCATGACAGATAAATTTGATGAACTCACGTCGCATGATCAGAAAATCCTTAGTGAAGCTTTTCATGCAGCACGTTAAATAAAAAGGATATGACATGTTTGCTGTTGATCGTCATGGTAAATATTTTTCCAAGAAGGATAGACGATGATTCACATTTCTGTTCTTCCCTCTGGACACTTACTCTTAAATCATGCTGAAAAAGCAGAAATAACAGAAGCACCAGAAGTTTCTAAAAAAATTACGACTTGGTTTTCACAAGGAGTAGAAACCGGTATTTTACGACTCTCTGCCTCTAAGATTGATCTGCAAAACGCTTCCCCAACGCTTGCCTATTGGCAGCGGTTTGGGCAACTCTTTATTGTGCAGACGAGAAAAACATGGACTGAATCTAAAAATATAGCCACTTCCTTACTTGATGAGCAAGATCTTACGGCTTTTCTAGAACAAGCACCTCCTATGCTTGGAGGAGAATATTTGAATACGTCTGTGCTTGAAGCATTGTGGTTAAAATTCTCAAAAATGCTAGTAATAGAGATCAAGCCCTTTAATAATAATTTATTTGAATACTTAGTGTCCTATAATGCTGATTGGCAAAAAATTGGCTATGTATGTTTTCATTTAGCAGAAAACAAGAACAACACAACACTACCATTTGCGTTCTTGGCCACGTATACCAAAGATGACACGTCTAAAAATACCCAGCATGTTCCTCTTGGGCAAGCATTAAAAGTATATGCAGGGGCAAATGATAAAGCACAGCTATTACATTTACTGTCGCCTGTACAAAAAGCTGCTGAAGAAGTCCCTTTTGTTAAAGATCTCATTGATACAGGAAAAATATTTCATCCGCAGGCTTGGTCTGGTAATGAGGCGCATAAATTTTTGATGTCGATTCAAAAGATGGAAGAAGCTGGCATTAACGTAAAAGTTCCGAACTGGTGGAGTGTGAAACACCCTCCTCGTCCACAAGTTAGTATTTCTATCGGTAATAAAGCAAGTGCCCTCATGGGATTAAGTGCACTTTTGGATGTTGAGGTGCACTATACACTCAGTAATGGAGAACTTCTTACCAGAGCAGAAATTGAGGGTCTACTACAATCTAAAGAGACTTTAGTGCAGGTTAAAGGACAATGGGTTGAGGTTGATACTCAAAAAATTGCTGCTGTTTTGTCTCATTGGGACGAAGTTAAAGAAAACGTACAAGAAAATGGTTTAACATTTGCTGAAAGCTTAAGGTTTATTGCTGGAGGGACCTCAAACTCCCATCTAGAAGCTTTGCCTGAAGATATCAAGCTGTGGTCGAAGGTTATAGAGGGAGAATGGTTAAGGGATACTCTCAATCGATTACGCCATCCCGATCAGATCACCGATCACTCACTTGAAAATATCCTGAAAAAAAATTTACAAGCCACGCTTAGACCTTATCAGGTAAAAGGCGTGCAGTGGCTGTGGTTTTTGTATCAGCTAGGTTTAGGGGGGTGTTTGGCTGATGATATGGGGCTTGGAAAGACAATTCAAGTTTTATCATTGCTTTTGATGATCAAGCATACACATGATTCAAAAAATGCCTCTTTGTTGATTGTACCTGCATCTCTTTTAGGTAATTGGCAAAAAGAAATTCAAAAGTTTGCCCCACAACTAGACGTCTTTATTGCTCACGCTAGTGCATTTGATAAAAATACTTTAAAAATTCCTGATTTATCTCAAAAAGATTTAGTTATGACGACTTATGCAACTGTCTATCGTTTACCCTGGATCAATGATTACCAATGGCAAACCATTATTCTTGATGAGGCACAAAATATTAAAAATCCCTCAACAAAACAAACATCTTCTATCAAAGCCTTAAAAGGAAAGGTAAGATTTTTACTTACAGGAACCCCCATTGAAAATAAGCTTTTAGATCTGTGGTCTTTGTTTGATTTTTGCTCCCCAGGGTTACTTGGGGGTAGAAAAGAATTCTCCACTTATGGCAAGCAAAGCACAGAAGAGCATGATACAGAGCGTCGTTTCTATGGAATCGTACGCAAGCTCGTTAGTCCATACATTCTAAGACGCCTTAAAACCGACAAGAAAATCATAAATGATTTACCAGACAAAACAGAAATCGATATTGATTGTTTCCTCAGTAAACAACAAGTTTTACTGTATCAAAAGGCAATTTCTGAACTTGAGGAAAAATTAGAGAAAGAAGATCTAAAAGGTATTGAAAGAAAAGGCCTTGTCCTTTCTTATCTCACAAGACTTAAGCAAATTTGCAATCATCCCTGTCAGTGGTTAGGTCATGGTACCTATGAGGAACAAGAAAGTGGCAAATTTATCCAGTTACGAAGCATCTGTGAAATGGTCGCCCAAAAACAGGAAAAAGTTCTAATTTTCACCCAATATAAAGAGATCATTCCACATCTGCATGCATTTATTTCTGAAATCTTTAAAAGAGATGGATTGATGTTGCATGGCCAAACCCCCATTAAAGAACGTCAAAGAATGGTAGAAAATTTCCAATCCGAAGCAGGAGCTTCATTTTTTGTACTATCCATAAAAGCTGGGGGTACAGGGCTGACGTTGACAAAGGCTTCTCACGTTATTCATTTTGACAGATGGTGGAACCCAGCCGTTGAAAATCAAGCAACAGATCGTGCTTACAGAATTGGACAACGGAAGAATGTTCTGGTACATAAACTTATCTGTCATGGTACGTTAGAAGAAAAAATTAACGAAATGATTGTCCAAAAAAAAGACTTAGCTTCCGATATCCTTCAAGAAGGCAGCAGTAATTTCTTAACTGAATTAGATAACAAAGAGGTTTTAAAAATACTTTCGTTGGATATCCATGGAGTTTTTGACAATCAATAAAGGAGCTAAGGTGGAATACTATGAGCTACTATGGATTCCCAAAATATGTTTGCGTTGCAGATCGTAAAAGAAAAGCACAACAACAAATCAACAAGCTTTGCAAAAAAGGAGAAAAGCTGAATCCCATTCTTATTGAAGGAAGAGTGATAGCAAGTAGTTTTTGGGGAAAAGCTTGGTGTAAGCATCTAGAAAAATTCAAAGATCAAGATTATCGATTAGAACGTGGCAGAAGTTATCTTCGTAGTAATTCAGTGATAGATTTAGAGATTAAGAATCATACGGTACATGCTCGTGTTATAGGGAGTTCAAATTACGGAGTACGTGTTGAATTTTCTCCAGTAAGTCAAGAAAAATGGAAAAAGATAGTAAGTCATTCTACAGGAAAAATTGATTCCTTAGTCTCTCTTCTTAAGGGGGATTTTTCGAAAGAAGTCATGGCTCAAATGATTGAAATTGATGCTGGTTTATTTCCAGGACTACATGAAGTCACCATAAAATGTTCTTGTCCAGATTGGTCTGCTTTATGCAAGCATTCAGCCGCTGTTCTTTATGGTATAGGCCATCGATTAGATTCTTCTCCTGAGCTACTCTTTACCCTAAGATCTGTTAATCATCTTGATCTCCTAAAGATTGATTCTTTAGAGAATTTTGTACCAGAATCACTAAATACTAATTTAGATGGAGATTTATCGGCGATCTTTGGTATAGATTTGGTTGAGCAACTTTCAAATAAAGAAAAAAGGACAAGAACACGCATAAGCACATCTCACAGATTAAACGAACGTAAAGGTAAGGTAAAAAGTTGATGGTTTGTATTTTTCGATATCCTCAAAATGTCCAAATTTGTCGGGTTTCTACACGCGCTAGTCAGATAAAAGTTTTTTAAACATCGATGGAGGTAACCTAAATGAAGCTTTTTTCCTCTCTTAAACGGGAACAAAAAGAAGCTATTGGCTTGCTTCAAATAGGGACTTTCCTTGAATACTTTGATTTGATGCTCTATGTCCATATGGCTGTCCTTCTCAATGAACTCTTCTTTCCCAAAACGGATCCACATACCGCTGCCCTTCTCTCTGCTTTTGCTTTCTGTTCTACTTTTGTTTTAAGACCTTTTGGCGCCTTAGTATTTGGTTATATTGGAGACCATATAGGAAGGAAAACCACTGTTATTATTACCACCATGATGATGTCTACCTCCTGCGTAATTATGGCTAACTTGCCAACATACGCCCAAGTCGGCATTACAGCAACGTGGTTTGTCACTATTTGCCGTATCGTTCAAGGTTTATCGTCTATGGGCGAAATTATTGGCTGTCAAATTTACATAACAGAAATCACTAAGCCTCCTGCTCAATATCCCGCAGTTGCATTTATAGGTGTTGCGTCTTCTATTGGAGCCGTAGCTGCACTTGGAGTAGCGTCACTCGTAACCACGACGGGGTTTAACTGGCGCATCGCTTTTTGGATAGGCGCTGGAATTGCCGTTATTGGGTCGATAGCCAGAATAAGACTTAGAGAAACTCCAGAGTTCGTTGATAAAAAAAGACAATTACAGAAAGAAATTGAAGAAGACGTTTTAGATGAATCAGCTAGAGAGTTTAAGCTTACGACAATGAAACGGTTTATTGAAAAAAAACAGAAGCAAAAAATTAGCAAGACAACCTTAGTATCTTGTTTCTTTATTTATTGTGGATGGCCCCTGTCTTTCTATTTAGGATTCATGTATTTTACCCCCATTCTTAAAGAAGTTTATGGGTATTCCTCGGAGAATATTATTTTTCATAACTTCTTTTTGTCTATTGTTATGCTGCTCAACAGTGCTAGCTGGTCTATTCTTAGTTATAAAATACATCCTTTAAAAATCTTAAAATTAAAAGCACAAGCCTTTGGCTTCCTCACGCTTTTTCTCCCCTTTCTTATTTTGAAAGCTTCTCATTCTTATCAAATCTTTGCTCTGCAGTCGATTTTGTTAATTGTATCCCTAGGGGCTAATCCAGCAGATTCAGTATTTATTAAACATTTCCCTGTATTCAAACGTTTTACAACTACAAGCTTTCTCTACGCTTTGTCGCGTGCTTTGATGTACATTTTTACTTCTTTCGGCTTAGTTTACTTTACAGAATCTCTTGGGCAATGGGGTATATGGTTAGTGATGTTGCCTGCAACCCTAGGATTTATCGCGGGTGTGCATCATTTTGAGAAGTTAGAAAAAATTTCTAAGGTTGCAGAACACACTTCGATTTTTCAAAATATCAACTGGTTGCATATTTTTAGAAGAAGAAAAGATCAGGAAAATAAGGCCTTTTAAGTTATCTAGAGTCTAGTAACCAGCCTTGAGTTACTCCAGAGCCAGTCCTCTAAGAACCCGGTTACGGTTACAACAATAAGGATTTTCAATAAAGGGAGAACAGGATTTTATTAAGACAAATACAAGAATTTATGATAGGCTATCCCTACACATGAATTGATACAATCGGCAAGTTATGGCTCTGAAAGCATCGCGATTTTTAAACCCTAAAGCAGATTTGGTTTTTAAAAGGGTTTTTGGTGATCACGAGCATTTGTTAAGAAGCTTTTTAAATTCGTTAATGCCGTTACCAAAAGGAACGTTGATTGAGAAACTAGAATATCTGTCTCCAGAACAAGTTCCGATGATTCCTGATTTTAGACGTACCATTGTTGATGTAAAGTGTTTTGACCAATTGAATAGAACCTTTATTGTTGAGATGCAGATGGAGTGGGTTTCTGCATTTGCATCGCGTCTTTTGTATGGGTCAGCACAAGCTTACGTCCAGCAGTTAAAAAGAGGACATCCTTATAAAGAATTATGCACGGTTTATGGTTTGGGGTTGATTAACGATATTTTTGAAGAAGGTGATGAATGGTACCATCACTACAAGATGAGCAATGTGAAGAATGAGCTTAAAGCTATCGAAGGTATTGAGCTGATTCTGTTAGAGCTACCTAAGTTCAAACCTAACACCCGTACTGAAACTAAACTTGGTGCTTTATGGTTACGTTTTTTAAATGAAACGGAAAAGCTTGATGAAATCCCAGAAGAATTCAAATCTCATCCGGAATTAGTAGAAGCGATGGAATTGAGTCAGGAAGCAAGCTTTACCCGAGATGAATTAGAATATTACAATTCTTATTGGGATGCGGTATCAACAGAGCGTACTCTTATGAATGATGCCTACGATAAGGGTATAGAAGAAGGGGAACTGATTGGTATTGAAAAAGTTGCTCGCGCTATGAAAGCTAGAGGTTTAGCTATTGATGTTATTGCAGAAAACACAGGCCTTTCTCCTGGAGTTATTGAAAGACTTTAGAGAGTTCTTTTTTGTAAGGTAATCCGTTTCCTTTCTTAGGCCCAGTGTTAAGGAATGCGCAACATCCGCCACTTCTTCAATCTGTGGTTTTTAAACTGGAAACTTTCGGATTATATTTTCATAGTTTTCTTGAGCATCTCCGATGGATAATTTTGAGTAAATCTCAAGTGATTGGCGGCTTTCATGACCTGAATAAGGCTGAATCAGTGCGTCATCTATTCCTTGTTTTTTAAGCCAAGTGAATAAAAAATGACGTAGCGTGTGTGGCGATATCGAGTGGGTTATTCCAGCTTCTTTTGTATAAATTTCTAGAATTTTTCGAATACCGCGCTCGGTGTAGTTTTTTTTCCAAGTCGATTCAAACAAGTATTTTGCCCCTTTTTTTCGTGCCTCTTCGTTATGAATCGCTAAAATTTCCTTAAAACTCTCTGGAAACGGAACTATCCTATCTTTTTTCCCCTTACCTTGATTAATCCGAATCTGACAACGGTCTAAATCTACATCAGCTATTTGAATTCTCACCAATTCACTGACCCTTACCCCCGTATAAAGCAGTGTTTTAATCATTATCACATGCCGCATATTACGTGATTGCCAAACTACCTGATAATATTTGCGAATTTCTTCTTCCGTTGGTACATAAGGCAATTTCTTCTCTAGCTGGACAACTGGTACATCTAATTCCTTACGTAAACCACGGAATACTTCTCTGAGATAATTGTAATCAGGTCTTTCCTTGCGCAAAAGATTTGCTAGTTGCTTCACTTTTTTCTTTACAGGTGTACGTTTGAATTCTGTCATGATTTACCTTTTTCGCTTTCTTTGCCTACAAACGTCTCGTAGGTATTGTAATCGCAATTCGATGACTCATATTCAGAATGAATAACCCATAAGGGTTAAGGTGCGAATGGATTAATGGTGAGAGTGAACGATTATCCTCTGCGTTGAGTTGCAAACGCCGATTAGGATCGGCTAATACTTCTTGAATCATTAACGTGTTAATATAGACCATGCACACATGCAGCAAGTGTAAACACAGTAGCGATAACTCCTGATCTTCCGAATTGTTTGTTGAGATTTCCCCATGCTTGCCATAAAAAATAAAAGACATCGTGCTGTTCACTCTCTCAACGATATTCAAGGACTCATGAATCTCAATACGCAGCTCTTCTTTGGCTAAATAACGACATAAGAAAATTGTCCTAACCACTTTGCCAATTTCAAGTAACGCTTGATATACAGGATTAGCATCATTATCAGCACTTAAGCGTTTCATCATTACCCCAGCCTCAACAGCTCCGGTTTTAAGAGCCTCCACGTATTTAACAATTAGGGCATAATTCTCTTTGATCTTATCCCAGTGAATCGCAGTTGCTAAAGCTGACGTTAAATTTGGGTACAATGCTTTTTGAGTGTTTGCACCTACAAACAATTTTTGTTTGCCGATATTTTTTAGCCTTGGCAATAAATCAAAATGCAACAAATGGCTAAACGCAAATCCAATCGTACTTTGTCCGTGAGTATCCACATAAATCTCATTGATTTCCATGTTGGTATCATGGTCCAACACGCCCCTAATCATTGAGCCAACTTCAGAAGACGAGCAGGTTTTTAGTTGAGAGAATATAACACAAGATTTTTTATCAACATGCCAATAAATCATTACACCACGGCCACCATAACCGAAATGCCATTCGGCATTTAGGTTTTGATCCCAAACACTAACTTTTTTTGAATCACAAGCACATCCCGTAGTTTGTTCTCCCCAAACCTCGGGATCACGAATAACTAAAGTAGCATTTACGATGTCAGCAATAGCGCATCGTACATTTTGACAACCCATGGAGCAGCGTTTGACATACCGTAAGTCAGAATAGCTATCAAATGGTTGGCCGGCACTAATTCGTTTAAGTCCTGTGTTGGTACCAAATCCATAGATACAAAGTAATAGTCTTCTTTGTAAGGTATCCTTATTGAGAGTTTCCCGTGATAAAACGCTTGGGAAATGTTTGGTAAAACCAATCCGTAAATCAGCCTCCTTTAACACATCCATTAAAGAAATGTTGGGCCAACGTTTTATTAATTCTGCTTGTAAAAACTTTAGATTCACTGGTTCTTCTTGGGGCAAAGAAGGACTAACTTTAATGGCTCCTTTCTTTTTCTTGCTTTTTTTGTCCTCACTAGGCCTAATCACGACTTTAGGATTGCTCAAAATTGAATCATTGAAGGATTTTAAATTGGATTCAAGCTCTTTTCGTAGCCAAGCAATGAACTCTTCAACATCTTCAGGAAGATCTAAAAGTTTGTAATAATATGCTTTATTATCATCAAAATCATCGGGGAAATCGCTACAGGGATTGCGGTAACGATACGCTCCTTCAACCCAGATATTTTTGCACCCCAACTCTTTTTCAATACACTCAAAAATGGCTAATTCAAAAGCAAAAACATTGAAGAATGATTGTTTATCTTCTGTATCAACCAATGGTCGCCACAATGAACCTATTTGGTTAATGGCTGGAATATTTTCTTGTGCTTGGATTTTATCTTTATGCTTATCCTTAGCTTGCGCAACAACAGGCACAGACTTTGTCGTTGATTTTCTAGTTTTAAGCCACTGCAAAGCTGTTAATATCTCATTACAGTCTTTATGATCTGTGACAAGCTTTAACCCTCCCACCAATGCCCAAAATAAACGGCGGTTAGTGTGAGAATATAAGGAAAGAGCTTCTAGCTTAACGGCATTTTGATACCATTTATTGCTATGACTTAGATCGGTGATGATGGCTTCTAACTTTTGTTTACTGACGTTTGGATAAATTTCATCTTTGATAATACCTTGAGGTTTGGCTACAGCAGTACTTGCCAATGTTAACAACACATCAAATTTTCCATCGGTGCGTTTTACCTCAGACAAAATGTATTTTTTAACCTTGTTTTCGGCACGTTTTTGAATGCGGTGAATCAACTTTAACAATAAGTCTGCCAGCGTATCTGCAGCGATTTGCGACCGAATTAAACAAAACAAAGCCACTGTTGCGTACCGAATATGAGATTTGTGTTCTCTAAGATGGCTGGGTAATTGAGCCGCTACGCGTAAGTAATATTTTTTTGCTAGTTTGCGAGAACCTAGCAGCTCAAGATTTTTGGGGAGTTTAAGCTGTTGTATTCGTTCATATTTTTTGATTTCATACAAAATAGCATCAATTTTAAGTTCAGCAGTTTGTTTCTTGAGCTCATTAAACCGGATGATGTACCCTACAGGCGTGTCATAACTATCTTCATCCTCTCCTCTTATATCTAGTTCAGAATTTGCTTTTTCCGGTGCAACTCTTTTCAAAATCTCATCAATCATCAGCTTTGTTTCTTGGGACAAGCTTTGCTCAATCGTTTTAAAATACGCGGTTTCAAACCTGTGATGTGCAGACTTTAAAATACGCTCAAGATGAAGGTGTGCTGGTGGTTCCAGTTTTTGGCATCTATAATAATCATAAGCTCTTGCGAGTTCCTGTTCATGGGTCAGAACTTCTGGGAAGATGACCACATTACAATGCTCCAGAAAACGTTCTTGGTCTGCTTGGGTTGCATACTTAAAGCCAAATTGTTGGCGGATTTCAAGGCGAAAACGTTCATAAGAACGATTGCTCGCATCAAGTTCTGTGATTTCCTCACAATCGAGTTGGCAAGCAACGGTTTTAATCAGGTTAGTCATCTTATCTTGCAAGTATGCAACGCAATTCAATATTGC